>Ga0070676_10000060_pt1 | contig 35550 bp, 36 predicted proteins | sample KBSM53metaG_FD_64667 | JGI IMG/M metagenome (GOLD analysis project Ga0070676, IMG submission 64667) | Miscanthus rhizosphere microbial communities from Kellogg Biological Station, Michigan, USA - KBS M5-3 metaG | ecosystem: Host-associated > Plants > Roots > Rhizosphere > Soil ...
TGTTAGTTAAGGTAAGATAGGGTTTATATGATACATGCATTTGCTCCACATTTCGCGTACCTCGATCCGGGTACCGGAAGCATGATCGTGCAGTCGGTCGTTGGTGTCGCCGCCGGGGTTGCCGTGTTCGGCCGCCGCGTAATTGCGAATTTTTTCCGCAAAACAAAGACGTTGTTTTCACGCGGTAATTCATCGAGCGAAAAATAAATGGCACAGGTGACCCCGCATTCTGGATCTTTCCGAGACCCAGCCGGTTTTATCTTCACCGATAACGGCACGGTCTACCGACAAATCAATCAGGCTGGAAAAGACGATTACGACCTGCTGATGAGTTCAGGCTTGTACGAAACACTTACCGAGGCAGGACTTATGGTCTCGCACCGAGAAGTTACTAAACATAACTTCACAAAAGATGCGGCCCGCTATAAGATTATCGCACCCGAAACCATACCTTTTATCTCTTACCCCTACGAATGGTCGTTCGCGCAGCTCAAAGCTGCTGCCCTGCTCACCATCGAAGTACAAAAAATTGCCTTGGAACACGGCATGATCCTCAAAGATGCCAGCGCCTACAACGTGCAGTTCATCGGTAAAAAACCGATCTTTATCGATACATTATCATTCAAAAAATACGAAGTCGGCGAACCATGGGAAGGCTACAAACAGTTTTGTGAGCACTTTTTGGCACCACTGGCACTCGCCCACTATGCCTCGTATGATGTTTTGAAGTTTTTGGAAACCAACATCGAAGGCATTCCGCTGGAGTTGGCGGTCGCCCTGTTGCCGGCCCGCGCTCGTTTGGCGCACGGGCTGTTAAGCCACATTTATTTCCACGCCGCTACCAAAAAGCGCTATGAAAACGCCGGCGTGCGCGGCAAAGAAATTCCAAAACGCCGGCTCAGCACCTTCGCACTCAAAGGCTTGATCGCCGGCCTGGAAAGCAGTGTGAGCAGCCTTCGCCCGCCCAAGCAGCGCACCGAATGGGGCGATTACTACACGTTCACTAACTATAGCGACGAAGGCTTCGAAGAGAAGCAAAAAGCTGTTACGAGTTTGCTTAAACAGATCAAACCGCGCGTACAAACGGTGTGGGATTTGGGTGCGAACAATGGTGAGTTCAGCGTACTGGCCGCCGACCTTGGTGCCTACACGGTCGCCTTTGACATCGACCCGGTCGCGGTCGGGCGCAATTTTACCCACTCCGACGAACGCGACCGCAATATGTTGCCGCTGGTGCAGGATTGCGTCAACCCGTCGACGGCAAATGGCTGGATGGGTCGCGAACGCGATTCACTGTTTACACGTGGCCCGGCTGACGCGGTCATGGTGCTGGCGCTCATCCATCACCTGGCTATCGGGCGCAATTTGCCCCTGCCCCGCATCGCCGAGTTTTTGGCGAAGGTCGGCAAAAACATCATCATCGAGTTCGTGCCAAAGGGCGATTCGAAGGTCGACATCTTGCTTGCATCCCGTAAAGACATTTTTGCGGATTACGACGAACGACATTTTGAGCAGGCTATGGGCGAGCACTTCAAACTTGTTAAAAAAATGCCGGTCAAACACACCAAACGGACGCTGTACTTGTTCGAAAATAAGGCGTAAAGCTGACGACCTATGGCAAAGAAGCAGTCTAAAAAATCTTCGGCAAAAACTTCGGCGGGAAAATCCGCAGGCGCTAAAAAGCAATCCGTGACAGCAGATGTCGCAGCGCATAAAGAGCCGAAGCATATCATCGCTGAGCTCACCGGCGGCCCTACCCAACCGGCGGTCGTACGCGTAGCTGACGATCCGAAACCAGACTCGGCGCCCATGCACGAAGGTGCTGATGCCGTCGAAGCTAAACCGCCACGCGATCCAAAAAAAGACGAGCCTTCCAAGCCACCTCGCCCGTCGGCAGAAAAACCGGGCGTGGTGGTACGCATAGTACGTGCGGCGGGGCGGTTTGCGCTTCGCACGAGCGTACCTGAAATATTGCTGCTCATCTCGCTCATTTTGTCGCGCTGGTTACAAAATTCCGACTTCAGCTACCCGCAAGAAGTGTTCGTCCCGATCGTATTGTTCGCTGTCTTGGCAACGATTATTTTTTATGTGTATAAGCTGATTTTGCGGCGTGATTTGGCGGCGCATGCCGCCGCGTTGCCGTTGGTGTACGGCTTGTATGGTTACACGTACACGTTTCCATGGCTGCATCATTTTGCCGACAAGTTCATTAAGCAATCGATCGATACGCCGCTCACCCATGGGTTGATTTTTATGGGCGTTGCCGCGGTGGTTTTCGGTGTCGCCGCGTTCGTGCTCGACTTTGTCATGCGACATGTCAAACAGCTTCGTTCCGTGCCCTTGCTTAAAATTGCGGTGTTCGTGGTAGTGTTTGTGTTCGCCGGCCAGGTGTATAAAACGGCGACACGGTTGTGGACGATCCGTCATCAGCTCGCCTACCAGCAACCTGCCAGCCTGACCCCTGCCAAGCCGGCTCAAGCTACTGTCGTCGCCAAGCCGAACGTGTATTACCTGTTGTTCGACCGCTACGCCAATGCCAATACGCTCAGCAAAGATTACAACTACAACAATGGTGATCTGCTCAACTTTCTCAGCGACCAAGGGTTCGTAACGCGGGACCAAGCATATTCGAACTATCCTTTTACCATGCAGTCGGTAAGCTCGACGTTGGCCATGAGCTACTTCCCTAACCTGAATAAGTCATTCACAAACGACGGCGGTGACTGGCAGTCGGCGTTCCCGTACCGCGCGACGCTCAACAATCCGCCCGCCGCCCAGGCGCTCAAACAGAACGGCTACACGTATAATCAGGTTGCTTCGTGGTGGGATTTCACCCGCGACGGTATCCAGGCCGACAACCAACCGACCAAAGCTTTCCGCTTACGCACGCTTGGCATGACATTTTGGATGACCGACTTACAGCGCGATATCATCAACAAAAGTATCCTTTCGCCGCTGCTTAAAAAGGGTTTGACGTTTGGCAAGCACATCGCGGTTTTGTACGATCTCGACACCGCGCCACGTGATAACTTCGAACAGCAAATGGCCGCCCTCAAAACCATCGCCGGCAACAGCAAAATGCAGAAAACGCCGCAGTTTACTTTCGCACACGTTTTGGTGCCGCATGATCCGTATATTTTCGGGCCCGACGGTTCCGACCCGACCTATAGCGGCGACCGCGACGATAATGGGGCCGACGAAGTCGACAAATACACCAACCAGCTCACCTACCTCAACACGCGGCTCAAAGATCTCATTGCCAATATCCGCACAAATGATCCGGGCGCGGCCATTATTTTGCAGGCTGATGAAGGCCCGTATCCCAAGCAATTCCGCGGTACGCTTACGCCCGGCCACTATTACAACCCGATCAACCTGCCGCTCGAGCAAATGCAACAAAAATTCGGCGTTTTGGCGAGCTATTACCTGCCGAATGTCGACGCCGAAACCGTTGCCGCGCAAATGACGAGCCCGGTCAATGCCTTCCGCGTCGTGCTCAATACGTACCTGGGTTATTCGCTCGATTTGCTTCCTGATTGTCAATTTGCCACCGGCGACAAATACCAACTGTACGGCTACGCATTGGTGAGCGGCAAACTTCGCGGCACCGCTGAGCCGGCGGCTTGCCAGCAATACCAATAAATACAACAGAAATTCATAAAAAAGTTTTCGACTAGAAGAACCGCTGTTAGCACGCGGCCGAAATCCGACTGGACGTGAAATATGTAACTTTCGATACGCCCAAAGGCTGCGAAACTACGTACTTGTGCCGCGGGCATGTGTAACGCGGCACACCTTTTTACACATGCTATAAGGAGAGCCTATGAAGAAAACACCCCTGTTGTATCATGTCATCATACTGCTTTGGATTGTACTGGTGAGCGTTGCCGTACTACCGCTCTGGACGGCAGTTAAAAACGCCGAAAGCCACGGATGGCTCGTGACTGCGCTCGTTATCATGAGTACGTTTTTCATCGGTTATTTCTGGCTGAACGGTACCAAGGACCTCGTATATACGTTCTATTATTATTTGCGCCGCAAGCAAATCGGCAAACTTCCGCCGCACAATCACTGGCCGCATACCAACGGTTTCCATAATCAGCCGCGCGTCGTTTTGGTGTACTGCACCTGCAATGACTTTAACGGCGACAGCCTATTTGCGAGTATGCAACAGGATTACCCCAATCACGAAGTAGTAATTTTGGATGATTCCGCCAAGCCGGAGTACCAACAAGAAGTCGACCGTTTTGCGCAGAAGCATGGCCTCACGGTGGTGCGCCGCGACAACAATATCGGTTATAAAGCCGGCAACCTCAACAATTATTTACAGACCGCGGACTTCGATTATTTTGTGATTTTAGACAGTGATGAAATCATCCCGCGTAACTTCATCACCCGTTCGCTCGATTACTTTGCCTACTACAAAAACATGGGTATCATTCAGGCCAACCACATTGCTACGCGCAACCGCAATAAGTTTATGAACCTGTTTGCGATCGGCGTGAACTCACACTGGATTACGTACCAGACGGTCAAACATCACCACGGCTTTTTGTCGCTGCTCGGGCATGGCGCTATGGTGAGCCGTGAATGTTACGAGGCGGCCGGCGGCTTTCCGCACCTTGTCGCCGAAGATTTGTGCTTTAGCATTGAATCGCGCGGCGCCGGATATTACACCGGGTTTGCGCCGGACATCACCTGTGAAGAAGAGTATCCCATCGACTATCTCGCGTTCAAAAAACGTCACAGCAAATGGACGCAAGGTAACATGGAATTCATCAAAAAATACACCGGCCGGATTATCAAGTCGCCGATGTCATGGTTCGAAAAACTCGACATTATTTTGTTTACCTACAGCTTGCCGCTGACGTTCTTTTTCTCGCTGTATATTTTGATCAACGTAGTGTTTCTGCCACTCATGCAGTACGAAATCAAGTACCCGTTTTGGTTGCTCATTCCGACTGGACTGTTCTTGCTGGCACCGATGCTGAACGACATCTTCTACTATGCGCGCAAGATGCATCCGCTTAAGTTGCTCTCGTACTTGCTGCACACGATGCTGTTGTATGGGTCGATGTTCTTTGTAAGTTTGCGTTCGTCGCTGAAGTCGCTGTTTGGCAAATCGGTATTTTTGGTAACGCCGAAAGACCAGCAGCAGATTTCGCTTCGGGAAGCATTTATTGCAAACCGCGGCGAATTGTTGTTCGGTATCGCACTTTTGGTCGTGTCGGTGATTTGCGATAAAACACCGCTGCCGACGCTTTTGATCGTGGTCCCGGGCATGCTGAGCGTCTACTTATCGCTCATAGCTAACCGGACCGAATCTGACGATGATAGCGACCATCGCCGGCGCAAGGTTCGTCCTACGGCGCATGTACCCCGGCGCGTGGTGCAGCCCGAGATGGCTTCATATCGCCGGAGTGCCTTGCCGACTACCGACTAGCTTGCGCCTGAATATGTACCGCTTAAATCGGCTTGTCTTTGAGGTGCATTAAATACCCCAAGTACGAGGAAATAAGCTGCGCCGCCAGCCCCAGCAAAACTGCGGCGATGGCGACGGACAACCTCGGATGTATCAGGGGCCACGTAAAAACAAGTGCGCCAAGTGGCAGGTCGATCTGGTCGAATGGGAACCAGCTCTCCCCTGGCGGCGTATTACGTTGCCGCTTGAAGAAGCTCTTGATGGCGTCGCCGCCAAGCGCGCCCAGCCCGAACAACGGCCCGGCGATCAGGGTTGGCAAATGGCCGAAATCAAAGCCGTGCAGTAAGTTCTGCATAGCGGGCGTATGTCTAAAAATAACCTGTTGGACTGCGAGTATGATGGTTGAAACAACCATGCCGGTTAGTAACCCCCGCCATGTTTTGTGGGTGCCAAAAATGCGATGTCCGCGGAATGTTTTGCCAAAGTCCATCGGTGCGGTCCAGTTGCGCAACGGTTTCCAACTGGATTTTGCTACCAAAATCGGCGTCATGTTGCCGATAGCTGCGGGAAAATACACCCACAGCGCAAAGAAAATGTCTTTCAGGATATCGTTATACTGCATGCTTGAACCGACTTCGGGCCCGGTTAATCTTGGGGTACAACAGTCCGATCACGCCAGGCGCATGAACGGCATACGAAGCATCAGCAAGCAAGGTCACGAGGTTTTCGCGCGTGGGCTCTTCGGTGATATGCGAATACGTTTTGCCCCAGCCACGGAAGCCGTGAGCGTCACTGCTGGCGCCGCCAACGACCGGTTCGTGGGCTTTCACCCAAGCGGAGGCCTGGTTGCTGTGGTTTTGGAAGACGGCGCGGCCATTATGAACTTCGAGAATGTCGATATCGCCGGCAATTTTAGCGAGCGCTTTTTCGGAAAGGCCGCTGCGCACGGTTTCAAACGGATGCGGCACGTACACCAGACCGTCTTGAGCGCGAATGCGCTTGATCGTTTCTTTCGGCGTCAATCCGGCGGGAATAACTTCCTTGAGGTACAAACCAATGATCTCGCCTTCGGTGGTCATAATTTCTTCGCCGACGATGATTTGTTTGCCGAGCTCGTTACGGATGCGGAGCGCGGCGTCGATGCGGTTGTGGTCGGTGATGGCGATATAGTCGAGGGTGTGCGATTCGAGGGCGCGTTGGTAATGACGTAAACGCAGCCCACCGTCGGGTGAGCCATATGAGTGCGTATGTAGGTCTATTTTATACATGCCGTGCCCCGGTTATAAAGTGGAGGCGGTTATGATACTGAAAGTTCGGAAGGCGCGGCAATTGTCGTGCTCTTGTTTCATACTTACTCTTATTGTAGGCTTTTTTGCCAGTTCCGTCCAGTCGCAAAGCGGATGGGTGTATTCCACGGCACGTCATGTCAACGCGCGGAGTTTGCGGTATTTTATCCGCAGTGTTTGAGCACGGACATGACGTGCCGTGGAATACACTGCAACAATCTAGTTGGTGGGTGGTACCCATGGCGTCGGAGGCTGGGGCGGTTGTTCGGGTGCCGGCTGCTGGCTTTGGGGTGGGTTTTGCAGGCTTTGCGATGACGGTGGTGTCGGAGGCACGTTTTGCGGCGGCTGCGCTGCCACGGGTGGCTGGGATACCTGTGGAGCTGGCTGCGGCTGGTAGCCGGCCGTAGCGACGTCGGGTTGCAACGCCTGTGGTGCCGGCGTCTGCTGCAAATTCAGGTCAACCACATCAAGCGTGATGGTCGATCCGGCGCTCGCCTGGCCCTGCAAGATCCTAATTGCCACGGCGTTTTCGACCGTTTTTTGGATGAGCCGGCGCATAGGCCGGGCACCAAACTCCGGATCATAGCCCCGCGCGGCAAGCTCGGCAAGTGCCTCCTCGGTAAGCTCAATCCGAATGTTTTGGGCGGACAGCGTTTTGTTGACTTCACCGACCATCAGGCGTGCCACCTGAGTGAGCTCGGCTTGGTTGAGCGGCCTGAAGAGCACGATTTCGTCAAAACGGTTGATAAGCTCAGGGCGGAATTGGCCGGCGTTGATAAGTTTGTCGATAAGCGGCCGTTCAAAATCGTCGAGCCCTGCCCCGCTGCGTACGCGAGTAATGATGTCGGTGGCGCCGGCGTTTGACGTGGCGATAATAATCGAACTACGGAACGACGCCGGCTTGCCCGCGCTGTCGGTGAGCTGACCTTCATCAAGTAATTGCAAGAACAGGTTCAAAATATTCGGGTGGGCTTTTTCGATTTCGTCGAACAATACAACCGAGAACGGCTGTTCGCGGATAGCGAGCAATAGACTCTTCTCGCCCGTTCCGCCGGCCGATAACAACCGGTTGACGTCTTCCGGTTGCTGGTATTCGCTCATGTCCAGCCGCACCATCTGCCGTTCGTCGCCAAAGTAAACGGCCGCAAGTGATTTGGCAAGCTCGGTTTTACCGACACCGGTCGGCCCCAGGAACAAGAAGCTTCCCACCGGCCGCTTAGGGTTGGAAACTCCGGCCCGGCCACGCCTGAGCGCGCCGGCGACGACATTCACGGCACGGACCTGGTTGATCATACGTTCGTGAATGTGGTCCTCGAGGTTCAAAAGCATGTCGGCTTCGGGCGCTTGCGCCGAAGATACTTTGACGCCGCGGGTTTTCTCGAGGGTGGTTTGGATGACCGCAGCATTCAGCAACTTGTTGACGCTATAGGGCACCGCCTGTTCAAGTAGGGCGATGGCTTTTCCAGGGTACGATTGCTCCTGCATATATTGTCCGCTCAAACGAACCGCCTCGCGCAGCGCATCAAACGAAATAAGTACGCCGTGCTGGTGCTCGATATACGGCGAGGTATCTTCGAGGATGCTCATGGTTTCCTGTGTTGACGGTTCTTGCATGACGACCGCCGAGAAACTGCCGGCAAGCGCTTCGTTTTTTATGCGGAGCTGTTGCCACTCGTCGGGAGAAAATGCCGTAATGATGCGAATGTTGCGGTTCTTCAGTACTGGCAACAAGATCTGGCTGATGTCGAACGCGCCGACACCATTACCAAAGAATAATTGCGCTTCGTCGATGAACAAGATGATATTACCGGCGTGAATCGCATCGCCGAAAATGGTGACGAGCAAATTCTCGAGCTGGCCGTTACCGGCCGAAAGTATGAGCGACGCGTTCAGGCTGACTACTTGGTGGTAGCGCAAGCCCGGATCAGTGCCGCGAAGCAGCCGGTCGGCTAAGCCATAAATAAGCGTGCTTTTGCCGACGCCGGTTGCGCCTACGATAGCTACGCCAGTGCCCTGGCTCAAGGTGTTGACAATACCGTCCAGCAAATCGGCGTGTGCCAAATAATGATTGTAGCCGCCCGAAGCCTGCACGCTCGCGCTGATGTTTTGTGCGAATTGGTCGAGCGTCGGGGTAAACCCGGCCGCCCAGTCACGGCCAATTCCGCCAAAAGTTGACCGCGGATGGTTCGCATATGCTATCTGGCGCTCGAGCCACTGGAAAACCTCGAGCACGTCTTCGACGCCCAGTTTTTGCCGGTTCAGATGTTCGACGATCGGCGGGCTGGTTAATATGAGTGCGGTTATAAGTGTGCCGGCGTGGATTTCGGGTGCATTGTATTGCTGTTGCAGTTGGATGGCTTGCCGCCACACGGCGTCCATGTCGGCCGGATTGTCGCTTAATCCCGAACCGTTGGCCTCACTTGGTAATAGGAGCCGGTTCGTCACGAAAAAGCCGGGACCGCCCTTTTTGAGCGCCCAGCGCCATGCGCTCACGGGAGTGAGTTGCTTGGGAATGTGCGCCAATAACGCTGCCGAAAGCACGTCGTCGAGCCCTTGCACTTTTTTGTTTGGCTTGAGTACCGAGAGGTCGAACTTGTACCACAAAGCGATCATAGCTAGTGCCAGCCCGAGGGCTAAACTACCGAAACCGGCGCGAAGCTGCGTGTGCAATACATAACAAACAATACCGATGACGATCAAAGCAAAACCGGCGACCGCGATCAGCTCGAAGCCGTTTTTGCCAATGCTCTCGGCAGCGCGAGCCTTGAGTGCACGCGGACTGCGGCGATCGATGTTCATCCGACGATCCCCCGGGCAATGCAGTAAACGATAAACGGCGGAACCAACGGCCATACAACAGTGAGCATGGCGGAACCGATAAAGGCAACCAAAATACCGACGGCGGCGGCGATGAGCACGAAGAAACGCACGAAAAAGCCGACAAACCGCGAGATAAGGTTATCGAGCATAGCCTGCACTTTTTGGTCGAGCGACCTTCCCTGCGCCGAAACCATGCGCTTCCAGGGCGCAAATAGTGTGCCAAGTAAAATGCCTACCGAAAAGTTTTCCTCGACGGCAGCGGGCGCGCGGACAATACCATGAATAATCTTTTGCCAGCCAGTACCATACCACCAGCGAAAGAGCTCGAAAATCATAAGCGTATTATAGCGCATAATTACGCCCATGCCGCATATTCTTGTACTTGGTTTAGTGTGTTCGGCGTATCATGCCCGTGCTCAAACACTGCGGACAAGATACCGCAAACTGCGCGCGTTGGCATTGATACGCCGAACACACGTCCGTGGTTCAGGACAAGTAGTTACAAACTGCCAATCAGCGGCTGGATGTAACTCTGGATATCGCTGTAATCATTGATGCCCGCTGCCGGAATGAGCGCCGATTGCCCACCGGTGCCGGTGTAACTGCGCAAGTAATTTTTGGTCGGGGTTTGCAAGGCAAGCGATTGCAGGTTGGCGGTACCAATGCCCCGGACGAGGCTTACGAATTTACGGGCTTCGTTGATTTTCATGTCGGTGGTTATATTCGTGCCGATGGCATCGAGGACATTGCCGAGTTTGATCGGATTTATCAGTATACCCGTGCTTGACATTTTGGCTTGGATCGCCGTTATGATCTGTCGTTGGTGTTCGGTGCGGTCAAAATCGCTGCGCGGAAAACCATATCCAACGCGGCCGTCATTGGTTGGATCACCACGGGCGCGCGACAGATTAAGCGCTGTCTGTCCGTCGAGGTGGTTGACCCCGTTCGGCAACTTCAATGGCCCGCCGTCTGCCACGCTGATATTCGGGTCGTACAAGCCGCGCGGATCGGTACTTTGAATCGCCACATCGACGCCACCGATCGCATTCACGATGTTTTTGAGCGCAGTGTAATTGACGAGTGCGTAGTAATCAATTGGGATTTGGAAGTGTTGCTCGATGGTTTTTTCGAGCAGGCCCATGCCACCACTTGGTAATCCCGCCTCTTCAAAGTGGTCGCTGTTGCCGAGTGGATACGCGCTGTTAATTTTGGCATAGCCTTCGCCCGGAATATTGACCCACATATCGCGCGGAATGCTGAACATATATGCTTTGTGGCTGTTGGTGTCGATGCTGAGCACCATGATAGAGTCGGTGAGGCTGGCACCGCCATGGCCGGGATCGTCTATGGAGTTGCCGGCCAACAGTAGATTGACATGGCCGCGATTTTCGCCGTTCAGTGTCGTTGGTTGAACTAATTTTGCCGCATTGCCGAGTGGTGTGCCGCCAAAGACCTTCGTTGTTTCCCTTAGGAATTTCCAGCCGACCCAGCCAAACCCGATCAGCGCGATAAAAACAAGCGTGAACAATGTCCATAAGGTGCGGCGCAACCAGCGGCGTCGTTTTTTCGGTGGAACGAACGGTTCGCCGTCACTGCCCTGCTGCGTGTAGCCTTGTAAGGGCTGATCCGGCAATAGCTGTTCGGTTTGCGCCTGTTGTTTTGCCGCACGCTTTTGTGCCTTTCGCGTGTGGTGCGACTGCTTTTCCGGCTCGCCCCCTGTCATGTCACCAATGCGCCGGCGGTCGTTTCGTGCGCCAGGCACGTCGTCGGCTACCTTTCGGCGGGCATGAAAACCGTCTTTGCGTTTTTCTTTGTCGTCGCCCGGACTGTAATAAGTGTAAAAATCTTTGCTCATGGTAATTTCTATGGTCAGTATAGCAAATACTGCCTGAGATTTGACTTAAGACTTGAGTGCTACAGGAAGCTGTTAAATTGCAAAAAAGTCGCAATTTGTAGTATAATTGTTGCATGTCACACAGCGAAGAAACCCTATTCAAGTCCGTGCTCAATGATCATGGCTACAGCCTTACGAAAGCCCGCCAAACGGTGTTCGAGTTGCTTATTTCGCCGGAGCCGCAATCCATGGGCGAACTCACCAAAAAAGCCATGGGCAAACTCGATCGCGCCAGCGTGTACCGCAACGTCGCGCTTTTCGAACAGCTCGGCATCGTACACCGTATTTACATCGGTTGGAAATATAAATTAGAGCTTTCCGATGATTTTCTCGCGCATCACCACCACCTCAGCTGTCTGCGCTGCGGCAAAGTCATCGATATTCATGATGATACAGGCGTCGAGGAATTTATTGAGACGGTTACCAAAAAAATCGGCTTTATCCCAAGACGCCACCAGCTCGAGGTTGATGGCGTGTGTGGCGACTGCAAGAACCAAGAATAAGGAGGCGCCTATTCTAGCGCATCATGTCCCGTGCTCAAACACTGCGGACAGGATACCGCAAACTGCGCGCGTTGGACATTGATGCGCTAAAATAGGTATCAATCTAATTATTTTTTGCGGCGGAGATTTGCGCCCAGCTTTAGGAGTAAACCTGAGTTGAGAAGGTTCCAAATAACGCCATTCGTAATAAATGCGATAACGGCGGCCAGTACAACAAACATCAGGTTGTGGCCGAGTTTCGAGTTCATTAAACTAATAAGTCCGGCGAGCACAGTCAAAATTACAATCATTGCCAGATAGGTATGTTGCAGTTTCTGGCGTTCGCCATATTTTGCGTTCCACCCCTGTAAACCAACGGTAAGTCTCTCAAACATGTGCATATAATATCATGAAACTGCGAAAAATACAAGCAATCCGGGGCTGGATTTTATTGTATTTTGCGCTAGACTGTCCGGATGGCTGAAGTTATTGTATTTGAAGACCACGCGCCGTCTCGTGCCGAGATTATCACTGAGCTCGAAGCGCATAACCACACTGTCGCAGCACAAGCAAACTCACTGCAGACGGCTTACGATGTATTGGGGCGTATTATCTCACCAGACGTTACCAATGTTGAGGATCGAAGGTTGCTCTACGCGTCGGCGTTAATTTTGGATGGCACACTCTCGACCATGGCAAGCTTGAGCGGGCCGCGCCCTGACTTTACGGGCCCGTATGTCGGCCCAGAGATCGATCCGGAACTTATGGAGTTGGTGCCAGCGGACAGTCCAACAATCACGCAGCGCTTGTTTGGGCGTTTCCGTAAAACCCTGCCACCCCCTGCCGAACCTACCGAAACAGTAATTAATCGAAACGATTATTCGAGCGATGGGGCATGTATTGCAGGTATCATTACGAGATATGGGCTCGATTTGCCCATTATTGGTATGTCGAGCGATCCACTTCGCTTACAGGGAGTTGAAATCGCCCCGGAATATGATCTTACAAAAAGCGGGATGTCGCAGCTTGGCCCGATTGTAACGGCAGTTGCAGAAGAACGTGCCCGCCGACGCCAGCAGCAAGCTATACGAGATGCTGCTGAACGAATTCGAGTAAAACGTAGTAATGTGACGCGCAAAACCACACATCCAGAGCAATAATCCCTGGAAAAATCACCGCCGCTTCGGCGAACTTGCCGGTGGTGATGCGCATGCGTTTCAGCGGCGGCAGTCCGAATTTAATCGGAATCGGTAACAGCCACGGCACGCCCTCTTTGGTAAAACTGTCCATAACCAAATGCGAAATCATGCCGATCATAAATGCCCACCAGACAAATTCGATGTCGGTGTGCGGCATGATCGGGCTGAGTGCTAGGAGTAACGCTTTGGCGAGCAAACCGAACAAAACCAGCCCCAGAATCGAGTGCGTGATAAACCTATGGCCACCGAGTAACTTGTCGAAAATCCGTCCGAAAAACTTCCCTACCGGCAGATTCCGCCAAAACGGCGCGGTCGGTTGGTCGATGTCGGGTAAAATGCCGCCGATTTGGTTGGCGAGCACCGAAACCAACGCCGTTGAAAGCGTAAAGGTCGGTATCGGGCCGAAAAATACCACAGCGCCCAGCGCAGTAATCGCCGCAAGGTCGTGCGTCCTACCTGTCATAACTATAAAGTATAACCGGTTTTGCATTCCGGGCAACATGGTGTAGGCTTTGGCCTGTCAGATATTTTCTGATACGTTATAAGGAGAAATTATGGAACAACGATTCAAACTCATTCCGGCCGTGTACTTGGTACTGCGCCGTGGCGACACGATTTTGCTGGCGCGTCGCCGTAACACCGGCTACCAGGACGGCAAATATGGAATGGTATCCGGCCATGTCGACGGCGATGAGCCCCTGCGCACAGCCATGGTGCGCGAAGCCTGGGAAGAAGCCGGCATCACCTTGCTTGAGAAAGATTTGCAGCTTATCCATGTGATGCACCGTAAATCTCTAGTGCCGGATGCCGTTGATGAACGGATAGATTTTTACTTTGCTGCCGATGTATTCACTGGCGAACCGCAAATTATGGAACCGGAAAAATGCGACGACATGCAGTGGTTCCGTCTTGATTCCCTGCCCGACAACCTGACGCCCGAGGTCAAAGCCGCGCTCGAAGCTATGAAGGACAGCCGGAACTTTTCGGAATTCGGCTGGTAGTTATTAGCAGCGGGCGATAGACACACTGTGTCCAACGTGCGCAGTTTGCGGTATTCCATCCGCAGTGTTTGAGCACGGGACACAGTGTGTCTATCGCCCGCACACGTACCTACCATGCCGGACGGGCGTCGTTCGCAGCTCCGGTCACTGCAGTCCCAAAAGCCTGGCCTTGCCGTACGAATTCTTTTAAAGCCGCGGAGTCTGCTTCTATCAGGGTTTTGCGCTCATTGAGTGTCGTAGCTTCGGTTTCCAAATCTTCTTCCGCACTCATATGCTTGTCATCGGCAACCTCCAGAGCTGACATGCTTTCCATGGCGGCGCCCGAGGCCATTTGCATTTCAGGATGCTCTGGTTTAATGACAGTGCCCGTGGTGATCGCTTCGCCTGCGTCATCTAAATGCTCAGCGGCAGTAGTAATTTTCCCGCTGCTTTTTTCAACGGTTTCTTTTACGGTTGTTACTTGTGTGCTTAGGGTGCCCAAAGTTGTGGCCGCGGCATCCATGGCGGCGATTGCCGTGCCCACGTCGGCAAACAACGCCCCGATAGCAAGCCCTAACTCTTCCATCGATCCGGCATAATTGTGTCCGAGTGCTTCTTGCGACATGCTACGTCCTTCTCCTTAAGTAATCACGCCAACTTTTTATGGTGATGCGGAGGTATTTGCGTCCCAATTCTATGAAACCTTTCGCAATCTCAATCTCATTTTTTACGGTTTCGATGCGCCCTTTGCTGTTTTTAATCTGGCCGACGTGCTGGTTGAGAGACTCAGAACCGATTGGCAACGCGAGGCCTTCAAGCGTAATGCCGATACTGGTGTAGGTAGCTCTAACCTGATCAGATGCCTCTGTCCAACTAGTAAGTATCGATCCCGCCTCATCATACTTTTTCTTCACCATTTCAAGCTGCTGCGGGAAAAGCGCCAAAACCGGGCCCAGTGGCGCGAGCGCGTTGATGATGGTATCGAGCTGGGCAATTATTGACTCGGGTGTCGGTTTCTCTTCGGTTGTGGTTGCCTCTTCCTCGGGAGTAAGCGTGGTGTCGGCGGTTTCAAATAGCTCTATAGCCACGTCAACGTCCCTTTTTTCATCGTCTCGTCGTTGCCTGTAAGCATCGGAGGCGCTAATAATTGCCTCTTGTGAAGCTATTGCCTCAAACCGTATCGCGGTTCTGCCTAAACCGGCGCCGCCGTAAACATCGTGCAGAATGGCTTCCCGGTGCTTTTTGATCTCTGCGCCAATGCCATGTGCTAGTTGTTGCTGCAAATGTATAAACCCCCGCGAGAGCTTGCCCAAAAGCCGAGCCGCCTCAACCAATTGTTTCCGTGCGGTATTGGCCTCTATTTCATTATCCGAGAATGCTAACGTACTATGAAGGTCATGTGCCTGGCCAGTATGGGTTATTGCGCTCAGAATGGCGGCGCTGTCTCGATCGGCTTGCGCCTGACTGGTGTCAATGGCACTTGCTGCTCCGCCCAAGAGTTCGACCAGCTCATCTGCACCCGCCTTCGCAGCCTGTAAGGCCTCATCTCCTCGCCGATATGCTTCGATGCTATTGTTCGCAAGCTTATTAATTTCGCCAAGTATGCCGGCGTAGCCTTGTTCGCTCATAGGGTGTTCCTGATGGCCTCATTTATGTCGTGAGCCGAGTTAAGCATCTGGAGGGTTGGGTCTACATCGGGAGCACTCATAACGATTGAGCCGAGTTTTTTAAAGTGGCCACCAAGTCCTGTGAGTTTTCGTAGCCCGCGCAAGGCACCAAAAACACTTATTTCTTTGAGCTTGTCTACTTCTTGTTTGGCGCGTTCAACGGCGGCACCTATGTCGTGCTCTCCAGCAGGCAGTGATTTAAGCAAACTCTCGATTGTCTGATTGTTACCTTCGATTTCGTTGAGCGCGTGCCGCGCAATTTCAAAATGGTGCACGATAGCCGCCACTCTTTGCTCAATGCTTTCGCCGGCGCCCGCAATCTCCCGCCCAGCTGCCGCATGTATAGCGTGGCCTTCCTGCGGTATGGCCAAATCATCAATCGCCAAGTGCGTCACTGCGTTGACTTGTCCTAGTCCTTCTCGTATTTCTTCGGCACTCATAAGCGTACGATACTAGCAAAGCTGGCTATGATGTGCAAGTGCAATCACCGGTAGCTTTCCCCGTTGTAAATTTAGCGAAAAAGTTGTAAACTAGAACTAGTAAGGAAGGTCGAACGACGACGGAAACGAGCGAGTTTGACCTTTTTGATTGTATGAAGATAGTATCGGCCATAAAATCCAAGCTTGGCGGCAACAGCCTGCACAGTAATTCTATTTTTCTGATCGCCGCACAAGGCCTCATGACGGTTTTCGGCTATGTTTTTTGGGTGTTCGCGGCGCATTTGTACAACTCTACCGACGTCGGGTTGGCCGGCACGCTTATTTCGATCGCCACACTTATTTCGCAGATCAGTATTTTGGGACTGAACAACGCGCTGGTGCGCTTCTTGCCGAAATCGACGCAAAAGAACGAGAAGATCAACACGTCGCTGATTTTGGTGATGATCGCTTCCCTAGTGATCGCCATTGGCTATGCAGCTCTGATGCCTTTCTTCTCGCCAAAAATGCTGTTTGTACGCCACGACACGGTGTTCCTCGGTTTGTTTTTGCTTTCCATGGTTTTGGTGACCATCAATACTTTTACCGACAGTGTGTTCCTCGCAAACCGAGCTACCAAATACAACGTGGCAATTTATGCCGGTTACAGTGTCGTGCGCCTGATGCTGCCGTTCGCATTCGTCGGATTTGGCGCCCGCGGTATCTTTATGGCGCACATCAGCGGTGTGGTTGCCGCAGTGGTTTTGAGCTTCTATTACATGGTCAAAAAGTTCAACTACAAATTTTCGTTTAGGCTTAATAAAAGCATCATGAAGCTGATGGGCGGCTACTCGATCGCCAACTATATTGCCGGATTTGTGTGGGGTTTCCCGCTGTTAATCGCCCCGATTTTGATCGTGAACCGGCTGGGCGCGCAATCCGCCGCGTACTTTTACATGGTGATGATGATCATCAACATGCTGCAAATTATTCCGATCTCAACCACGCAGTCGCTGTTTGCAGAGGGTTCGCATGCCGAGCGCAAACATTTGATTTCGCTCGTCCTAAAATCGCTGAAATTTACGTTGGGATTGACGATTGCGGGCGCGCTCGGTGTATTGCTTTTGGGTAAATTTGCGATTGAAATTTTCGGCCATGAATACGCCGCTGGCGGTGCAAACTTGCTCTACTTGCTTGCTTCGGCCACGATTTTGATGGTGCTCAACATGACCGGCAACGTGATTTTGAAAGTCCAAAAACGTTTGTGGATGCTGGTTGGCGTGAACGCTTTCGGCGCGGTTGCGACGCTGGTCTCGTTTGCGGCATTCTTGCACTTGGGTTTGATCGGGATCGGCATCGGTTACATTGTCGGCCAGTCGTTGTCGTGCCTCGCGTACGCCGTACTGTTTGTACCCGCCCTGCTTCGCCGCCACCGCGGCCGATTCGATGCCGCCGCTGCGTTGTCGGAATAAGTTGAACTATTTCAGGAGTTGCTTGGTGATTTTTGCAGCTTCTTGCTTCTGGATTTTTCGGTAGCCGGTTACGCGTTTATCGAGTGTTTTTTGGATCACGCTGGCGTTTTTCTCGAGTTTATTAAAGAGTTTTTGGAGGCCTTCTGGGCTGCAGTCCGAGGTTTTGATCACGTAATCTTCCATGTCGACCGACGCCATGAAATCGCGGCATTTTGGCTGGTACTCGATCATGATGGTCGGAATGCGCTCCATGCACGCCATGATGCTGGCGTGCAGTTTTTGGCCGATAAAGTATTGGCATTCGGCAAGCTCGGCATTGAAATCTTCGAGCGTTTTGTAACACAAACGTAGCGTACATTTGGGATCATCAACGAGCTGCAGCAGTGCTTCGGTGCTTGGGATGTCCTTGTCCCACACGGTGAGCAAGCGGATCTCGTAGCCGTCCTTGATGAAGTTTTTGATGGCTTTTGCGATGTTCTGCGTGTAGGTATCGGCGTCGCCCCAAATCTGGTTTTGCTTGACCAGACCGTAGTTGAACCCGATCACTTTGTTGCCGGGGCGTTTCGGCATTTTGGCGGGTGCAAGGGTGAGCGCGGTATCGCCGGTGACCACAAAGTTTTTGAATCCGGCAGCCTCAAGCATCTGTTTGGAGTATGGTCCGCGCACGCCGACTTGTTTGAATGTTTCGAGTGTTTTTACCCATTCGCCCATGCTGGTCTTTTCGTGTTTTTCGCGGAAATCGTTTACGGTAACACCGGTACCTAAGCAATAAATCGGCAAGCCCTGCGCTTGTAAAACGGCAATTTGGTCGAGCCAGCGCGTGCTTTGGTTGATGAGCGTGCCGCCACCTAAAAAGCCGGCGACATACAATGGTTTTTGATGCTTTGCAGCCAGTTGCTCCATGCGTTTGCTGTCGCGGAATGGTACGAGCACAAGCTCCGGAAACAGCGCTTTGTAAGCGTCGTACAAAATTTCGTCGCCTAAATTATTGTGGCCGGTAAAACCCATGTACGAAACCATCGGCTTGCCACTTTTGAGGCCGCGGATAATATCGCGCTCCTTTTTGTGCTCCCGGATAAACTCTTCTTTGTAGAAAACAGCGGCGTTTTTTGCCCGTTTTATGATGCTCATATTTGTCTTTCTATACCGTTTTAAAAATGCCTCTAATAATGCCGGCGGCGTACACCAAATGCAACGTGGTGCGCGAAAATGCGTGACTGCCAAAGTTTTTCAGCAGCGGTATGAGGATCAGCAATGGGTAATATGGAAACCAAATCGTGACTGGCAACAGTATGATGAAGCTTGGATAAACCAACACGTTGATGTCTGGGCCGATGATACGCCTTAGTTGCTTCGGATGCTTTTTGTAGAGCGCGGTGCGTGCGGTGCCATATCGGAGGGCGCGGCGGAGTTCTTCGCGGAATTTACCCCAATCGTGTGCAATTTCGGCGTTCTTTTTGAAGATAATTTTGTAGCCGGCGTCGCAAACGCGCCAGGTCAGATCGACATCTTCGCCGTAGCTCATCTCTTCGTCAAAGCCGTGCAGCTCTTGTAAAACAGATTTCCGGATGCCTAAGTTTGCGGCGCCGCATTCGGTCATTTCCTGGTCGTCAGCAAAGATTTCATAGCCGGCGTCGTGGACTTTATTTTCGCCAACCGAGCGGATCGGGCCGGTCACTGCGTCGTGGTTCTCTTTCAAGAATGCGGTTTCAAAGGTTTCAAACCAGCCTTTTTCGGGCACGCAATTGGCGTCCAAAAAGATGATCACTTCCCCGCGTGCTTTTTTGGTACCAAGGTTACGTTGCTCTGGAATCGTGAATCGTTTGCCGGTGGTGTTTACAAATGGCATCCAGTGTACCCACGAGAATTGCTTGGCGATATCGTCGAGCGCGCCGTTGGTCGATGCGTCGACCACGATCACTTCACAGTCGGATTTTTTGGCGACGTACTTGTTAAGTGCCTTGAGCGACGATAAAATCCCGCGGTCGTTTCGCACCACAATAATGATTGAAAAGTACGGAAGTTTATTTGTAGATTTTGGCTTGGCCGTCATTGTAGAGCAAATCCTTGTGACTGGTTAATAATGCTGTTGGGTACTGGTATTGGACGAACGAACCTTGGTAATAGGTGGTTGCAAGCTGGTTGCGGTTTTCGGCGTAACTGGTGAAGACATAGCTCGGTTTGTCGATAGTCCATGGCAGGATGTCGTTAAAGAGACTCGGCTTGTCGATGCCCGAAAGCCACAGGCGGTTACCGCCAAAGTAGCCGGCGAAAATATTGGAGTTGCTCTTGTTTTGACGCAGCCATTGAGCAGCCGCAACTTCGCCGTCGTGGACGTATTGCTCATATTGCGTACCGAAGTTATTGAGCATACCAACGGGATTAACGCCTCCGGTCAGCTGTCCGATCATACCTGAAACAAAGAAGAAGTAGCCGATAATCAAGAGTCCGGCCAACTGTTTGGCAGGCACGAGCGAAACCTTGCCCCGCAGGAGCCAGCGCACCAAAGCGGCACCGCCGATAATTGTCGGGAAAGAAAGCAGTAGTAGTAGCTGTTGTATGGTGCGCCCAAGGTCGTAATCGACGCTGGCATACGGCACTATGATGATCAGTATGGTTACGAGCGCTGCAGCAAGTGCGAAAACCTGGAGCCCTACGTCTTCGTCTGCTTTGCGCTTCACCACGGCAACGGCGAATATGCCAAGCCCGACCACCATAAACAAACGCATGAGCTTGCTCATGAATTGCCCACCAAGTGCAGCGAGCGTTACGACATGGTGATTCATTTTCTCGTCGAGTTTTGGCGGTGATTGTGGCTTGATGGCTGGCGTCGTGGCCTTGGTTTGGAGCGGGTGTGTCACCACGCCGTCGTATTTGTGATTAACTTTTTGCAGGTATGATTGCCAGACTTGGTCGGCGGTTCGTGGCTCTGAGTTTAGGCTAAGCTGATCAAGCAAACCGGTTTGCTGCGAGTGCGCGTCGCTGGCAAAAAGGTTCCAATGCCCTTGTTTGATCTGGGTGATCGTTTTATCCATGAGGTGCGTGAGATTGCTCGAACTGTGGTTGACCGGGCCGTACCAAACGGCGGAAATACCAATTAATACAGCGAGTAATGGCACGCCGATAGTGGGCACAAACGCCCCGCGTGTCCATTTGTGGCGGAAACTTTGCAGCCCGTATGCACCGCGTTGCAAAGCGTATGCGAGCAGCAAACACGCAATCGCAATATACGTCGTTGAATAGTGTGACAGCACCATGCAGAGGGTAAACAATACGACGAGCCCGCGTTGCTGCCACATGCTGATGCGCTTATCAAATAGCGCCATAAGTAGTGCGCCAAAGAACACGAATCCAATCATCTGGCGGATAGGCACCGCGGCCCAGCTCATGAAAATCGGCTGCATGATAAAGAACAAACCGGCCAAAAGTGCCACGGTGCGCTTCGCGTATTTGCGATAGAGCGCGAAGGTCATCACCGGCAAGAGCGCGTAGAACATTGGTAAAATCGCGCGGAAAATAAACTCGTTGCTTACTTTCAAAACATTGCCCAGGAGCGTTGGCAGCAGGTTGATGCTGAGGCACGCGTTGTACGGATCGTGGTACAGGCTCGGACTCCAGTGACCAACGGCTTGGGTAAGGTTGCTGAGATAAAACTCTTTGCTTACATCGGTACCGCTTACAAAATCACCGCGCATCGCACCCATCCAAATGATCGTGAGCGCGACAATATATATGAAGAGCGGCAGGAACGCCGGCCGTAGTTTTTGAATGCGTAGCAGCGAGATAAGCGCCAAGATGGCGATGGTACCGAGTACCAGCATGCTGATCGTGTTGTTGCCGCTGTGGTTCAAAACACCCGAACCGACGACCCCGATGAATGGCAAAAGCAGCAAATATCCTGCCGGCGCGATACGACGCAAACGGTTGCTACTAATGGTGTATGAAAGCGTGTCTGGGGTGCGATTCCAGGCGGCGATCATCAGTAGTGCCGTTGCCAGGCCGATGGTGCCGGCAAAATAGAATGTACTAAAGTGGAACACTGCCGGCCAGCGCAACATGAGTGTGTTATCAATGAGCGCAATGAGCAGCAGCATGCCCAGACTGCCGGTAACCGCATACAATATGCCGCGGAGCCGACGAACCGGAATGCGTAAACTCATCAGCAGCAAAAGCCCGGGCACAAACGAAATGAACGAACCAACGAACAAGGCTTGAACTTGGCTGCGCTGTGTTTCGAGTACGGCGGCAATGATTAGCAGTCCAGCCAAAATACCAAAAATATGCGGCTTTTGGAGCGTCATTTTCTTGTCGGGCACTGTAGCCATGGCAATGGGTTTGATAGCGCTTTGCGGCTTTGATTGAACTTTTTTGGCAGCTTGAACTTGTGCGGATTTTGCCGGTTTTTGGCGCCGCGCTGCACGCTCCTTGGCAAACACATTGCGGAAGCCCCGCAGGCCTTTTATAAAGCCGATATTGCTGTACCATTCCTGCATAGCTTGGATGTAACCATACACAAGTGGTTCAAGTTTACGCGTTTTTACCGCTGTTAACGGCCAACGTGAATACAAAAGTTGTACTAAAATAAGCGGCGAAAACAGCAGCCAAGGATTAATAAAACCAAGCAGCAAAGAAGCGATCAAAAGTGGCGGAAATGGATAAATAATTGGTTTCACATCGTCATGTTTGTAGAGCATGCGAGCATTACCTTCGCCGTAAGCTTTGCTGCGGCGTAGCGTGTCGCGAAGGCGTGGATCGTACTGATGGATAATTTTTGCTTTTGGAGCAAACCACAAACTGCCGGGATATTTCTGATTGACGCGCTTACAGAAATCTTCTTCTTCACCGCCGAAACGAAACCGTTCGTCGAAATGGATTTCCTGCACCAAACTTTTTCGGAATGACATGTTGGCGCCAACCAGCGAGTATACGGCGCGTTTACGGTTTTGCTGTTTCTGGCCCTTGCCCGCCAAAGCTTTTAGGTACAAGCCAAAACGGTAGAAAATAGTGTTGGATTTGAGCAGGGTGGTTTCGAGCGGTTTGAGCGGACTCGTGGCATGTAAGTAGCGGAACATAAACCGGCTCTCGTCTTTGGAAACTGCTGCACCACCGACGCCCTTTACGCTTTCATCGGCATATGCGGCATAGAGTTCGTTGAGCCAGCTGGGCTGCGGACGGCAATCTTGATCGGTCATGGCGATGATCTCGCCCTTGGCGGCCTGGAGGCCAACGTTGCGTGACCCGGCAAGACCTTTGTTTTGTTTGTTACGAATAACGCGAACTTTTTTAAACGACTTGACGACCTTGTATGTGTCGTCGGTCGAGCCGTCGTCCACTGCAATGATTTCCATCTTGCCTTTCCAATTTTGTTTTTGGATGGCACGCAAACAATCCGGCAGCACATCAGCGCCGTTGTAGCAACAAACGACTACGCTAATCATCGGTAGGCGTTTTCGGGCCATGTTACTTCCTCCACTCCGTGATCATGCCGAGCGTACGACCGAGGTAATACGATACCAAAAGCGTCATGTTGGCGATGACGCCGAACACGCTGCGCACGGGAGTTTTCGGCAGGTTGAATTTAGTAAACAAATGCATCGCACTGCTGGCCGCAACGTACAAAAGGTCGAGAATAATCAGCACCACCAGCCACGAAGTTGGAATGAAAAATCCGGCGCTGATGGTTACGAGCAATGCGATCACAAAGCCGAAAAACGCCAGGTCAGGCAAACGCACTTGCTTGTGCTCGTAAAACTGGCGGCTGGCGCCCATGCCGCTTTCAAACAGCCATGATACGCTTTCGCCGTAGGTTTTGGTTTCGTGGTGCTCGACGAGCAAGTCACGGATGCTGGTGGTGTTGAGTCCGGCTGCATCAATTTGATATCCCAAATCAACGTCTTCACCGTTGCGCTTGCTGGGATTGAAACCAATTTTTTCAAATACAGCACGTTTGAATAAGCCGTTGCCACCACTCACTTTCGTGGTGTGCGCAGCGACTTTTGGCATGAGTTTGAACACGCGGTGGACCCACGCAACGTCGCCATCGGGAACGGCGATGCCGCCACAGGCGTCGAATTCGCTCATATAGCTCATGCAGCGATCGAGCCAATCGCGCGGCAGTACGATGTCAGCGTCTACGAATGCAATGTAATCGCCCCCTGCGGCGGCCAGGCCGGCGGCACGGGCGGCGCCTCGACCATGGTTTGGCTGCAAGTCCACAATCCGCAGCTCCGGATATTCGTGGGCAACTGCCTGCACCAGCTGCAAAGTGCGGTCGCGCGAACCGTCGTTCACAACGATGACCTCGTAATCGTGCAAATTGTTTTGCGCAAAAATTGAATCGAGCGTCGCGGCGATGTTGCGCTCTTCGTTATAAGCAATAATGACAAATGAGGTTTTCATGATGCGTACCTTTCTAGTAGCGGAATTACGGTGTGGTCCCAGTCATATTTTTGGGCGAATTTTTCGATTGCTGCGCGGGATGATTTGCGTGCGAGATATTTTTTAAGCAAGCGCACTAGCTCGGCTTCGTCATTAAAGACATCGCCGTTTTTGCCGGGCACTACTAAGTCGACAGTGGCATTGCCCGGGTCATTCAATGTGAGGATCGGCAAGCCGCAAGCGCCCGCCTCGAGTGCGATCAAGCCGAAGCCTTCGCGTTCCGATGGAAACACAAAGGCCTTGCCTGCTTTCATGGTCGAAAACAGGTCGCGACTCGATTCGATCGGTGGAATGACACGCACCTGGTTACTCAGCCCTAGCTCTTTAACGAGTTTTTTAAGCGGTTCACTTTCGGGACCTTTGCCGACAATCACGCAGCTGACGCCGGGCATGTCTTTTGCAAGGGTTTTGACGGCGCGGATCAGCATGTCGACGTTTTTGTGCGCCAACAAGCGGCCGACGTATACGATGTCGGCACCGTTTTTGGCGATCGGCGCTTCTTTGATGATGTCCAGATTGGTGCCATTGGTCGACACGATGATGCGGCTTTCTTTCACGCCATATTCTTCACGCAGCCGGCGTGCCGTGTACGGCGACACGGCCACGAATTGCTTGGGCAAGAAGATACTGAACCTTTCGATCAAGTATGCAATTGTGCCGCTTAAACCGCCCATGTAGGTTTTCCAATAGTCGCGGCCCCAGACTTCGTGCCAGGTGGCGAGCATTGGCCGGCGCTTGAGCAAACAGACCAACCACATACTGTACAAAGGAAAGTACGGCATGTGGTCAACTTCGGCGACATCAAACTTTTTGCCGAACATTTTGAAACATGCGAGGGCGAACATGATGCCTTCTTTGATCGAGCGTCGCTCGCCCTGATACAGTTCGTACTTTTTGCAAATGGCGTGCATATGAACGCCATGTACCGTTTTGTCGTTTTCGCCCTCCCACCATTTCATGGTGTAGATGTGGACGTCGTGCCCAGCAGCAGCAAGCCGACGCGAAACTTCGTCGAGCCGGCGCTCCTTACCACCTTTGTGGTATGGGTACACTACGTCAGACACCAGGGCGATACGCATTGCTAGTCCTCTTTGCCTTCCATGGCGAGTGTTTGCTTCGGCGGTTTCCAGAACAGGCCCGCCAGGAACATTTGTACGATTTTGGCGCCATCTTTGAAACGGCTCAATTTGCTTTCGCCGGCACGTTGGTCGTAAGTGATCGGCACGGAGTATACTTCGTGGCCGAGTTTTTCCATTTTGATGATCATTTCCATCTCGATGGCGAAACCGTCAGATTTGATGTGCGGCGCAAGGTCGTCGATCGCTTCTTTTTTCCACGCAAAATAACCACTTAAAACATCGGTGACGTTTGCGCGGTACACTAAGCGGACAAAAAAGGTGTAGATCCAGTTGCCCAGGCGGTTCATGAACGTAAGCGAACCGTCGCTGAGCTTGCCGCCGATGCGTGAACCCACAACAACGTCGCAGAAGTCGTTCAGCAGTGGTTCGAGCATGCGGTGCATTTCGCTTGGACGATAGGTGTCGTCGCCGTCGAGCATGACTACGTAATCAACGTCGTCTTCCAGAGCATTAAAGCCTGCACGCATCGCGTTGCCTTTACCTCGTCGCTTTTCTGGAATCACAATGGCGCCGGCCTTTCGAGCCACCTCGGCGGTTTTGTCGGTTGAATTATTATCGATTACCAGAGCTTGGATGTGTAGCCCAAGTTTCTCCATATGTTTGTGGGGAATTGCCTTTAATACACGTGCAATCCCCTCTTCTTCGTTGTGACACGGTATTACTACGACAACTTTCTTCACAGGGTAACTCCTTTCACCCAAAAATTAATAGTTTGTTGCTTGGTTGGTAAAAATACAAAAACCTGTTGGATCGGGGCAACATCAAATAAACGGACTGATTCCTGTCGTGTGATCCACTGATCATTTTGCAGTGTTATGCGCCCGCTGTCGAGTGTGGTTGTTGTATTTTCTGTCTTGACAGCCACAATATAGGGGTAGGACGTAATTTGCCCCTCGGCATTGTGGATAGAAAAGCTAAAATTAAGAACTGTTTCATTATTGGCTTTTTTTGGTAATTCTGCCGTATTATTAAATGCAAGCTCGGTATAGCCTTGCGGGCCGAGATCTGTGCGCAAGGTAGCGAGCAGGTGTGGGAGGTTGCCGCTAAAGCCCTCGATCGCGACAATCAGGAGGAGCACAAAAATGCCAGCAACGAGGATGGTGCGATGTAGGTGCTGGCGGACGTGCGCGATGGAACGCGATAGAACCGAGGGTAACGCGAAGGGCATAAAACTCCTGGAATCCCCTCCGGTTGGTAATGAAGTTATTGTAGACTATTTTTGCATAATTTGCAAGTTTGAATTAATAGTAAGTCTTTGCGACATCAATGCCAACGCGCGCAGTTTGCGATATCTTGTCCGCAGGGTTTGAGCACGGGCATGATGTGGCAGAGACTTACTAAGTTAAATAATATAAAAGTGGAGTGATTATGAGTGGAGATGTAAAGCGATTTGGCGGCAACCGATTACGACGTACCGGTGCGGTATTGAGTCTGGCGACTGTAGCGGCGCTGGGTACGTCGGCCTGTGGCCCGAAGTACTGTCTAGTGTGCTACACCGACAAAAAAGACACGCCGCCGACCACCTCCTCTAGCGCAGCGCCTCCGAGTTCATATAACCAGGATGCACCCCAGTCACGTACGGCCGTTCCGGATCTTGCCCGATACAAAAAAGGCAAAGTCTGCCCCGATACGACGCTGGCTATCGGCGCGTGCGTGGTGCCGATCTACCGTGCGCCTAAAATTCCAAAAGAACCGCTTAACCTGAGCAATACGGTAAACGCTACCGACGGTATGGGTGACCGCCAGTGGCCTCGCATCTGGAAAGGCCCCGACGGCCCACAGGATGATGTAACGACTGTTTGTCAGGTCATGGGCGAAAAAGTCACCGATGCGCGGGATTCCGACGTATGGGACGTGGTACAAGTTCCCGCCAAACATGCCAGCACTGCCGCACTTTATGATGCGATGAACCCCAATGCCGTGCCAAAACTTGGTCACGACACTATCGAAGGCAATGATCAGGCGACCGCTGTGTATGCGTTCGTGCCGGATGTTTTCTTTAAGCACGGCATCGTGAACACGCCGCAGTGCACTAACGAGCAAAATCCTATGCACTACCAAAACGCCTCGTAAATTGCACTTAATAGTAGTTGGCTTATAGCCGCCCGAAATGTGTAAAAAGTCAGGACGCTTGTGGTATCGTTATGAGGTGGCCCACACCGTCCAACACGAAAAACCCGACTGGGAAAATATCCCGGCCCATGCGCGCAGTCGGTGGCAGCGCCTCGCGGCGCACACGCACGGGTATGTCACGCCGGGCAATGTGATAACGGCACTCGGTGTGCTGCTTTCATTGGGTGGACTCATTATGATTTACCAAGGCCGGACTATGCTCGGCCTTTTTATTTTGCTGCTTGGCCGTATTGCTGATTTGCTCGACGGGTTCGTGGCCGACCGCACCGGTACCAAAAGCCATGTCGGCGAAGCGCTCGACGCCGGCTTTGATAAAGTCATTGCCGTGGCGGCGATCGCCGTATTTCTGGCCAAGCACACGGTGCCGTGGCTGCCGCTCGGTGTGGTGCTGGTGCAAAGCTTTATTGTGGTAGCGTTGGGTGCCATTGCCCAAGTCCGCCGACGCCATGTACATCCGTCGGAGCCGGGCAAATATGCAGCCATGATGGTGTGGATGAGTTTGTTCCTGTTTGTGCTGGCGCATGCGGTGAGTGGCCGTAGCGTGTTTATCGTCGATTGGTTGCAGGTGCTCGGGTACGTGTTCCTGATACTTTTTGCGGTGCTGAGCATCGACGCCATCGCCGGGTATCGCACGGTGGTTACCGCTGCCGGCTCGCGCCACAACAAGCCACGGACTTTGCAGCAAGGGCTTACAGGCTGGATGCTACGCCAGATTAAAAAAGGAAATCGATAACATGACGCGAACGGATTTTGATTGTTTTATTGTGGTGCGGAACCCCAAAAGCACCAACGCCCGCAACACCGAGCGGCGCATTGCCGAGATTCGCGCCAGCGCCCCCGACGCCGAAGTTATCGTGGTGGAAACGTCGCCCAAAGGCTACAACGCCAACAAGCAGTTGCTCCGTGGTTACGCGAACAAATTGGGCAAACGCACGCTGGTGTGTATCGCTGCCGGTGATGGCACGATAAATAGTGTGATCGAAGGGCTGCTTTCCGATCCTGCATTGCCTGATGCGGCGCGCCATACGCCGATCTTGCCGCTGTGGTGCGGCAATGCCAATGACCTGGCGCATATGCTCAACGGCAAATCGTACCGTGCCCGGATTGCTACGCTGCTAGAACGCGGCCAGATCGTAAAAGTCTACCCGTTGTCCTGCACGCTCGAAACTGCCGGCAAAACGGCAACGCGCCACGCCGCCTGCTATACGAGTTTCGGCGCGTCGGCCTACACCACGCAGGCGCTCGGTCGAGCGATTCGCCAGCAAACGTTGTTTCATCGCTGGCCGCTCGGACGCCTCATGCACGAGTTTGGAATTGTGATCAGCGCGATGCGTAAGGCGCCGGTGTTCCGCGCCGCGCAAAACAACCGCGAGCTCACCATTTTCGAATGCATCTTTTTTAATGGTCCGCGGTTTGCCAAAGTCATGGGCGTGCGCCGCCATTTGACCGACAAAAATTTCCACATGGCCATCGTGGAGCGCAAACGGTTTTCCGACGTGATGATTTCGATCTTTAAGCTGCGCCGAAACTCGGTAGCTTTAACGGCGACGCAGGCGCAGTTCACGGCGCTCGACAGTACCTGGGCGCAGTTCGACGGCGAAGCGGTGGAAATCCCGGCCGGAACCACCGTGCACCTTTCGGTTGCCCGCCGACCGTTTTACGCGCTCGCCACGAAACAATAGCCGCAACACTCGTGATTCCCGTTATTTACCGTTTCGGAACTACCGGGATTGAATTACTTAGTCTTAGGGGCCGGCAAATCAAAACAGTCAGGAAGCGGACCGCCGAGAGCGGCAGTGATCTGCGTTTCAACGCCGCCAGCGTTGTAAAACGACACGGCATCTTGCCGCCCTGCACCCGTTTCAATACCGAGAAGAGATGGCTTATTACTAATACACTTAGCTATGATCTGGCTACCAACATGTACCCTCTGGCCGGTGTTTTCTTCAGGGCTAAATATATGGTCTAGATCGATTACCGACGCTTCAGAACTTGGCTTAGGCTCACAGACATCACCGGGCGCGACTTTCCCCGAGTAGAGGCTGGTTATCTCAAATGCCTTGGTACCTTTATCGCGCAGGGCGACGCCACCGATAACAAACACGCATTGCTCCGAGGTGCGAGGGGTAGCTGTTGTCTCAGGGCTAGATGTTGGGGCGGGTGCCGCCGGCTGCTCCGCAGAACATCCTGCCGTAATTGCTGCTGCTGTTAATGCTGTACCAAATACTAAACCTTCACCAATTCTCATATGCTAGCTCCTATAGATTTACAATCAAGTGCCCATCATAATACGTTGCTCATTGAATAGCAAGGCAACATCACACGACTACTACCAGTGGTATGTTGTAAGTTCTAACAATTCTTGTTACGAAAACTACAACAGACTTTTTGAGGCACTTCGGTGTAGGCTGTGGATCTTCGTGGGGGTGGGCTTCACTCGCGCCTGAAAGTGCTTGCGGTTGTGCAGCGGCAGGCTTATAATTTGACGTAGCAATGTGGGTGCTGGTGTTTCACCTTCTTACCCGCAGGCTTATATACATTTTGGGAGCATACACACTGGCCACGCAAATGGTTAAGCGTCCCTGCGAAACCTTTCAAGCAACAGACGGAGTGGTCTAGCATTGACATCGAACGGTCGCCTTTGCCGAATCCATCTCGCCTCTTACCAACAAAAGCCGTTCACTGATTGGATTACCTTTCAGATCTCTTATTACCTTCACAACACTTAGGAGCTTGACCTATGAACAACGTACCCCGCACCCCAATTAACAAAGAAGTTTCGATCACCGGCATGTACTTTAGAAACGGCGGCAAAAGCCTCCGCAGCTACCCGAAGCGCATGGAACTCGAAGGCGAAGAATACACCTTCATCGAGTCCGGACTCCACTTCTTAGTTAAAAAAGGTCAGCAATTGTTTGAGCTATTCGATATGACTGATGGCACAAACAGTTACCGGCTGAAGCTCGACACCAACGAAAACACTTGGACGTTGGTCGGCATGAGCGAACTGCCCCGCGCGATGGTATAAACGGAGTAATCCGTTGCAACAAAAGCCCTGATTGCGACATTTTTGCAAACAGGGCTTTTTTGCTGCATCATGAAACGAGCAATGAATGCGGCTGAACAACGCAAAACTATGAAAGCACGCTGCGGCTGGCGGTATATGTCTGAACGCGCGCAGTTTGCGGTATTCTATCCGCAGTGTTTGAGCACGCAGACATATACCGCCAGCCGCCCTTTCACCAATTATGATGATCGCTCACAGTGGTAAAAATAAGGTAGGATAATAAAACATGAAACGAAAAAACACATTCTGGCTTCTCATTATCGCCATCGTTATTGGTGCGGTAACTTATATGACTGTCACCTCAAAGTCGAGTAACGGCCCGGCCAAAGGCGGCGTGCACATTGTTGCGGCCGAAAACTTTTGGGGCAATATTGCGGCGCAGATCGGCGACGGTCATGTGCAGGTAACCAACGTTGTGTCGGACCCGAACGCTGACCCGCACGAATTTGCCAGCAACACCAACACTGCCCGCGATTTTGCACACGCGCAGTACGTTATTCTGAATGGCGCCGGCTACGACAGTTGGGGCGACGCACTCATTAAGGCCCAGCCCGAAAGCGGTCGCACCGAACTGAAGGTGGCTGACTTGGTCGGTAAAAAAGACGGTGACAATCCACACCTCTGGTACAACCCACAGTATGTGCAGCAAGCGGCCGACCGCATCGCCGCCGACCTTAGCCGGATCGACCCCGCACACGTATCCAGCTACAAATACAACCTCGAAACCTTCAAAAAATCCTGGAACGAGTACCGTGACGAACTCGCGACGGTCAAAAAATTCCACGGCGGCACCAAAATCGCAGCGACCGAAGACATTTTTGCCTACACTGCCGAGGCCGTCGGGTTTGATGTGATTACGCCGCCCAGCTTCATGCAGGCGGTTGCCGAAAGCAACGATCCACCGACCGAATCGATCGCCGCATTCCAAAGGCAGCTGCAAAACAAAGAAGCGTCCGTGCTCGTGTACAACCAACAGGCTGCCACGCCGCTTACCGAAAGCCTCAAAAAGCTCGCCACCGACAACAATATTCCGGTGATCGGCATTACCGAAACCATGCCTGCTAGCGCTAAATCATTCCAGGCCTGGATGGCAACCCAGCTCGAAGCGATTCACAACAGCATTTCAAAGGAGGACCACCTCGGATGAATGCGCAGACAAACACCACGACTGCCGCGTCGCCAGATGTCATTGTAGCCAAAAACCTTACCGCCGGGTATCGTCATAAAATCGTATGGCGTGATGCGACATTCAGCATTCCCAAAGGCGAGTTCGTCGGGGTTTTAGGGCCAAACGGCGCGGGAAAAACGACGTTATTCCGCTTGCTGCTGGGCGCCATGAAACCGCTCGACGGCAGCATTGCGCTCAATACCGATGAGCCGCGGCAAGGCCACGCGCATGTCGGGTACGTGCCGCAGCGTCGCCCGGTAGACGACGCCACTAATATCGAGGCGCTCGAATTCGTGCGGCTCGGGCTTAATGGTCACCGCTGGGGATTAGACCGTGGTGCGGCGAAAGAACGCAAAACGGCCATGAAAGCACTCAAAGCGGTCGATGCCGAGGCACTTGCCCGCCAGCCGCTGAGTGCGCTTTCCGGTGGCGAGTTGCAGCGCATTTTCTTGGCACAAGCTTTGGTGGGCGATCCCGAGGTTTTGCTGCTTGACGAGCCGCTTTCCAACCTGGACATCCGGCGCGAAGCAAGTCTGGTCCAGCTGATCCACAAAGTCGTCAAAGAACGGGGCGTGACCGTGCTTTTGATCGCGCATGACCTCAATCCGCTGTTGCCGGTGCTCGACCGGGTGATGTACATCACCAACGGCCAGGTGGCTACGGGCAAGCCCGAAACAGTTATTACGTCGGCGTCGTTGAGCGCACTGTACGGCGCGCCCATCGAGGTACTGCGGGATTCGCGCGGCCGGCTCGCCGTGCTGGGCATCGAGGAGGCAGCTCATGCGCACTGATATATTTGCCGCCGCCCACGGCTCTGAATTCGGCTTCAACCTGGTGACCGACCTGCGCGAAATGTGGCAATACGCCTTTATGCAACATGCTTTCGAGGCGGGCACGATCGTGGCGATCGTTGCCGGCGTGATCGGTTATTTCGTGGTGATTCGGCGCTCATCGTTTGCCGCGCATGGGCTTTCGCATATCGGTTTTGCCGGTGCGGCCGGGGCGGTGCTGCTCGGACTCAACCCGCTGGCCGGACTTTTGGTATTTACGACGGGCGGCGGTTTGGCGATGGCGGGCCTCGGCCGAAAAGCGGCGGCGCGCGATGTAGAAATCGGCACCGTGCTGGCATTCATGCTGGGGCTTGGCGTACTGTTCATTAGCTTGTACAAAGGCTATGCCACGCAGGCGTACTCTATTTTGTTCGGTGAGATTTTGGGCATCAGCGCGACCGATGTCTGGGTGACCGGTATCGTGGCGGCGCTGGTTTTGGCGGTTATGGCTGTGTTGTATCGTCCGCTGCTGTTTGCGTCGCTCGATGAAGACGTCGCCGCCGCCAAAGGCGTGCCGGTGCGGGCGCTCGGCATAATCTTCATGGTTTTGGTGGCGATTACGACGTCGATCGCGGTCCAGGTTGTCGGTGTGCTATTGATCTTCGCGCTCATGGTCACACCGGCAGCGACTGCCGAGCGACTCGCCAAGCGCCCGGCCCAAGGCATTGCCATCGCGATCATCGTGGCGCTACTCAGCACGTGGTCCGGGCTGTTCGTTTCGTACTACGTCCCCTATCCGGTCAGCTTCTTTATTACGAGCGTAACGTTTGGCGTGTATTTGATCACGCGGCTGGTAATCGCTACGCGTCGCCGCGTGCCGGTTGCTCGGCCGTAGTCGTGCCGTACCGACGACTATCCCTCATGTCATGTCAACGCGCGGAGTTTGCGGTAGTTTATCCGCAGTGTTTGAGCACGGACATAATGTGAGGGATGTCGCTTCGTAACCCTATTCGGTTACGGTGACGGTGCCATGCATTTGCGGATGAGCTTCGCAGTGGTACGCAAAAGTGCCGGCTTTGGTGAAGGTGAACGAATAGGTTTCGCCTTTGCCGAACAATTCGCTCTTGGGACCTTCGCTTTCGTCGGCGGTGACGGTGTGGCGGACGCTATCCTGGTTAGTCCAGGTGACTTTTGTGCCGACTTTGACTTTAATTTCCGCGGGGCTGAAGGCGTAATCTTTGATGGTTACCGCGTTGGCTTCGGTGGTGTTGTTCGGGTTCGTACCGGTGTTCGTGGTTGTATTTGTGCTGTCTTTGCTGTTCGTGCCTTTGTTCGCTGCTGCACTATTCGAAGCTGCACTATTGTTCTTTGACTCATTGCTCGAAGCGCCGGGCATATGCATGGAAGTGTCTTTTTTGTTGGCTTTATGGCCCACGATCGCTGCTGCCGCAACAATGACAATAACTAATACGATAAGACCGATCATTATGGGAAGATGCCTGTTTTTCATGATGACTCCTTATGTTATTCGGTAGCAGCAAACGCATGCATGGTTTTATTGTAGCTCTAAACATCGAAAAACTTATGTTAAATCCCAGGAAACACCGGTCGATAATTGCAAATGGTGCCGCCGCTCCATATACTGATACGTATGACAAAGCCCAAAAAAGTTGAAAACGCAGGCTATGTGCCCGGTGTTTGCAATATTAACCATAAAGAAATCGCGCTTCGCCGTAAAGTCGGATATTGGGCGCTGGTAGTGTTCGCCGTGGTGTTCGGTTTGCTGCTTGCTTCATCCGCGTCAGTCTGGTGGCGGTTGTTTTTGATCACGCCGGCGTTTATTGCGGCGCTCGGGTTTTTGCAGGCTAAAAATAAATTTTGCGTGATGTATGCTGCCGACTACAAACAGAACGCGAGCGAAGGCAGCAAATCGGCCCGCACCGTGACCGACAAGCTTGCGCGCGCGGCCGATGCCAAGCGTGCCCGGCAACTCAACTTGCAAGCATTCGCGGTTACCGGTGTGGTTATAGCGATTGTGTTTCTTATTCCGCGCTAGCTAGCAGCCAATTTCGTTTGGACGATGGCGTTCTGCGAGAACAACCAACCTCCCAACAGGCTCAAAGTCGTGCAATATGAGTGTGCGTGGAACGTGTGACATATCCGGTATGCTCTCCGCTACAGGCACTTCGATTATAGGTGCTTCGATTTGGGGCACTTCTACTTGTGGTGGGCACACCGCAAGTGAATCACTCATAAGTTTAAGCGTGCGCGCGCCGATTTCGGTATCAGGGTTTGGCGTATAATATCGCCGAGTACCCCGCCGCTGGCCGGTGGCTTCTTCTTCGATAGTGGCGAGCGCACCATGAGTGGCGAGCCTACTTAATACCCCGCGGACGGTAACGTATTCTTGCCGGGTGCACTCTGCTACCTTCGAAGCATGGATGAGTGGATTCTCCCCACTGCTCCGCGCCAGATTAAAATGATGTGCTACGCACCCCAGTGTCTGTTGCCGTGCTGCACCAATCCTGCCAAAAATGCGGACATCGTCAACAAAATAGCGGTCGAGTTCTTCAATGGGATGAGTATTCTTAGTCATATGTTGCTTTTGCGCTATTATACCGCTCCTGGAGCCTCAGTTGAAGGGCTGCTGGCCGGGGCTTGAGGTAGTGTTTCGCGTGTGGGCGCGTCCTCAAGCGGTATCGACAATGCCGCCTGTTGCTGTGCAGTCTTAAAATCACAAACTTCGGGTGGCGTAAGTAGTTCGGCAAATTCACGCGCGCGCGTGGTTGTTGCCAATCGGAATGTATATTGGCTGCGTGTTTCACCCGAGGTGCCAGCATATTCCAGTATGTTGACGTCACAGAGCGTGCGCAACAAGCCGCGTACAGATGTATCCGACCTTTGGGTGCATTTGGTTAGATCGCCCTTCCATACACTGCCAGTGCCATTGAAGAGGTGGCAAGCAAGGCAACCAAGCATGTGCCGCCGTGTTTGTGCCGGACCGCGTGCTTCCTCATGGAGGCCTAAAAGGAATTCTTCGGCAGCTCTGTTAGATTCGGCAAGTTGTTCTGGCGTGGTAGTGTCAGGTGCCATCGCTGCAGCAATTCTTGCGGCCTTGCCGACATAGGCCGTTGCGCCCTCTTTTTTGCATGGCCCTTTCGGCAGCTTATCGATATACTCCCGGGCTTCCGGAGTGT
>Ga0070676_10000067_pt1 | contig 34841 bp, 25 predicted proteins | sample KBSM53metaG_FD_64667 | JGI IMG/M metagenome (GOLD analysis project Ga0070676, IMG submission 64667) | Miscanthus rhizosphere microbial communities from Kellogg Biological Station, Michigan, USA - KBS M5-3 metaG | ecosystem: Host-associated > Plants > Roots > Rhizosphere > Soil ...
TGTTTTCAGGTATAGGCATAGTACAGTTTAACATCATAAATGGTTTTGAAAATTCCCATTGCTCATTAGAATGAAGATCAATCATATAACGTTTTTCTTCACCCGTTGTTATAGCAATTCGGTGATTATTCAAATATTCAACTTCACGGACATCAACACAAGAGATAACCTTACCAAATGGTTCTTTTTTAGAAATACACGATTGTTTATTAACAACAAAAGATCTTTTTTTATCTAATACATCCTGTAATATTTCCGCTGTTCTACCAGCAAGAGGATCATACTGTGAAGAACCATTCACCGGCAAAACACCTAGTAAAAAAGTTAAAAAAATAGCAATCATGATAACCTTTGTTTAAGTTTTTTATCACAAGAGTACATGGATAGCAGATAAACTCAAGAAATAAAATTGCTCAAGATCATACGATCAAGTAAACTAATTATATGAATCATCATTATTATGTTCCCACGCAAAAAATACATGTTCCTGAGCAACAACAAGTAGTTCTTGTTGGCGGATGCTTTGACATCCTTCATTTTGGACATATTCAATTTTTGGATAAGGCAAAAAAAGCTGGCGATTATTTGATAGTCGCTCTTGAACCAGATCAAACAATTATCAACCACAAAAAACGCACTCCCACTCATAATCAAGAACAGCGCTCGCATAATTTACTGGCCCTGCGTTGCGTTGATCAGGTGATTTTACTACCCTCATTGCAAGGATTTGATGATTATTATATGTTGGTTAAAAATATTAATCCGCATATTATTGCAATCACTCAAGATGATCCACAGATACGCAACAAGCAAAAACAAGCTAGCGCAATAGGTGCACAAGTCGTAATAGTTAGCGAGCGGATTGAACCATTTTCAAGCTCACGCATGCAACCACTTTTATGAAAACATGAGAAAAAATATGAAATATTTACCTCTTGATTTGAGTACTTTTAGCACCATGATGACTGAGAATTATGTATATGTTGATAAAACAGAACATATTTATCGATTATTTTCTGGTGGATCACGCCTTTATTTTTTTGCACGGCCACGTAGATTTGGCAAATCATTACTGATTTCTACACTGAAAGAACTCTTTTTGGGTAATCGCGAACTATTTAAAGGGTTATGGATTGATTCAAGTAATTACCAATGGGTTAAACATCCGGTAATTCACCTTGATTTTGCCAACATTGGTCATGAAACACCAGAAGATCTCAAGAAAAACTTAAGCCATCATCTACACAAAATAGCTCTAGAATATAATATCGATCTTAGCTCTGCACCAACAGTTCAGGCTGAGTTAAATGATCTTATTAAGCAACTTGCACAAACAAACAAGGTCGTTATTCTTATCGATGAATACGATAAGCCAATTTTAGATCATATCAGTGATCTTGAAAAAGCTAATAGCATGAGAAAAACAATTGCGGGAATGTATGATACTATCAAATCCATGGACGCTTACATTCGTGCCATTTTTGTTACAGGTGTGACTAAATTTGCAAAAACATCAATTTTTTCAGGCATGAACAATCTCAACGATATATCATTTGATAAGCAAAGCGCGCAACTACTCGGATACACTCAAGAAGAACTGATCCACTATTTTACTCCCTACATTGATTCTATTTCAAAAAGCGAAAATCGTTCAGCTGAGGAAGTTTTAGCTGACATGAAGCAATGGTATAATGGGTATCGCTTTTCTGAGTTACCAACGAGAGTATATAATCCATTTTCTATCATGTACTATCTTTCAAAAGGGAAATTAACAAATTATTGGTTTAAATCAGGAACTCCCACTTTTTTAATACATCTCATTAAAAAACAATATATCGATCTTGAACAAATCCCTACAGCTGCAATAAAATCTGATTATCTTGACACCTTTGAGATTGATAACATTCCACTTATTCCGCTATTATTCCAGACGGGTTACTTGACCATAGATGAATATAATCTTAAAAACAATAAGGTAACGCTAAAATATCCTAATTATGAGATTGAAGAATCATTCACTAAACATATTGTTTTATCATTAGCAGATACAACAACAACAAACGTTGAAACAATAACAGACCGCCTCATTACAGCCCTTGAGCGCCATAATTTTGATAGTTTTTGCTCAACTCTCAAAAGTCTTTTTTCTCGTATTCCCTACTCAATTCGGATCAATAAAGAAAGTTATTATCATTCGCTTTTTCAATTTTTAATGAATTTACTCGTTCTAGAAACTCATTCAGAAGTTATGACTCATGATGGCCGTATAGATACGGTCATCCAAACAGATAAGCATATTTATATTTTTGAATTAAAAGTAAATAAAACAGAACAAGAAGCATTGGATCAAATAGAACACAAAAAATATTATGAAGGATATAAGATATTCAATAAACCAATCACTCTTGTTGGCTTATCTTTCTCAACGCATGATGAAAATTTGGATATCACGCATACTGCAAAAAATATGTTTTAAAATCGAAAAAAAAGAGATCTTCATGAAAAAAATTATAATTACCACAACAATTCTCATCGCTTCTTCATCTTTTAATATTACATGCTCAGAAAAAAAGGAATTGGAAAAATCGCTTGAAAACCTTCAAAGAGCAACAGAAAATTGTACTGCAACAATTAATAGAACAATAGCAACAGCAGAAAGAACTACAGCCACAGCAGAAAAAACAACGAAAAACATACAAAAAATCATAGCTGATTTTGAAAACAATCGAACCAGACACTATTGCAGACCATATACAACTAATGGGGCTTTAAAAAAATAAGACTTGGTCATAAAAAATAAAAAAAGCCATGTAACAATTACATGACTTTTTTTATTTTTTTAATCAAATGATATCTTGTTATAATTTTAATCTATCAATAAGCAAACCCTGTATATCTTTAGGCAACAACGGAGTCATATTTTTCACGCACCACAGAATTGCTATTGCTTTATTTTCATCAATACTATATATAGCTTCAAATGGCACCTTAAGAATAAGAGACGTATTTGCAAATGCTACCGCAAGAAATATGCCACATTTTGAAAAAGAAAGAGATTGTTTAAAAGTGCCTACTTCATCCACAGAACTTTTTTTTGCATAATTTTTGGGTAATTTTTGTTGTGCAAGCAATGTTCCCGTATCTGCTTGCCAATATTCAACCCATTGGTTTATAGCTGATAAAGTCACCATAGCTTTATTATTCGGATGAAAATTCATAGCATAAGGCAAAACGCCACCCACCTCATTTTGACAGCGAATATTCTGACCGGTTTTGAGATTCAAGATATAACATGCATCACAAATATTACACACGCGGCCCTCAGTATGTAATGATTCTTCATGAGGACAAGCATTATCAGCAGAATAATATCCAATAAAAGACATATCTGAACTACAAATAAAATTTTGATCTACGCGGCCAGGTATTTCTTTTTTATACTGAAGAATTTGTGAATTCCCTGAAATTGATTCGGTATACATTTTAAATTGATCCGCTGTTTCAGTAACAATGCCCCGCAGACCTGTCGATGCATTCAACACATGATGGCAGTACCTTGATGCAGACTCTTCAATTGCACGTGATAAAAAAGACTCAATATGAGTTTGTTTATTGATATAGTCATAAGAAACTATTTTACCCTGACAACCTGGGTCAGGATATTTTTGTAGAAGCAATATCGAGTTTGGTTTTCTCTCATCAAAAGAATTCCTACATATTTTCCTTAAATCACCACAAACATCAGGATATACTATAGTCTTTTTTATCACAGAATCATATACCACCATAGTCTCAACAGGAAAATGCCCACAGGTAACAAGAGCTCTTTTCTTAGCATGATCAGTAACTATACATGCTGGTAAAATATCAATATTATGATCATCCGCTATGAAATCAATGTTACTTTTTATACTACGATCATACACGAAAGGCTTTTTTCCTCGAGGACGAATAATAACTTGCTCGTTGCCAAGAAACGCCAGTTCTCTCACGTTAGCAACTTCTATAATGTCTATAATTGATTCGTTATGCATCTTTTTTTGATCCATGCCATCAATAAAAAACGGTATCATAATAACACTCATCACGGCGCAATAGATAATCATTCAATCCTTTCTCACAAGACAAAATTTTTAAAATAATATCCTGAAAAATTATTTAAGAGAATAACAGATATGTACATGCTTGATAAGCTCAAACAACAAAAAAAGCTATGTAAAATTACATAGCTTTTTTTAATTTTTTCATCGCCAAAAAAATGACTTGTATACAGCCAGCTTTAGTTCAATTCTTCTCTTCAACCGGGTGCCCGATCGAAATGAAATGGAGATTGGGCTAAAAGTATGGCCAGCCAGCTGAAGCCTTGGCGAAAGCTGGCTGGGGCGGAAGGATTCGAACCTCCGATCACAGGACCAAAACCTGTTGCCTTACCGCTTGGCCACGCCCCAATTAAGAAATACGAAAATTTTATCTACTACTCTTCATCCATTGATGCATAATGAGATCCACCCACATCCATCACAGATTTATACTCTAGGACAACACGATCTTCAATCATGCTGCGTGTTTCAGGATTTAAAGGATGTACAACATCTCTAAAAGTACCATCTTTACGCTTACGCGATGGCATTGATACAAATAACCCTTTAACACCTTCAATAACCTTCAGGTCTCGAATGATAAATGCGTTGTCAAAGACGATAGTTGCATAAGCCTTTAACTTCTCGCCATCCGTTACCGGAAATACTTTTACTTCCGTTATTTCCATTGTTGTAATCCTTAAGGATAAGTATCGTTTTTTTGCTTCTTTACTGCTCGTATTTTAATGTATCTGATTACATATTTTTGTCAAACATAAACATGATTTTTTATACATTTTTTATTAAATTACCCCACAAACCGCGCAACTCTCAATTTTGCGGATCGAGACGATGGGTTTTTTGAAATTTCTTTTACCCCATGCTCCATGTTATTACACATGGGGACCCCGCTTAAGAAAATCATCCAACAAACCGAGCGACTCTTAATTTTGCAGAACGCGAAGAAGGATTCTTTATAATTTCTTCAGGAGTGGGAATTACTACATGTTTGGTAATAATCTCTAATTTTCCTTCTTCGGCTTTCTCTTTAAAGAATTGTTTTACAATTCTATCTTCCAAAGAATGAAACGATATACATAAAAGCAATCCATTTGGTTTTAAAACCTGAAGCGCTCCTGATAGAAAACCAGTAATATTATTCAGTTCATGATTCACGTAAATACGCAAAGCCTGAAACACTTTAGTTGCCGGATGAATTTTTGAGGAACGCTTACCACTACCACCAGCTCGGCCAATAGCTTTTTCAACAATTAATGCTAATTCACGTGTTGTTTGAATTGATTTTCTTTGACGCGCCTCAATAATCGCTGCAACTATTTTTTTTGCATGCGTTTCTTGTCCAAGCTGCCAAAAGATTTCACATAATTTATCTTCAGGGGATTTATTAACAACTTGTTCTGCTGTCACCTGCTGATGAGCAGGTGACATTCTCATATCAAGTTCAGAATCCCTATAAAAAGAAAATCCAGCTCGCTCTTTTATGTGCATTTGAGAAGTACCAAAATCTGCAAGAATACCATCAACCTTGCCAACTTTCGCTTTTTGAAGCAAACGATAAAGTTGGGCAAAATTTCCCCATAGAACATGAAGCCTCTCGCCATATTTGTCTTCAAGCTCTGGCGCATAGGTTTCTATTGATGTGGCATCCCAATCAACCGCTACCACAGAACATTCTGGTTCTTTATCCAAAATTGCCTTAGTATGACCACCAGATCCAAATGTAACATCACAATACAATCCTTGTGGCTGAGGATTGAGGTAGTTTAAAACCTCATCAACCATGACTGTTTTGTGATAAAAAAGTTGTTCGTTTTCTTTATTAGGTATATTCATTTATATTAGCCAAAATAGTTCAATCCAAGTTCTGTGGGTTTTCGATTGAATACCATATTCATCTCCCCGCGCTCGCCCTGAAATTGCTTTACCCCATGTTCCGTTTCTCTTCACACGGGGACCCCGCCGTAGAGAAACGAAGGTGGGGACAAAATGGTATCCTCAAGCGCTCGAAGATACCCTTCAACAAGTTCAGGGCGAGCGCAGAGAAATAAATTTTATTCGAAGAACTCTGAGATGAAAAGCATTATCTCAATGCTATGTTATTTGTTGTTGTGAGTGCGGAAACTAAATTATCGAGACCAACATCTCGAGAACCTTTAACCAAAATAGTCGGTTTTGCATGAAGCTCAGATTCAACTTTTTGCATGGCTTCCTGCCATGAACCAACTATTTCAACGCGAAGTCCTACAGGTGCTGTTTTTTTCACCCAAGAAATTAAGTTGCCAACCAAAATAACTTTATTCAAAGAAGGAACTTTTCGTAAAAACCTTCCCACTTGTCTATGCCAGAAGGGACTATTTACACCCAATCCCAACATATCACCTAGAATAGCAATTTTTGGTGACTTTGTCTCTATTTGTTGAAATGCCAATAATGCAGCCTTCATACTTTCCGGATTAGCATTATAACAATCATTAATTAATGTACCACCATCATTATTAACAACTCGCTCTTCAAAGCGTCCTTCTACCACGCATGGCTTTTGGATTGCCTGAATAATAATCTCATCTGATACCCCCAGCCAATGGGCTGCTGCCGTTGCGGTGAGTACATTAAACACTGCTCCCACATGCGGATGCTCAAGCGCAATAGAATATTTCTTTTTATATATTTTAAGAATAAAACTAATATGTGATCCAGCAACTCTCATTTTTCTTGCTTGAATCTGGTTAGTAGTCTTTGATCCAAACTTGATTACCGGATGTTGATAAGAAACATGTGCTAAAATTGGCTGATCACCATTAATAATACCAATGCTATTTTCAGTAAAATATTTAAAAACATCTCGCTTTTCAAGCGCAATATCATTCAAAGAACCAAGTCCATCCATGTGCTGGTGACCAATATTGGTGATTGCTGCAGATGTTGGTCGCAGTAAACCTGCAAGCTCTGCCATTTCACCTCGTTTACTAATACCAACTTCAAAAATTGCTAATTCATGATCAGCTCTCATGCGTAACATATTAAGAGCCAAACCAATCTTGGTGTTCTGATTACCATTAGAAGCAAGATATTTTTTTTCTGCTTGCGTCATAATTTGTGCAAGTAATTCTTTTGTGGAAGTTTTTCCTACTGAACCAGTGATAGCAACAACAGGATAATTAAACTGAGAACGCCATTGAGCCGCAAGTTGAATCAATGCTTCAAGCGGATCTGGCACTATAAGAATAAGTTTGGTATCCAAACCTTTTATTTTCAGTAAAACATCTTTTTTTGTTTCAGCAACAATTGCTCCAGCTGCACCTTTTTTAAATGCCTCAGCAATAAAATCATGCCCGTCGTGCCCAGCTCCTTTGATCGCAACAAAAATATCTCCTGTTTCTATAGAACGAGAATCAATTGAAAATGTTGCTTCAGCTGGAAAATGCCCGAATGCAATCGACGCTTCAGGCAATGTGTTAGTTACAAAAGATTTGTCGAATCGCATGGTGAATCTCCGTTGAAAATACAAAAATACTACTCATATACATAATAAATACTAACGTCTATCTTTAGGACACATTTAGTGACCTGAAATTTTTTATCGCGCTCGTCCTGAACTTGTTGAAGGATATCCCCGAGCGCTCGAAGATATCCTTCAACAAGTTCAGGACGAGCGCAAAAGAATATAAATGAACAGATTCAAAGTCGACTTTGTAATATATGCTATACATGCAATTATTCGTTTGCATAATGGCAATAAGATTGCTTTTTTTTTAACATTTGTCAAGTAACAACAAATAATAAAATGCAACACTGGCTCATCCGTTTATACTTTTTATCTAATAACTTTTCTTGTCTTGCTTCCATCTTGCGGCATAATCAAACCTTGAGATTCAAGTAAATCAATAATGCGCGCTGACCTATTGTAGCCAATGCGAAATTTTCTTTGTAATAAAGAAATAGATATTTCATCAATTTCATCTAAAAATTCTCGTACATCTTTATATAATACATCATCAGTTGCCAATAGATCTTGTCCTTGATGCGCCGTTATTTGATGTACATCAAGATATTCTACTTTTCTTTGTTGTCTAATATGATCGGCAACTTGTTCAATTTCTTTATCAGAAACATACGCACCATGAACACGACGCAATTGCGATGTTGATGCATCGATAAATAACATATCTCCTCTGCCAAGTAAACGGTCTGCGCCCATTGTATCTAAAATAGTACGTGAATCAATACGTGATGCTACCCTAAAAGATATTCTGCTCGGGAAATTCGCTTTAATTAATCCGGTAATCACATCAACTGAAGGCCGCTGTGTTGCAACAATCATGTGTATTCCGGCTGCACGCGCCATTTGCGTAATACGCGTAATAAGATCTTCAATATCACGGCCTGCGGTAATCATTAAATCTGCTAATTCATCTATCACAACAACAATATAAGGCAGGGGTTTTTGGGTTTTTTTTTCAGCAGGGTCCCCGGCGGAATTTAATGAAGCTGGGGATAAGTTAATGCGAGTATTGTAATCCCCAATGTTACGTGCTCCACACTGCGCCATTTTTTCATAACGTTCTTCCATTTCTTGCACCACCCATCTCAATACCGGTGCAGCAGATGCAGGGCTCGTTACAATAGGAAAAAGTAAATGCGCAATATCAGTAAATGCCGCAAACTCTAAACGCTTTGGATCTATTAAAATAAGTTTTAAATCATCGGGACTAAGTTTGCATAATAAGCTAATTAAAATAGCATTGAGCGCAACTGATTTTCCTGAACCGGTAGAACCTGCAATCAAAAGATGTGGCATGCGGGCTAAATCTACCACCACAGCTTCTCCGATAGTGCCTTTTCCCAAAACAAGCGGTAAACTTCCAGAAAATTTTGTATACGCAGGTTGATTAATTATCTGAGAAAAAAGTACATCATGACGTGTGGTATTTGAAACTTCAAACCCCACCACCGATCTTCCCGGTATTGGCGCGATAATACGAATACTTATTGCTTGCAATGCCATTGCAAGATCATCTTCTAGTACAATAATTTTACTCAATTTTGTATCAACATCTGGTTGATATTCAAACAAGGTAACAACGGGTCCTCGCTTAATTGCAACCACTTCTCCATTCACGCCAAAACGTTTTAATTTATCTTGCAACACTCTCGCACGCTCTTGCAATTCGTTTTCAATATCATGATTTTCACCTGCATGCTTTTCTGCAATAAAAATATCCATGTGCGGCAACGTATAACGTGGTGCTTTTTTTACAATAGTTGAAGCTGATTTTTTTAGTTGTATGTCTTGATCTACGGCATGCGCATGCATATCTAATGCTTGCAAAATTTCATGATGTTTACGTGTTCTGAGATGCAATACCAATGGAGTAATCTGTGGTTGCATTGAAGCATCAATAGGCGGCTGCAACGAAAGCACAAAAAAATTAAGTTGTATGCGGTGCTCAAAAGCAGCTGCATATTGATAGGTTTCATTATCATTTTCAACCCTGTCTTCTTCTGGATGCAATAAGCCTGTATCTTGAAAAGCTCTCCCATCAATGAGCGAATACATAAACTGTAAACATGCTAATGGAAAACGAATAAAGATCATACGCAAGCACACAACAACCGCACATCCCACTTTACTTACCACCTGATATTTTTTCATGAAAGCATAGAACGCAACTGCACCAGCAGTAACTTGTTGTGCCAAAAACATAAATGACCAACGAAAAAGAACAATCAAACTTGCACACAAACTTATGTATAAAAAAAGAACTCTGCCCAACGGGTCAAAATAATAGACAAGTTTTTGAGAACCTTTTAATCCCATTATGCCACCAGGATAAGGGCTCCACGCAAAATCAATAAGGTACGTACTCAATATGATTGCACCAATAAATACAAGCATCACTGAAGCTACTATTCGTTCTCCATCACTGGCAATATTCCTACCGGTTGCTATCATTAAACCGACACATAGTAATGGAATAAATAGTAAAAAAACAGCTCCACCAAATAGATAATAGAGCAGTGCTGCAAGGTGTGCCCCAACAATACCACCTTGATTAAGAATGTTTCCTTCTTGGCTGGAAACATAAAACCAGGAACTATCGCTAACGTTATATGAAACCAGAGATACAAGCAGAAATAATAGCCCCCCTATATATACACAAAAACCGATGAACCATATCATCTTATTTTTTTCATAAAAAAAATTATTCATAAAAAATTCCTTTCAAATTTTTACAAAAAAGTTACAGAATTTTGATCTTTCGCAACGAGCCACCCCACGATACAATAGTAAATTTTTTTATAAAAAATCCCACAAACAAAGGATTTTTTGTCTATTGAATACTCGTAAAAGTCCTTCCACAGCATAATTGCTAATAATTTTTCTTTACAATTTAGATCCGGCAATACTATATTGTACAGAGATATAAAAATATGATTGAATAAAAAAATAAAAAAAGACACCATTCAATGAAAGGAGATATCGAACAGTAAAAAAGGTAGTGTACGTCTTCTATTATATTTCACGTACGTAATATAAAAACGTGAAATCAATTCATGAGATATATCTAAGTCGATTAAAAGGAGTTTATTTATGAAACAATATTCAAAATTGTTTTCATTAGTTGCGCTTTTGGGTGCAACAAGCAGCATGCTGCATGCTGAAGAAAATCATGGTGATCGCGTGGTCCCATTCTTACAATGGCGTTCACAAGGTAGAGACATGGCTCGTAAATTATATGGCACAACGAGTTGGGCTGTATATCAACCTGATATGGAAGATCAAACATACGGTACATTTAATGTAACTGTTCAGTATGATCAAAGTTTCAGAAACAGCAGAATTGCTGATTGTCTATTCGGACCAGCTGTAGTTGCAAACAATGTTGAAACTCCTAATAATTGCAACAATGATTGTGATGATGACGCTGTAATCATGATTTCTGGTCTTGATGCAGCTCCAATTGCAGGAGCAACAACTCGCGGACCAAGAGAATTGATGGCTGAAAACTTCTTACTTCCTCGTGATTTCAGAAGTGTGATCAGCTTCTCACCTAAAGTACAAGACGTAGTTGTTGATTTTAACTTGTTCGTAGGATTCTCTCGCTGGTGCAATGGTCTTTACTTCAGATTATACGGACCAGTGGTTTGGAACAAAGTTAACTTGAGAGCTAAAGAATCAGTTATTGCAGCTGGTACAGCAACTACTGATGCTGATCTTGGTGGTGGATATGAGCAAGGATTCTTCGATCCTGCTGCTGAAGTTCCAACGCAATCATTATTTAATGAAGCATTGCAATTCTTTAATGGATGTCCGTTCCCAGGCGACTATGAGGGACAAGAAGTGAGTGTTCAACCTCTAAGATTTGCTAAATTCTCCAACAATTGTGACACTCCAGCAGTAAATTCATGCGATGATAGTTGCAATGGAACAAGCCGTCACAAAACAGGATTTGCTGAGCTTCGTGGTGAATTTGGTTACAATTACGTCAGAGAAAACTACCGTTTCTTGATCAACTTACAAGCAGCTGCTCCAACTGGAACAAAAATCAAAGCTGAATACCTATTCCCTGCATACGTTGGTAACGGACATCATTGGGAACTTGGTGTAGGCCTTGGTGGTGCATGGAGAATGTGGTGCAGTGAAGACGCAGAAAGATCATTCAACTTTATCGTTGAAGCAGATATCACTCACTTATTCAATGCAAAACAACAACGTACATTTGATCTAAAATGTAAACCTCTCAGCCGTTACATGCTTGCAGAAAGATTGACAGATGTTGAAGCTACTGACGCACAATTGATACCAGACACACCGCAATTCAACGCATCAGGAACAGCTACAGCTGCTGGTGATTACGCACCTGTAGCAAACTTCAGTACACGTAATGTTAAAGTAAGCATTGGCGTACAAGGTGACTTGGTTGCAATGTTCAACTACACATGCCGTGGATTCTCATGGGATCTTGGATACAACTTCTGGGCAATGTCATCATCAAAAATCAAACTTTCTTGTGATGATGAATGTGAAGACTCGTGTGGAATACTTCCATTCCCTGTTGATACATGGGCACTTAAAGGCGATGCAAGCGTAGCTGGTTATAATCAAATCGTTGGCGGAGACCTTCAAATTTATGGTCTTGGTGCAACAGAAAGCGAAGCAACAATATTTAGCGGAACAGGCACTGGCTTAAATCCAGCTAATCTCAATATCGATAATCCTGTTGTAACAGATGGCGTTGCAGGAGCTGTCGGAAACGATGGCGCTGGCGTAGGAATTCCTCTTTATGTGTTCCCTGGTGTACCGGTGGGAGGAACTCGTATTAATACTTCTAATCCACCAGTATTCATCTCTATCGATGATCTTGATATTGCTGGTGCTGAACAACGTGGCCTTTCTCATAAAGTGTTCACTCATTTCAGCTACACATGGAGAGATTGTTCTGACAGATGGATGCCGTATGTAGGTGCTGGTTTCAGTGCTGAGTTTGGTAGCCATAGTGGCCATGATGATTGCGAAACAACTACAATAGAATGTGATACATGCCCAAGCGCATTGAGCTGTGCATTATCTAAATGGGCTGTTGAAATTAAAGGTGGCGTAGCCTTCCATTAATAGCAACTAAATCATTGTTGTATTGTTAGGTAAATGTTACCAAAGCAAAGCAAACAAAAAACGAATACTCAAAAGAACCTAGCTAACGCTAGGTTCTTTTGCTTTTAATCAAGCTACAATGATCCTTGCTGCAGCGCTTTTTATTCATGCCCCCTCTTTACAAATACCATGCAATCGTACTATATTATGCCTAAAGAAAATAATTTTTAAGGAGTTGAAAGTATGAAGAGACGATTGCAGAAATTATCATTATTAACCGCTGTTATTTCAACAGCACCATTATTTGCCGAATGCGATAGTGGTTGCTCGGGTGATTTTCGCGTAGCACCGTTTGTGCAATGGCGTTCGCAAGGTCGCGATACTGCGCGTAAATTAGTAGGTACCACCAGTCATCATGTCTACTTATATGATATGGAATCATTTTATGGCACCTTTAATATGACACCACAATATGATCAATCATTCAATAATGATGAATTGCTCGGATGTTATTTTGGATCGAGTCTAACAAACTGTAATTCACTGGTGATTGCAGGAACTGCTGCCGCATCTCTTGATGTAAATAAAGATTGGATGGCTGAAAATTTCTATCTTCCCCGCGATTTTAGAAGTGTTATCACCTTCTCACCAAAAGTACAAAACTTTTTAGTGGATTTTAATTTATTTGTTGGTCTTGATGAATGGGTAAAAGGTCTTTATTTTCGCGTGTATGGACCAGTAGTTAATAACCGCGTAACACTTGATCCATGCGAAGCAATAGAAGAAGAAGGAACAGTAGGCTACGCACCAGGTTTTTTCAGTAGCAGCGAAGTTCCTGCAAGCACCTTATTGCATTCTGCATTATCATTTTTTAATGGCAATACCACCATCACCGTACCAGGAATTATTACCACACCACTTTTAAAAGCAAAATTTGCGTGTGAGAAAAAAAGCACCACAGGATTTGCTGAACTTCGTGGTGAATTAGGTTGGATTTATTTGAATGAAGATTACCATTTTGGCATTAACATTCAAGCAGCAGCACCTACTGGCAAACGCCCGCATGGTGAATATATTTTTGAAACACAAGTTGGTAATGGTAAACATTGGGAACTTGGTGCAGGTCTGACCGCGCATTGGACAATGTGGCGAAGTGAAGATGATGAAAAACATCTTGATTTTGTTTTTGAAGCAGATGTAACACATTTATTTAATGCATCACAAACACGCACCTTTGATCTTATTGGAAGACCAAATAGCCGCTACATGCTTGCAACAAAATTGAACTTGCGACCAACCGAAAACTTATTTGGTAGTGCTGATGCTGGAGGCGGTGTGGGAACAGCAGCATTCTCACAATTTAATGACGAATACTCTCCGGTAGCAAACATTACTACACGTGATGTAAACGTGAGCATCGGTGTTCAAGGCGACGTTGTTTTTATGCTTAATTATACTCATCGCGGATTCTCATTTGATCTTGGTTACAATTATTGGGGAATGTCTCACGAAGATATTGAACTAAAAGATTCTAATTGCGCACCAGTATTTCCTATAAATACTTGGGCATTAAAAGGTGATGCGCAAGTATATGGTTTTGTAAATGGCACGGGCACTCCGGTAAAACTTTCAGCAACTGAAAGCCTTGCAACCATTCATCGAGGAACAAATATACCAAAAGCTGGCGATACCGGAAATCCAGCTACCAACCTTGGTGTTGATAACGCGTTGTTTGCGCAAACAACAGCAACAAATTCTGATCCTGATTTTGCAGTTATTAATGTAAGCCCTACTGCATCTGACCAAATTCAAACATCTATTCAACCAGTGTTCATTACCGTAGATGATCTGAATATACATGGTGCTGAAACACGCGGTTCATCTAATAAAATTTTCACTCATTTTAGTTATACCTGGATAGACCGTGAGGATTGGATACCGTATCTTGGCATTGGATTCTATGCTGAATTTGGTAATACTGGCCATGAAGATAATAATGAAGATAGCAGCTGTGATCATGGTATCAGTTGTGCACTATCTGAATGGGGCATTATGGTTAAAGGCGGTGTATCGTTTGATTAGATATCAAAAAAGTAATTATAATCGACAAAATAAGGATTATCTGACAGATAATCCTTATTTTGTCGATTATAATTACTTTGTACATTCGTAAATAATTGTCTCATCTAGATCTTGTAATGATGAAGAAGCTTTTCGATTATATCTTTTGATTCGTTTTATTTTTTTAAATCCCGCCTCTTTCAATAAATCATCCATCTCAGTTGGATGATACAATTTAGCTTGATAATACTCTGTTTCTGTTTTGAGTATACCCGTTTTATCCATTAGCTCATATTTAAGAATCAACGGAGATATTGAATTTTGTATTGGTAATGGAAGAGAACTTTCAATAATGATATTTCCATCAGGTTTTTTATAAGCTTTTCCCGTCCATACACCAATATCACCCCACCGGGCCTTAATTGTTTGGACATCAAAAACCAACTTTCCACCAGGCATTAACAATCTATATAATTTTTGTAATGCATTTTTTATATGAAAAGTATCTGTAAATATCGTAAAGGATGTATCAGGAATAAAAATAAGTTTGTATTTTTTTGTTTCTGGTACATCTTCCAAATATTGTTCCCAGATGCGTGGAGATATATTTTTTGCGACACATTTTTTGCGCAATTCGTTGAACATATGTGGTGATGCATCAAATCCTTCCACGTCAAATCCTTCTTCAACATACGGTATAATAAAACGACCTGTTCCGCACATAGGCTCCAGAATAGGTCCTGATGTTTTAGCAATATAATCACGATAGAATTTATATTGATCATTGGGAATGGTAGCTTTGTCTAAGTCCCAAAATTCCGTACATAAACCTAAATACAATGTTTCATTTGTTAAATCTTTACAATGAGAGTTAACAACTAACAATATAACTAATATTTTTTTTATATATTTTATCATAACATTCTCCTTTCAATGTTTATAAAAACTTGTTTTTATAATTCAATTATGCAATTAGCAAACAACAGGTGTCAAGATAAAAAAATTAAGGTTTTAATAAATGCCGTTTATAACGCGGTTTATATTGAATTTCAGGAGTCCCATGCGGAGTTGTGGAGCATACAGGACTATAAAAATGCCTTTTTTAAAAAAATTAATTATTGACTTTCTATCCTTCCCTATAACATACTCAAATTGAATATATTTTATTGACCATTAAAAGGAGAATCGGTATGAAGAAGTCAATATTGATAATTATGATAGCAGTAGCAACTACTTCAGGAATAAACGCAAGAAACGCAAGACCAGTGGAAAGACAAAGAAATACAAGACAAAGAAATATAAGACCTGTAAGTATAACCACTCAAAATTTTGAAACAATAATGAATTCTTCTTTAATGGGAAATACCAATACATGGCAATCTGCTCTCAATCAGTCTTGGAATAATTGGTCACAGCTTGAAAAAAAAGATATTCTTCTACGCTTATACGAAGAAGGTGCATTGTCTGAAAATGATGTAATTTATTGGAATATGAACCAGATACCACAAATAACTATGGGTGGATAATTATAAAATTATAAACCATATATAATTTTGTTCAGAAGAAGGCTTAGCTACAGCTAAGCCTTTTTGTTTTTCCGTTGCCTTTTTTTATCAAAGCTGATAATCCTGATGATGTAATGCTGCGCGCTTTAAAAAAGGAAATAAAAACATGAAAAAACAATATGGTATAATTTTCTTCATGCTTTCTGCAGTTCTTATTTCTATCATTCAAGCAGAACAACGCGTTGCTACATCATTTAACACACGATCAATTTCTCGTAATGCTGCACGTGATCTTGTTGGATGGACCAATTATATTAATAAAGATAGTTCTCCAGAAATAGTATATGGAGCAATCAGTCTAACTCCCGAATATAACCACACCTTTAACGGCCATACCATTACACGAACATTATTTGGTGATAATTTAATAGGTAATGATTGCGCACAACATTTAAAAATTTCTGGCTCACAAGTCACTAATAGAGAGCCACAAGATCTACTTGCAGATTATTTTTATTTACCAACCGATTTTGAAAGTACCGTTTATTTTAAACCTGTTATTGATAATGTTATTTTGGATTTTGGCTTTTATATTGGTCTTGATGCATGGGCAAAAGGAGTTTATTTTGTACTGCATGCACCATTTGCGCATACGCGCTGGGATCTTAATATTCAAGAAAATATTATTAATCCTGGTATTAATGATAGTATGCCTGGATATTTTACACCGAGTGGGTTAATGCGTAATCAGATGCTTGATAGTTTTACTGGTTTTGTAAATGGTATGGCAATAGAAAACACTGAAGATATTACGTTTCAAGAACTTAACTTTGCACATATGAGCACTGAACGTCTTGTCAAAAGCCGTATGGCAGAAATTCGCACCGCTGTTGGATGGAATTTTTTTGCAACGCAGCACTATCATGTAGGATTTAACGGACAAATTGCATGGCCTACTGGATTACGCCCTGATGCTGAATATTTATTTGAACCGCTTGTTGGAAATGGTCATTTTTGGGAACTTGGCTTTGGTTTAAATGGTCACTATGATTTTTGGCGTAGTGAAGATGAATTAAGTCATTGCTGTTTTTATGTAGACTTTAATATTACACATCTTTTTCGCACACGCCAAGCACGCACTTTTGATCTAACTCGAGCAGGCACCTTAAGCAGATACATGCTTGCAATGGAAATGACATCACCTGCTATAAACCTGCGTGGCGAAAATGGCAGTATTCCATCTGCACAGTTTAATAATGATCTGCTGCCCGTAGCAAATATTACTACACTTGATGTGGAGGTAAGCATCGCAATACAAGCAGATATTGTTTTATTATTTAACGCTACACATCGCAATTGGAGTTTTGATTTTGGATATAATTATTGGGGAAGATCACCTGACAACATTACATTACGCCAAAATGAATCGTTTGAGGAAAAAATATTTGCCATTAAAGGTGATGCTCATATATTTGGATACCTGCCAAATTCCCCCGACTTTATTGCCCTTTCTGCAACACAAGATAATGCTACCATTCATGCAGGTAAAAATCTTCCTGCCACCGGAACAACAGATGAAATAATTATTGATAATGCGGCAAAAAATCCCAATATTGATTTTCCACAAGCTGCACAAACAAATCCTACTATTGGCACACCACAAAATTTAGTTTATGCACCAAATAGTGCAGCAACTCCAGATAATTTTATTAACACCTCGGTGCCACCTATTTTTATTACGCGTAATGATCTTGATTTTAATGGCGCTGAAACGAGCGGATCTTCTAATAAATTATTTTATCATCTCTCATATACATGGAGTGATACAACACACTGGCAACCATACTTAGGTTTTGGTGGAGAAGTTGAATGGGCACATGGAACAAACCGTAATTGCAAACCATGTGATGAACATAATCCGCAAAGCAGTACATCGCAATGGGGATTGTGGATTAAGACTGGCGCAACATACTAGTGATAGATTATGAAAAAAAAATTTATACACATTTTTATTTTTTTTCCATTTTTGCTCCACGCACAAAATAGCCAAGTCATTACCATCATCTCTCCACGTTCACAGGGATTTAATATTCCTCGACAAGTATCAGGATGGGATTTTGTAACGCATTGTGCAGAGCCAGAAGAATTATATAGTACCTACGCATTATCACTGCAAGCACAATCATCTTTCAGACCTGAACGGATTAACCAATGTCTCTTTGGTCAAGACATCATATGGCCAGGCAAAGACGATACTGAATGGAAAGATTTTATTATAGTATCAGGAAGCCAAACAGAAAATCGTGCACCTCAAAAAGAATGGCTTGCCGATTATTTTGGATTACCGACGGATTTTAGAAGCATGGTTCGCTTCAGACCGCGAGTTAATAATGTGGTAGTAGAGCTGCAATCTTTTTTTAGTTGTAACAATATAAAAAAAGGATTATATGCTGAATTTTTTTTACCCATTGTCTACACTAATTGGGATCTGAATATGAGAGAATGCGTAATAACTGAGGGTGAAAATGATTATGCACCAGGATATTTTAACGCAACAGGAGTAGATCGTGATGATCTTTTAACAGGATTCATGCAATATATTTCCGGATATCATATACCTGAGATATCTGATCTAACATTTCAGCCCTTACGCTTTGGTAAAATGTCCCCCTGCTCTTTACGAGCCACGCATTGTGCAGAGTTACGTGCAAATCTTGGCTATGACCATTTTATAAAAGATATCCATCACATTGGTATAAAAATGCAGCTTGCAGCCCCGCTGGGCAACCGACCAAAAGGTATATATCTTTTTGAACCAATTGTAGGCAATCAACACCACTGGGAATTAGGAATTGGAGCTACTGCCCATGCACTGGTATGGGATAATGAAATAGAAGAAGAACGAGTTGATCTTTTTATGAATTTTTTAATAAATCATATGTTTGGATCACATCAACGCCGTTCATTTGATTTAAAAGGAAAACCAAATAGTCGATACATGCTTGCAGAAAAAATGACACCAAACACAAATAACTTAACCGGAAACGATACCCGTTCAGTTGCACAATTTGATCGCGAGGTCACTTCAATTATTAATCTTACTACCTATGATGTAGTGGTTAAAGTTAACGTACAAGCGGACGTGGCATTATATTGTACCTACACTCACAAAAACAATTATTGGACCTTTGGCTACAATGCATGGAAACGTGGATGCGAAAATATATCAATAAAAAATAAATGCAATTTTCCTGAGCATACGTGGGCAATAAAAGGTGATGCTCAAGTATATGGTTTTATTAGTGAACAAAACAATCCTGATGATCTACCTATTGGTACTCCTATCGCGTTGGCTGCAACACAAACAAAAGCAACAATCAATTATGGCGCTAACTTACCAAAAGCTGGCGTAAGCACAAATCAAATGCAACGCGATATACAAATTCACAATGCTCTTAAAAATCCTGGCATTGATTTTCCTCAACCTGCTTTTGCAGGGAACAATCAACGCCTTGTTGGATCACCCAATGATCTTACGGTTGCTAACCAGATAAATACATCTATTCAACCAATTTTTATCAGTTCGTTTGATATTGATTGCAATAGCGCTGCAACAAGTGGCTTCTCTCATAAAGTATTTACACATTATAATCATATCATTACCACACATGGCAGAGCAGATGCCAATATTGGTCTTGGTTCTGAAATTGAATTTGGTAGGCAAGCAGGCCCTCCGCCTGCGATCGGTGATGATAAATGTATCAACTGCGCCCTCTCATTTTGGACCATCTGGCTCAAAGGAAGCGTTTCTTGGTAGATGAATTCAAACTTTTCTAAAAAATCCATTAAAGATCTCTTGTTTAAATCTTCGTTACTATTTTATATTAGAAAAAACAAAGGAGATTTATATGAAATCTTTTAAAAAAATATTATCTATCTTGCTCATATTTTCCATGCACAGCATGGATGGAAGAGTTACTCAACGTAGAACTGCATCACAAACACGTACAACCTTACGCCCTTCACGAAAACCTGTACGAACTCAACCTACCCAAAGACGTACTGAAATACCACAACCAATAATGCAACCACAATCATATGCTCAAGCACTCAATATCATCAGAATCCAAATGCCATCGAATAAAGTTTTAATGAATAATGCATTTACTCAAGAATTTATTAATTTTGTAACATTGTTAAATCTTTCTGAGATTCAGACGCAAGCATTACTCGAAGCTGGTATGAATCTTCATGCAACGCTTACTGATAATGATCAAGCAAATAAGCAAATATTATCATCGTTAAGCAATAGCATTCCAGCAATTATCCAATCAAAGCCTACGCAACCAACCCAACAACCAACGCGACCAATTATATCAACCACACCGATCAAAACAACTTTGCCAACTAAGCCTATTCCCCCAACTACACCTATCGAGCAAAATATAGCTATTAAAAAGGATTTTATAACCCATGATGCAATCATCATTTTAGATCCACAAGAAAGTGAATCAGAAAGAGGGGGAGCTATGACGATGACAGCGATTACAGCTCTTTACACCAAATCTGTTCCTATTATCATGACAAGCAATATATTAGAAAACATTATAAAAATAAGACAAAAAGTAAGCGATAGTGATTTGCAAAAATTACGAACGATAGATTACCAAAACAGAGATGCCTTGGAAAGAATTTTGCGAGAATCATATAAACTATTCTTTCTCAAATCTAACCAACTCATTCTTATAAGCCACCTAGATCTTGGTGCTAAAAACTTTAATTTTTATTTCCATAAATCAGCACCAATAGTTCTCATAATACCAAAAGAATATATCAATACTAATTTTGTTGATACTGCAAATCTTACAAGTAATCAACAAGCCAGAGCTTGTGGATTTAACTCCAATATTCTCACTACAACTACAAACATAACAACTGATATTCTTCTAAAGCACATAGAACAACAACGATCAACTCCAATAGACGAAGAAAATTTTACTATACAACTGACATCATTATTTGCGCCCCAGAAAAAAAATAATGAATTGATTTCACTAGAAGAAGATACTCAATGGATTATGTATCTTACCGGACATGGTTCACCTCGTGAGCCTATAGGAAATATTCGCAAAAAAGTAGAAGCAGACAAAAAGTCACTGAAATTTTGGCAGGATTCTATTACTTTTTCTCAACGCGTTAGAACCGATGATAGCAACCAAAAAAAATGGGTATCTATTTATCAATCTGTGATAAACAGTGATGAAAAAATATTACAAGGAAAATCATCTTGGCCAGATTCACAGCTTGTATCAGAATCTGCTCGAGTAGCAGGACTTACTATTGAAAACTTCTTACAATTAATGAAATTTTTTAATAAAAATCTTAATATGGCCTTTTTGCATTATGCAACATGCTTTGCTGGCGGATCCAATCAAAGCTTTGTTAATGAAGTCCTTTCTTCTTTTGATGTTAATTTTACTGTTTCTGCTGAAGGAGTAGACGAAGGCCCTACATCAAACGCAATATTCATTAATAAAGAAACAACTGACATACAACTACAAAGTCAACGATATGATGATTTTTTTAGACTCGCAAGAATATTTATCACGCAACCAGAAAAATTCGCTAAAATTAAAGGTAAAGGAAAAGATCCTATTCCGATGATTATTCGTACCGTTATTTTCGATGCAAACAAAAAAAATCAACCTTTTGTACGTTTTCCCCGCGTTGACTCTTTTGTGCCATCTGCTCTCAGTGAAAAGACAAAAATTTTAACACATGCACTTGTTAAAGCTCATGAAATTGAAAACAAAGCATTTGATTTGAGCAATAAAAAAATAGAACTGCTCGTAGTTACCACTCCTCGGGTCAATGTTCCCATTAATATAGATTGGCCTGATGCTGGATTTTCAATAATATTTCCTTCACCGAAAACCAATGCCTCTTCCTATGAATCAACATATGTATTCAAAGAAATAAACATTAAAACTTCTTTGCAATCACTTTTAGACCTTTGGATCCGTCTTAATCTAAAATTATATCCTCAAACATTTGTTATTGATAAACTAACGGGAATTTGGTATCAAGGATCAAAATTACCCGAAACATCAAATACCATTCACCATTTCATTATTCAAATGAAAGGCATAGCTGGCAACAATTATTCTGCTCAAGCTGATCCTCTCATGCAATTTACACCGTTAACATCAGAAGATATACAATCCGGTGACATAGGTGCAAACATACATGTTGCTTTTGAGTTGGATGGAACTATTTATCAATCAATGTTTGGAATAAAAAGCTTCAGCAATACTTTTGACTTCTACACAAATATTAAAAAAATAACCTTTGCATCGACAACAGATATAAATACTATTGCAAGGAATTTTTTAACACCACAAGAAATTGGCCAACTTACACAACCCATAACATTAAAATCAATAGCAGACCTTATTAGCTCTAGGATTGATAAACAAGATCAATCAATGGCAATCTGGTCAGAAGCTGATGAAACAAAATTATTGAAGACAATACAAGAACAAGCAAAAAAACAAAAACAAAAATAATAAGGTGGAAGGTAAAGGAATTCTCATGCAAATTTTTAAAAAACTTCTATCGCTTGTTCTCATATTTTCCATGCACAGCATGGATGCACGAGTTACTCAAGCTAGAACAAAATCACAACCTGCTCCGCAACAAAAATATGCTCCTGCACAACCCGCTCTTCAACCTGCTATAGTGCAGCAACAACGTATTATTCAACCTCAATCATACGCCGATGCATTAAACATCATCAGAACACAAATGCCTTCAAATAAAGTTGTTATTAATAATGCATTTACTCAAGACTTTATTAACTTTGTGACATCATTAAATCTTTCCAATATTCAAACACAAGCATTGCTTGAAGCAGGCGCAAATCTGCACGCATCATTAACAGGTAATGATCAAGTAGATACACAAATTTTAGCATCGCTTAAAAATATCGTTCCACCTACACAAACTAGACAAGCTCCACCAATACAACCAGCGATCAGACCACAACCTGTACCACCTACTCAACCACAAGCACCAGTTACTCCTCCAGCTGCACAGCAAAGAAAACGCCAAGCTCGCACTCCTCAACAAAAAACTCCAATGCGACCAATTGCGCAAGTTAAACAAGCTCCACCAGGTAAGCCAATTGCACCACAAGTTCCAGTAAAAAAGAATCAAGAGTTGCCGCAAGTATCGCCTTTATCTGATCATTTTGTAACAAATAATCTTATTGTGCTGCTTGATCCCAAAAGGTCTGAGACTCTTGAAACACGAGTTGGCGCTATGGTAGACACTGCTGTTCATGGATTTTCTGAAAAAGCTGCCCCTATCATAATGACCAGTAATGTCTTGGAAATTATTCTTCAAATTAAGCAAAATCCCGCACAATCTATGCCAACAGTAAATCCTCGATTGTTACCTGCTATTAACGCTCTCAATTTTCAAAACTTCAATTGCTATTTCCATAAATCAACACCCTTAGTTCTTATCATACCCAAAGAATATATTCGAATAAACTTAACAAAAGCCCTCAATTTTGACCTGGCTGATCAAGCAAAAGTGTGTGGATTTAATCCTGCTGTTCTTAGTGCCATTACCAATACAACTACTGATAATCTTTTGCGTGAATTACACACTCAACCAGTATTTAATCAAGAGCAGTTTATACCACATTTAACTTCGATATTTATACCACAAAAAAGAAATGGTGAATTAATTGATCCAGAACAAGATACGCCATGGCTAATATATATTTCAGGACATGGGCATCCGGCGTATCTCACCGTAGGACCTGCCAGAGAACAATTAAAAATGTATAAATCTGCCCTTACTAATCCAAGAATGACTATAAGAGATCATACGGGAAAACCTCTAGCAAGATCAACCATAGAAGCGCAGGTAAAAGAATATGAAAAACAATTGCAAGGAAAATCATCATGGCCTAATTCACAACTCATACCAGAATCAGCTCAAATTGCGGGCATAACCGCAGCCCAATTTGCTCAATTGATGAAATTCTTTGATCAGAGCATCAATACTGCATATATACACTACCTTTCTTGTTTTGCTGGTGGATCTAATCAAAGTTTTGTTAACGAAACACTCTCAAACCTCGATGTTAACTACATTGTATCGGCTGCAGGTACTCATGAAGCAAGCACATACGGCTCTACAAAAGTACCTTTTGGTGAATTTTTCAGACTTCTCAGGATGTTTTTCACTAATCCAGAGGAATACGTCAAAAGAAAAGAAAAAAAACAAGATCCTATCATCAAAATTATCAAAACTCTCGGTTTTGAAAAAAATGTGCGCGATCCTAAAAGTGCCCAACAAGTTGAACAAAGCCAACCATTTGTTCGCTTTCCTGGCGCAGGTTTTTTTGAGGCAACACCATCGAACAAACAAACAAAAGTTCTTACAAAAACAATGGTAAAAGCACATGAAATTGAAAAGAAACCGATAGATTTCAGCAAAACACCAATTGAGATGCTCGTTATTAATACACCGCGTATTAACGTTCCCCTTAATATACCAAGCAACCCCGCAATCATAATACCTTCTCCAAAGAGTATTGAACCACAATACGAAGCGCTCAATGTATTTAAAGAAATCAAAACTAATACGAGCTTACCATTGTTTTTGTTTAATTTTATTCATCTTAATGGGAGAGCATACCCACAAACATTTGTGGTGAACACAGTAACAGGAATTCAAACAACATTACCGGGAGGTCCAGGATTGCCAATCCGTAATCTTATTATTCACACACAAGGCATCGCAGGAAAAAATAATATGGGTTCAGAACAACCAGTTATGCAAATAAGACCTCTCACGCCACAAGATATCAGAACCAGTAGAATTGGCATGAATGTGTATGTAGCGTTTGAATTGAATAACACCATTTATCAAACCGTATTTGGCATAAAGAATTTTGATGAGAACAATTTTTTACGTACGAGCATGCAAGCACTCACCTTCTCTTCAACACCACAACAACCCGTAAATATGAATGCCCTTGCAAGCAATTTGTTAAGGCCTCAAGACATTTCTCAAGTTAGCAAACCAATTACCTTGGAATCGATAGCAGAATTTATTGATGATAAAATTGATAAACAAGATCCATCCATGGCTATATGGTCAGAAGCTGATGAAAAAGGATTACTTGAATCTATACAAAAAAAAGCTCGCGAACAAAAATAATTTAAAATAATAGCGCCCCTAGTTTTGCAGCAATGCAACGCTAGGGGTTTATTTGAATCTATTGAATTTACTGCCCAATCAGTTTTACATTTAAAATATAGCAAAAATCACTGAGCTAAGGCCAAAAAAGGATACCAAAAAAATTCTTAATTTGGGGTCCCCAATCGGCATGCAATAGAGATTGTGGCTATAACACTGATAAAAAGATCCGGTACTACGAAGGGCAGGTTCTGATGAAAAAAAAGATCATAGTTGCATTACTACTATTATCCCTTCTACCATCACACCTTTATTCATCAGAAGAACTGCGTGGTATTTCATTTTTCAGCCCACGATCACAAGATATGAACGCAGCGCGCGATCTTGTTGGCTGGCATCCCTTTATTCATCAATATGATCCACAAAAGAATTATTTTACCTTTTCATTTACACCCGAATATAATCAATCATTACGACCAAAAAACATTTCACTAGCGCTCTTCAATTCCGATACGTTCTCACTTTCAGGCAGTGAAATTGAAGGACGCGAAGATACTAACGAATTACTTGCAGATTATTTTGGATTATCACCTGAGTTTGCAAGCGATGCTTTTTTTAAACCACTCATTCGCAATCTTATTTTCGATATGGCCTTGTATATCGGTTTTGATAGATGGGTTAGAGGGTTATACTTACAATTACGTGCCCCTGCAGTGTGGACGCAATGGAATTTAAAACTCAGTGATTGCATTATTGAAGAAGGGGAAAATACATTATATCCTGCTGGTTACATGGCAGCAAGTGCAGTCAATCCACCGTATGATTCTTACACGCAAGCAATGAGGGGTTTATACGATTTTGGGGAAGTTGAAAAACTAAAGTTTGGAAAAATTTGTGGCGCACAAACACTCAGTGGCGTTGCTGCATTTGAAATGGTTTTTGGCTACGATTTTATCAGCAAAGAACGTTCACATATGGGAATTAATTTTCGTGCATCATCACCTACAGGATCGCGACCAAAAGGAGAATTTTTCTTTGAACCTCGCGTGGGATGTGGAAAAAATTGGCGTATTGGCCTTGGTTTTACTGGCCATACCAGATTATGGGAAAAAGATGGCGAGCAAGAACTTGCAATGTGGGTTGAAGCTAATTTTACCAATATGTTAAAAGCACGCCAAACCCGTTCTTTTGATTTATGTAAAAATGGTTTTTTTAGCCGCTATATCTTAGCAAAAGAATTTGATCAAAATGGTATTTTTACCGAAAACATTCTGCCGGTGATCAATTTTACCACTCTTGATTGTGATGTTCATTGCAGCATCGTAGCTGATATGGTGTTTATGTTTGCGTATAAATACAACGATTTTACTTTTGATATTGGCTACAATGGGTGGATTAGAAGCAAAGAAAAAATTTCTTTACGTGAAGGTATTACTCCAAATAAATATGGCTTAAAAGGGGTGCAGTTTGCAGTCAATCCAATCACCCAACAACCAGATAATACTACCGAAAGCCTTGCAACTATCTATGAAACAGGACCTATTATTTCTGATGGATTATTCCCTGTATTTATCAACACGAGTGATATTAACGTAAAATCTGCTGCATCACCCTTACTCATCACACAAAAATTCTTCTGTAATTTCTCTTATGCATGGTTAAATTGTCCGAACATTCTCATCTATACGCCATATTTTGGCATTGGTGCTGAAATTGAATTTGAAGGCATTAATACACGTAATGCTTATCAACCGACAAATACTACCATGGGACAAGCTAGTGTGTGGCTAAAAGGTGGAATGGCATTTTAATTTTTTATCTTTATGTGCTATATTATAATTTATGAAGATAAAAAATTTTATAATGCTCATATTCTTTTTTAGTTATCCTTATCTACTCGGCAGCCAGCCTTGTGGTCGTACTATATTCGAAGAAAAAAACGCATTGAATCATCCTTTTAAAAAAAATGATCCTGAGGGAAAACACGATATACAGACCCTTATGATGCATATAAATACAGATAGCAATGATAAAGATTTCAATGAAAACATCTGGTTCCTTATATGCAAGATAGAGAGAACAAATAAAACTCCAGATGGGATCACTACAGATCATACCACAAAAAAACTAATCTATGATTTAAAAACAAGATCCTTAAGACTTATCGGAAAAAAAAAGAAATACTTTGATCTAGATTTCATAACGGAAAGCGAAGTATCTCAACGCATTACTCCTCGAGAAATAATTACCACCAAAGATTCAAATTATACACATGGATTAGATACCAATGAAATAGCAAAAACTAACAAAACAGAATTTTTTTGTACAACACTTCAAGAAAAATATGGGAGCCCTATAGCAATAACCTTAAAAAGATTTAAAGCTGATAGGTCTGCACAAAATTATGATGACTATACTAAAGATAACTTCCCTCGTTTGGGAGATAATATGACCGTATACTTTGATTCCAGTTCATTCCCAACAAGTGAAAACGCAATCTTGCCTGATCAATCGCAAGAATCTACATCTCCTGAAAGCTCTGCTCCATTTACTAGTAACAAAACACCAGCAACTCCAGTCAAAAAATCTTTTTTTTCCGCAAACAGGATCTTAGCTCTTAGCTTTGCATCATTGATTACATACCTTCTTTTAAACCATTTTTTTGAAATACATATTTCTATAAAACCAAGATAAAAATAAAGAAGCGATATTTATTTCAGCAGATACTGAATAAACATCGCTTCTTTATTTTTATCTTGTATAATTTACTTCACGCGCAGCGCATGAACATAATTAATAACATCTTGTACGTTATGAAGACCTTCAGCATCTTCATCGTTAATTTCTATACCAAACTCTTCTTCTATTTTCATAATGATATCAACCATATCAAGAGAATCTGCACCAAGATCTTGCAGCGTTGATTGCGGATTTATAGTTGCAACATCCACATGTAATTTTTCCGCAATAATAGAAGTGATTTTACTTGCCGTTTCATTCATTTCAATTGCCATCAATAAGCCCCATTATCCACGTTGTTTCGTCCGGGTAACCCCATAACGAGAAAAAACATGATTTATTATTATTTATTTATTTTACTTACTTAACATCTCTTTTAATGTATCAATATCAGCTTTTTTTGCAATCGCCATTACCATTTTTTCAGGATAATAATGCGTAATGAGCTGAGATAAAGTATCATCAGTCCCTGCAATCAGAATGCAATCGTAATCTATCAATCGCTTAATTGCACGAACAAAATCAAGCGGAAAATCAATATGCCGAATATAACGCGCTTTTACATCAGCACCTGTGGTAATTATCTCGCCATCAATACAACTAATCATTGGTATTTTTAAATCTTTAAAATCAACCTTTTCAAGGTAATCTTTATAAAAATTCACTACTTCATTCATCAGCAGGGAATGCAATCCAACTTCTGCGCCAAGATAATCAGATTCTCCTGTATCACCAATTATATCTTGTAATGAAGATAAACCTGTACGGCTTCCTGCAACAATATGATTTGTTGGGCTATTATAGATTGCGATAAAAATTTTATGCTCATCATCACTAACTTTTTTGCACATATCTTCAAGTTGCTGTGTTGCAACACCCGAAACATGCAATGTATCAAAATCATTCTGATCAATAAATTCCTGATAAAAAGAACAAAACTTATTCAATAAATATAAGCCATCAGGCAAACTAAAACAACCAGCGGCAAACAATCCGGTAGTTTCACCATTGTTATATCCCAGAACAATATCTGGTTCTATTTCATGTTCTTTCAAGACTGCGTATATAGAAGAACCAACTAAAAAAAGAGACGCATACGCATTGGCCATTTTTGAAAGTTCTACATCTGATGATGCAAAACATAATTTTACAAAATTGATGTTTAAACAATTGGATGCTTCTTCAAAATATTCTTGAACCACACGATATTCATCATATAGTTCTTTGCCCATACCCACAAACTGGCTGCCATATCCTGGAAATAGTAATGCTATTTTCATAGATGATTCTTCTTTCGTTCGTTTCCTTCGACAAGCTCAGGACGAACGGGATAAGTCTCCCGGCGAACTGTCAGAACGAACATAATATAAGTATTTTCATCTGATCAAAATAATGAGTCCAAGTTTCCGTTCGTGGTGAGCTTGTCGAACCATACGAACTCAACTTAAACTTGCTTACAATTGTTGCAAAAATACTTTAAGCCGCTCAACACTTTCTTCTTTTCCAATAACCGCCAACAAATCAAACACACCAGGCCCCGATGCTTTGCCAAGCAACGCAAGGCGAACAGGCTGCAATAAGTTTACTAATTTAATACCAAGCTGAGCAGCAAGTTCTTTTGCCATCTCAGAGCAATTATCATGAGTAAATACATCAATTTTTTCAAGCGCAGCAATAATAGCATTTAAGTGTTGACGAGTTTCAACTGTAATCCATTTCTGCATATCTAGCTGATCCACTTCACGAGCACCGTTAAATACAAGATCTATTTCGAACATCATTTGTTTTAATGTTTTAACGCGCTCTTTATACAATGCAATCACTTGCTTCACTTCATCTGCTGTTCTTGTTACGCATTGATCAGTCAAAAAGTTTGTATTAACATCTGCAATAATTGCATCAAGAATTTGTTCTTCTGTCATTTCTTTAAGATAAACAGTATTAACCCATGCAAGCTTTTCGAAATCAAAAATTGCACCTTTTGTACCAATTTTTTCTAAAGAAAAACGTTCAATAAGTTCTGATAATGAAAATATTTCTTGATCACCATGTGACCATCCCAAACGAGCAAGATAATTCAAAAGCGCATGCGGAACATAGCCCTCCTTGCGGTATTCTATTACCGATGTTGCGCCATCTCGCTTACTGAGTTTATCCCCACTTGGGCCTAAAATGAGAGGCAAATGCCCAAATCGCGGAACATCATATCCACAAGCTTCATATAATAATATTTGTTTTGGAGTATTAACAATGTGTTCTTCACCACGAATAATGTGCGTAATACCCATAAATGCATCATCAACGACTACTACAAAATTATACATGGGAAATCCGCCCGATCGCAGAATAATAAAATCATCCAACTGATCTAGCGCGAATGATATTTTTCCTTTGATCAAATCATCAAAAGAAACTTCTTGGCGATCTTGTGGCAATTTGAAGCGAACAACATGTTGTTTAACTTCGTCACCCGCCTGCATCATCCTATCTCTACAATAGCCATCATACATCACAAATGCATCACCATCAGTTGCTTTGCCATATCGTGCCACCACTTCTTCTGGTGAACAAAAACAGCGGTAAGCTTTGCCCTCTTTAATGAGTTGCTCAGCAACTTTTTGATGCTCCGCTATACGTTCACTTTGCGTTACGATTTCTTCATCGTGTTGTAATTGCGTCCACGCAAATGATTGTAATATTGAATCACGATATTCTGCAGTTGACCGCTCAAAATCTGTATCTTCTATGCGAAGTAAAAACGCGCCACCGTGATGACGCGCAAAAAGCCAATTAAATAATGCTGTTCTTAGTCCGCCGATATGCAAATGCCCTGTTGGTGATGGCGCAAAGCGAACACGTACTTTTTTATCCATTTAAATCTCGTTAAACAATCTCAATATTCAATTTATCTTGTACTTGATGCATCCACGGAGATGGTGCCAATTTTTCATCATGCTGCTCATCAACAAGCTGTTGCCATATTGCACGTGCAGCATCAATATCATTTTTCGCCCAATAGTAGCGACCTAAATAAAATTGCGCATTATCACGATATTTATTATCAGGGTCATGTGCCAAGCTAACCAAAGTATTCAATCCTGTTGATCGTACTGATTCATCAGCACTATCCAATTGCATTAAAGCTCTTTCTGTTTGGTACAAAGAAAGCATCACCGATCCTGGCATAGCATCAATCATTGTATCCAATGTTGCAAGCGCCTCTTCTCTTTTATTTTGATTTAATAAAATACGTACTTTATAACTCAAATAATAAGGAAGCAGTGATGAACTTGCATGCTTTTCATAATTTTTTTCAAACTTATCAAGCAACGCATCCCATTCGGGATTTTTATCTTGAGATATTGTCTCATATTCTGTCATTAAAGCACTGAAATCATATTGCGCAGCTCGCTCTCTTTTTGCTGACCATAATTTATACGCAAAAGATGATGCGGCAAGCCCTAAAGCACAAAAAAATACAATACTGAGCGGTTTAGCTTGCGCTTGTATTGTACGAGAAATTGTTCCGAATACTGAACTTGTTTTTTGAATAGCCATACTGATAACTCCATGAAAATGTTTCAGAATAATACACCACAGCAAGGTATATACCACACTTAGCTGAAAAAGAAAAGCATCTATAGTTGGACCTGTTGCGCTACAGTTGGTGCTTGCTGCACTGTTTTAATTTTAGTGGCACTTTTTTCCAAAAGTACTTTTAAAGTTTCATTAAATGTCGGTATAATTTTTTCATCTACTGTTTTTTTTGCAAACAAAATAGCCTGCATAATCGCTTCTTCTTTTGAAGAACCATGTGCAATCACGATCGGCTTATTAACACCCAATAAAAGCGCTCCACCAGTGCGCGCATAATCAATTTTATTTTTTATGCGCCCGAGTAATGGATACGTTAAACCAAGTATAACTTTTAAAAAGAGTGAACGAGAAGCCTCATCTTTCATCCAATCCATAACAGCTTTTGCTGTTCCTTGGATACTTTTCAGCAATACATTTCCGGTAAATCCATCAGTCACAATTACATCAGCACGTCCAGAAAATATATCACGCGATTCAATATTACCCACAAATTCAAGATCTGTTTGAGATATCAACTCAAAAGCTTTTTTAACTAATGAAGAACCCTTATACGATTCATGACCATTTGAAAGCAACGCAATGCGCGGCTGAGCAATATGTTTGACTAAACGCGTATAAGCATATCCCATATGAGCAAACTGAACCATATACTCAGGTTTGCAGTCAGGGTTTGCTCCTAAATCAAGACAAAAAAGAGAACCATGATTTGTAGGTAAAAATGTACCAATCGCGGGACGATGAACACCTGAAACCCTACCAACAATAATGGTTGCTGCTGCAACCACTGCCCCAGAATTGCCCGCAGACACAAATGCCTGGGCTTTTCCAGAATGCACTGCTTGTAAAGCTCGGATTATCGAAGAATCTTTTTTTCGCAACATTCCTTTGAGTGGGTCTTCATCCATCTCAATAACATCAGAACAGTGAACAAGTTCAATAGGCAATGATCGCCAACGAGGATAGTAATGAGATAAAAGCAACATTACTTTGTCCTGGTTGCCAAATAAGATAACAGGAACACCCATCTTTGCTGCGGCTAATGCGCCTTGAACAGCCTCTTGTGGGGCATAGTCACCGCCCATTACATCAACCGCGATCATTATACATCCTATAGCCCCAATCTCTATTATATGGCGATTGGGGACCGCAAAACCCCATGTTTACCCTATTCACATGGGGGCCCCGTCTTAGAAATGGGCGCCCAATCGAAATACAATGTAGATTGGGCTTAAGACCCCATATTAAGAGGGTTCTTGATACTGTTTTTAGAGTCATTATAAAGCTTCTTACTATACTACTAATAGCCCAGCAAGTATCCCCAATTTTCATTTCATTCCAATTGGGGACCCCGTTAAAGAGCAAGAAAAATTTTATATTACTCAGCTTGTGACTCATTTGATACTGCTTTTTTTGTTGCTTTTTTCGCAGCTTTAACCACAAGGCGCTTTGCTTTTCTATCAGCTTTAGTTACAAGAACTTTAACACCTTTATAAAAACCACAGTTTTGGCAAGCGGCATGAGGAGCAATTGGATCTTTGCAATTAGCGCAACCAGTGATTGCTTTCACTTTAATACCCTTATTTGCAAAGCGAGAATCACGACGAGCTCGGGAGCGTTTCCGTTTCGGTACTGGCATGACAACATCCTAAAAAACTAAAAATATGTGTAAATTCTTTATTTTACGGTAAATATATAGCTCATTATACGGTATTTCTTGAAATAACGCAAAATGAAGTTGGCAATTATGCCCCAGTGGTAGTTTTTTCAAGCTTGGAGACTAGTTCCACTTTTCTTTTATCAATACACTCCTGTGCTATATCAACGCAGCGTTGGGTATCGGGATGTTGATAATCAAAAGCAAAATGTGCCAGTTTTATTAATTTTTTTTGCTGCAAATTAATTACCAAGCGCTCTTGTTGATCATCAGATTCCGCTGCTTTTTGATCAAGCTCATATAATTTTTTTGATATTGTTGGTCGAATCATTCTTTCAAACCAATTATTATCTACATCAAAATGACAATACCTTAAATCCCATTCAAAGTTCTTAGCCTGTCGCGCAATATCTTGCTTAATAATTTCTAGCTTATCCAGGGATGAGATATTCATATATGCGAATCGTTCTGCTTCCGCCTCCTGATACCTTCTGTAAGTAAGATTAATTCCCATAATCATCCCTAATTTTAATGCAAGAACAGGGAAACTCGATGATAACTGCAAAAGTAAAGAAGTCGTGGAACCAAAGACCAAAATCCCTTTGCCAACATCACCACATTTAAGATGCTTTAACTCATGAAGTGCAAGCTTTTCATGCAAAGCAAATTCATTCTCAGAATTATTTCCAAGCGCCAAGCGCCAATTTAATGAATCTACTTTATTTCTATCTAAGGCAATAAAATGACCTCCATAACAATACGATCCTTTTCCTATTTTTAATGGAACAGAATCCGCATTTTTCAAGCCATTTTTTGCATATATTTTTCTTATCCACGTATCCACCCCTTTAGGCATGTCTTCAGAAGTGTAGCTTTTATACACTGCCGTTGCTTTACTCATCCCATATGCGCCGGTGCTCAGCAAAGCAGAATTGGCTACATACTGTAATAATTTAGCTTGCATACAAAAAGATTGCTGATTAATCATCAAAAATGCTATCAACACACTATATGCTACATATTTATTATTCATAATCCCTCCTAAAGGATATCTTCTCGAGATCTTAGAGTTTCATATTAATGGTAGCATATTGGGCAAAATTGTCAATTAGAAAAGATTTTTGGCCTTGCCCAGGCTCCCCACGAAAAACACCCCCGTCATGGAGGCAATAGAACCTGCTATTGAGACATCTGCCCAATAAGCCGCACAATAGCCCAAAATGGCTGAAAGGCTTGCAAAAATAAGGCTTAAAACGATCATATCCTTCACCCGATGCGTCAGCAAATAGGCTGTAGCTGCTGGTGTTATCATCAGCGCTACCACCATAATGGATCCTACAACATCAAAGGTAGCTACTGCCGTGATACTCGTTATG
>Ga0070676_10000099_pt1 | contig 30641 bp, 18 predicted proteins | sample KBSM53metaG_FD_64667 | JGI IMG/M metagenome (GOLD analysis project Ga0070676, IMG submission 64667) | Miscanthus rhizosphere microbial communities from Kellogg Biological Station, Michigan, USA - KBS M5-3 metaG | ecosystem: Host-associated > Plants > Roots > Rhizosphere > Soil ...
ACATTATGACTCGACGCTGCATAAGGTGTATTAAAGTCCGCCAATGAAGCGTCCATTATTTTGTTACCGCCTTGTCCGCGGAAGAAGAAGTTAAACGAGAAGTTTTTGTAATTCAAAGCATTTCCCCACCCAAAGATATATTTTGGCTGAGCGTCTCCTGCATAAGTTTGGTCAGTACTAGAAGGGTTAGTTGTAGGTTGGCCATTGGCACCCAAAAAAGTCGATACCCCATTAGTCCTGCCAATATATTTAAGGGTATAAAACTCACCCAGAGGATAGCCTGACTTTATAATTGAAACTTTAGTACCGCTCTGTCCCGGTCCTTCAGGATCGCCAACAAAAAGCTGGGAGATATTGTTACCAAGCGAGGTTATTTTGTTTTTGTTGAAGGATATGTTTCCATAGCTTTCCCATGTAAAATCCTTGCTTTTTATAGGCGTGCCTGATAAACCAATTTCAATACCCTTGTTATCCATGCTGCCAACGTTAGCAAATTGATGATTTATGAAGTTTGTAACAGGGGAAACGTTGATATCAAAAATCATCTTAGATGTTTTTTTATCATAAACGTCTATCGAACCGCTTAACCTGCCTTTCAGCAACGAAAAATCGACACCCGCGTTAAGGGTTGCTGTAGTCTCCCATTGCAGATCAGGATTAGGGTTCTGAGTCGGACCAATAGCACTTATCCACGGATTACTACTGGTTCCGGTAGTATTATAATAAAATGTTCCTGCGGTACCATATAGAACTAAAGGTGTATAAGGGCTAAAACCAATTGCATTACCTGTTTGGCCATACCCAACACGAAGTTTAAGATCATCGAACAGGTTTTGAGATTTCATAAACGGCTCTTCACTCACCCGCCATGCGCCCGATACTGCAGGGAAATAGCCCCATTGATGGTTTTTGCCAAATGCATTGGAACCATCTCGGCGTATTGAGCCTTGCAAAATGTATTTACCAGCATAACTGTAATTAAGACGAGAATAAAAAGATATAATGCGCTGAGTTTGATCGTAATAAGTTTGATAGTAAGGTAGATTTGTTTGACCTAAACCAAGATTATAATAGCTTGTAGCATCAGAAACAAAACCTTCGTTGCTCACTCCAAAACCATTACCTGTTTCACTTTGATCAAATGAGTAACCAATAAGGGCTTTCAAATTATGTTTGTTCCAGGTGTGCTCATAGCTGAGGTAGTTCTCAAACAGTTTTTTGGTGTCTTCAACTTGTGATCGCGTAGCTATCCCATTTTGACCTATCGCCAACTCCGATGCTGAATTAAGGTAGATACTATTTATTGTATTCGCGTCCTCATAAGCCATGTTTAAGTTATAAACCAATCCAAAAGGTAATTGCAATTCCGCTTTGGCATTAGCTAACAAGAGATTAATTTTTTGCTTATAAGTGTTCGTTTCGAGCAGACCTAACGGATTATAACCTAATAGTAATGTAGGGTCGTCATAAAATGTACCATCGGCATTATAAACGGCACGGGTTGGCAGGTACTGAACCGCAGCTTTGAATACATTGGGGTTAGCGCCGTTTGCGCTAGACAAAGGGATATCATTTACAATACGATCCTGATTGGTAATAGAATTGCTCAAAGAAAAATCCAATTTCAATTTATCATTTAATGCTTTTTGCGATAGGTTAAGCCGGCCGTTAAACCTGTTCATTGCGCTTGTTTTAACAATACCCTGATCCTCGAGGTAGTTAATGCTTGCACCAAATACGGTTTTGTCTGTGCCGCCGCCAAATGATAAATTGTGATTTTGAGAAAATCCGCTGCTGCGTTCAATTTGTTGCTCCCAATTAGTAGTACCATTGTTATTTTCAGGCTTTAAACTTTGACCAGTTGCTGCCAAAAATGTTTTTAATTGAGAGGCGGTTGCTACCTGGAACTGATTGGCAATTTTTTCGGCGCCCGCATAGGCATCATAGGTCATTCTTAACTGGCCTGCTTTTGCTTTTTTGGTGGTAACAATAATAACCCCATTAGTGGCTCTGCTACCATAAATGGCCGCTGCCGATGCATCTTTTAAAACATCGATCGAAGCAATATCCGCCGGTGCAATCAATTTGATATCGGCATCAGGCACACCATCAATAACGTAAAAAGGAGATGCTCCCTCGGCTCGTGCTGTTGAGGGACCTCTGAGCGTAACTGTTGCTGTACCATTTGGATTACCATCATTAGTAATATTTAAGCCCGCTACCTTACCTTCCAACAAATCGGAAGGAGAGGTTACAACGCCCTGGTTAAAATTTTCGGCTTTCACTGTCGAGATCGCGCTGGTCAATTGCCCCTTGGTGCTGGTACCATAACCTATTACCACCACCTCGTTCATGGCCTTTGCTGTTTCGTTAAGCGTAATTGTTAATGAGGTTTCATCACCTACTGTTTTCTCAATAGCCTGGTAACCTATAAAGGTGAATCTTAAAACAGTGCCTTTGGCGGCATTAATAGAGAAGGCACCGTTGGCCGCAGTAGCTGTTGAAGTGCTTGTTCCTTTAACCTGCACAGTAACGCCTGGCAGCGGTGCACCCGAGGCATCCTTAACAATACCTTTAACAGCTATGGTTTGCGCCCATGAACTGCTAAAGATAAAAACGGACAGCGCAAGCAAGACGCTACACAAGTATCTTGCTTTCAAAAGTTTGGGTCTAATTGTCATCATAGTTTTCTTTAATTGGTTGCTGATTTTGGTTTGTAAACTTTCTATTAATTATAAAAATTCATTAAATTTATATAGCGGCATATAATTGTTTTTTGAACAATTATATGCTCAAAAATATTGCTTCAATAAGCTTTATAATTTTATCTGGTTTATAAGGAGCGTATATTACCGCCCACTAATGTTATATTGTAGACCTAAATTGATTCTTTTTTCAATTGCTTTTTCTGATTTACAAGTATTTATTTACGCAAACGTTTACGAATAAACGTTTATTGAACACTTATTAGCCAATTGCCCGAGGTTAGAATTATGGGAGAAATTAACATAAAAAGGCTTGCCAGTGAGTTGAATTTATCGGCAGCAACAGTTTCCAGGGCACTAAGGGATAGCCATGAAATTAGTGCAGAAACTAAGGCCAGGGTAATGGAAATGGCCAAGAAACTAAACTATGAACCCAACCCTTTTGCCAGCAGTTTAAGAAGACAACAAAGCAAAACTATTGCTGTAATAGTGCCGGAAGTTGCCAATAATTTTTTCTCGCTTGCAATAAAAGCAATTGAAGAAGTAGCACGTGCAAAAGACTATCATGTATTGATCTATCAAACGCATGAGAGTGGTGAAATTGAAGCATCTTTTATGACCAGCCTTTTAAGCGGCCGGGTTGATGGGGTACTCATTTCTCCGGCAAGCCATGTTGCGGGTAAAGAATACTTTCAAAAAGTAAGAGAAAAAATACCTATGGTTTTTTTTGACCGTGATCATGCTGATATTGAAGGCGTAAAAATAACCACAGATGATTATGACAGTGCTTATAATGCGACTCAGCACCTGGTAGACGCCGGTTGTAAAACTATTGGATACCTTGCAGCGCTGGAAACACTTACCACCGGAAAAAAAAGGTTGCAGGGGTATCAGGACGCATTGAAAAATAACAATCTTATGTGCCGGGCCGGTCTGATTGTAAGTAATTGTGAAAATAATGAGCCATGCCGTTCCAAGATCAAAGATTTTATTAGTGAACAAAGGCCAGATGGTATATTGTCGTCAATTGAAGAGCTGGCCCTGCCATGTTATTACGCATGCAAGGAATTGCAATTAAACATACCGAAAGATTTGAAGCTGATCACTTTCTCCAATCTTTCTCATGCCGAGCTCCTTAACCCGCCACTTTCTACCATCAATCAGCCTGCTTTTGAAATAGGCGACGAAGCCGCAACTATCCTGTTCAAAATGTTTAGCAAACGCTGGTATGATCCTAATATTACGATTAGCCTTAAGTCGAATATTATCAAAAGAGAATCAACACAATCTTAATTGGTATTAAAAATAATACAAAAAATAAATGTTAAATAAACACTAAATATGCTTAAACTTGTATTAATTTAACCACCAGTAAACTCTTTGATAGCAGTTGACTGAACCTTAATATGCAAAAATATTCTAAACAAACACGCTTACTTTTAGCAGTTGACTGCATCATCTTTGGTTTTGATGGTGATGATCTGAAAATTCTTTTAATAAAACGCGGGTTCAACCCTGAGAAAGGGAATTGGAGCCTGATGGGCGGATTTGTTCAATCTACCGAAAGCATAGATCAGGCTGCAAACCGGATCTTGAAGGAGTTAACCGGTATTGAAGGAGTTTACCTTGAACAACTGTACACTTTTGCCGACCCAAACCGTGATCCGACAGAGAGAACCGCATCAGTATGTCACTTTGCGCTGGTTGATATTCACAAATATGAGACACAGCTAAGTAATGATTACCGGGCAGAGTGGTTCCCACTAAAGCGTTTCCCAAAACTGATATTTGACCATTACGAAATGGTTGAAATGGCCAGGAAACGGATACGTTACAAAGCTGCCTTCCACCCTATTTTGTTTGAGTTATTGCCGGATAAATTTACGTTGCCTCAGCTGCAAAATCTTTACGAAAGCGTATATAATACTACTATTGATAAAAGGAATTTCAGCAAGCGTGTACTGGCAACAGGTTTATTAATTAAACTCACCGAAAAAGACAAAACAGGTTCAAAACGCGGCGCTTTCTTTTACCGGCTGAACACACAAAACTATTATGCCAAATTCCAGGCGTTTTTGAATTTTATTCCCAATCCGGATACGTTGAGGTATTAAGACAGTGCTTTTTTGATTACTTCTTCATCATTCCCAAGTGAACTATCATATTTTCTTATGATGGCTTTGGCGACAATACGCGCAAGCCAGATGATAAGAGCTATTATAGCTACAATGATTAAGGCAAAGATGATACCTGCTTTAAAAGCATTTTCCATTAAACCGCAGCTTGAGAGTGAAAATAATAAGACAAGAAGGCTAATTACCGGGGTGTACTTTCTCATAAACCTTTTATTATCAGAAACAAGAAAACTGAGACAATGGTTTACGAATTTATTTAACCAACCTGAACGGACTTTAACCGATAAAACTCTCTCCTTGACCGAAAAGTAATTGGACAGCAAACCAACCGTCCCTACTTTGGCGGCATGATCGATACAATTGCATTAGTGCTGTTCTTTTTAACAGTAACGCTAAGTTCGGGTGGCGGCCTTTATGAGATACTGGTAATATACCCCAACTGGAAACATGATGTGGATCCGCATACTTTGCGCTCCAAACTCGAATCATCCGGACAAATGCTTGCGGCCAAACGCTTTTGGCCACTGGTGTCGCCGGCACAAGGTTTATTATCCATCATAAATATCATACTTGCGTGGAAATATAGCGGCGATGTACACACTTACTGGCTAGCTGCTGCCCTTGCAATTTTCATCACCCGAGTTATCACCTTTAGTTACTTTATCCCTGTCATGATCCGCAAGATCATGAAGCCGGAGCAAGTTGAAACAGGCAAGCTGCAAGTCATCGTAAATCAATGGACTGGCTTAAGTCCGCTGCGTTTGCTTCCTGAATTTTTTGCATGGTGCATGCTGGTTATCGCTTTAATGCATATTTGAGCAAGGTTTACTATTAAAGCAGGAGATTACCAGTTTCGGTTTTATGCTGCAGGTAATGCTACATAAAAGGTCGTCCCTTCCCCTTCTTCGCTTTCCAGCCAAATGCGGCCCTGGTTTGCTTTTACAAAGTCCTTTACCAGCATTAGTCCTAAACCACTTCCCTTTTCCTTGCGGGTGCCGAAGTTTACTTTTAAATTTCCAGTCAGAAAAATCTGTTGTTGCGATTTGCTGATACCTACGCCGCTATCGCGGATGGCAAAAACCACTTCAGCCTTACCAGAAGCTTGTTCAGCGTTTACACCGATCATGCTATCCTCATGGCTAAACTTAATTGCATTAGATACCAGGTTGCGTATAACCAGCTCTATATGATCTGGGTCTGCATAGATCAGCAGATGATCCTGTATCTGGCCAACGATACGAATATTTTTCTGCGCGGCCTGTTGCGTTAACAAGCTAATACTGCGATTAACCACCGGGTTGGGATCAAATTCCGCAGCATTTACCTTCACGCCTTGCAATTGTGCCTTACCCCATTCAAAAAGTGCATGCAACAACTCCAGAGATGCTGTCATTTGTTTTTTCAGATCTGCTATCATCTCCCGCATCTCTTTTTCTGTAAACCGCTCGGTCTCCATCAGTTCAAACAATTGAATAGCACTGCCTGCAGGCCCCTTCAAATCATGACCAATGATTGAAAACAGCGTATCCTTTACCCTATTAGACGTTTCCAATGCTCTATTTAACCGTTTTGTTTTCCGCAAATAGAACCATAGTAAAGCAAGGATCAGTATTACGGCGATTAAAACAACCAGCCCGACCTCTATTGTCCCGTCTTTCTGCCGGTTTACTTTTTGGAGACTCCCTACCTGCTCCTGTGACCGCTCCAATGCATAACTGGTGTCAAGCGCTGCAATATCTTTGGTTGTATCTGCCTGAAGCAGACTATCCAACAAATGATGTTGCTCTTGCAATGCTGCCATTGCCTCTTTGTAATTTTTTTCTTGCTGATAAACTCCTGCTAATGCTCCGTAAATACGGGCTTTCAGTTTTGGTTCGTTTAGTTTCCTGGCAATACTCAATGCTGTTTCCAGGTCTCTGACGCTTGCACCGGCATCTTGTTTCTTTAATACATCTGCAATGTTAATTAATGCCTGGGCCTGTTCCTGTGGCTGTTGATATTTTTTAGCTTCGGTAAGAGCTTGTTTAAAAGTTTGCAAGGCCAGTGATTGCTGTCCTTCCTGCTGATATATCTTACCTTCTTCATCGAGCAAGTAAACCTCAGTATCACGTCTGTTCTCGATCGTACTATTCTTAACCCCCTCCTGTAAATAACGGAGGGCCGTTTTTTCATCTCCCTTTTTAACATAGATGTTACCTATGTTTTCCAGCAGAATGAAATAGGCCTCAGGTTTTTGTTTATGCTGCTCATACAAAGCGAGCGCTCGCAAATAATAGCTCAACGCTTTTTCCACATTCCCTTTTTCCTCATAGACGTGCCCCATGCCGGTATATGTTTCCATCACTCCGCTACTGTCCCGGCTGTCCCTGTAATACTTCATAGCCTGATTAAGATCAGTTTTGGCCGATGATATGTTCCCTTCTGTCCCATCCAGTAAGCCTAATTCATCGTATACCTGTGCTACACCTTCTGCATCATGTAAACTACGGAATATGCCCAGGGCTTCATTATTAAATTTCCGTGCGAGATCGGTATGATGATGTATTGAATTAATATGGCCGAGTTCCAGCAACGCCAGCGCCAGTTCGTGCTGATTCCTGTGCTTTTCAGCCAGATGTACCCCCAAGCTTGCATAACTAACTGCCGAATCAGCCTGCGTCCCGGCATAAAATCGGCTTAACTCTAAGTATATCTTGACTTTTTCACTTTCAGGCGCATTTTTCAGGTGTACAAGTAAATTAGCAGGTTGCTGTGCAAACAGCAGGCGCGGGATTAGTGCGAAAAGTATTAATAAGTAACGCATATATAAAAAGCAAATAATCTTTTTACGTAAAACACTCTTTCCGTGTTTTACCAATAGTTACAAATAATATTTCCTTTATAGAAAATAAGTTTATTATAAACGGGTATCCGAACTGGAGACATCAATTATTATTTATTATTTGATAGTAAGTCAAGAGAATTACATATAACAGCTCATTAAAAAAACAATGGCCGCTGAACGGGCGTCCAGACAGCCATTTTATAAACCAATTATTAGAGGGGGCTATTTAATTTAACTCATTCAGTATCGGCTTGCTGAGCGTTTTCAATGTTGTTTGTTCTGATTTCAGAAGCTCCAATATCACTACTTCATTATTCGTTTTCTTTAACCACTCTGCCGGTAAGTAAATAGTTTGCTGCGGGCCAACAGACCAATATCTACCTAAATTATGCCCATTAACCCAAACGACTCCCTTACCCCAACGGCGCATATCCAGATAAGTGTCTGCAACCTTTTTAAGATCAAATATTCCTTTTTTGATTACAGGTGCGCCTGCATTCATTTTACCAGCTTTGAAAGCGAGCCCTTTCACTGAACTAAATGGCAGACTATACATTTTCCAGTTTTTTAGTTCTTTCCCGGCAAGCAGTACTTTCTCAGTAATGCCTTTTTTATTCTTTAACAGATAAGGGCCAAAGTTTATCCTGCCCAGGTTCTCTACCAAAATATCCAGCTTCACCTTACCTTTTGGTAAATCCACCTGTAAGCTATCTTGATTGTGACGTCTGTCGAGTACACCAACTCGCTTTCCATTTATAAAGACGATACCATAATCTCGCAGGTCCTTAATTTTCAATATGCCTGACAGTCCACCTTCAACGGTAGTACGGTATAACATAAAGCCGTAAGCTTGATTTAAATCTTCAAAGGTGAGTGGCTCCGGATTCAATTTAGGTGCAGGTAAAATATCAAATAGACTGGTAGCCTGTTTTAAATGCACATCCGGAATAACAATAACCGGTTTTGATTTAGGTACAGATGAGAGTTTCTGCCCCACCGGTAAATGTTTTTCTATAACCGAACGGAATTTCATGAATTTTTCGGTTGCATTGCCTGCTTCATCAAGTGGCGCGTCGTAATCATAACTGCTGATCTGTGGCTCATATGGGTCCCGGTCATTATAGTTTGCACCGTTCATAAAACCACGCGTAGTGCCCCCGTGGAACATATACATATTAATTGAAATGCCAGCCGCCAACACAGAGTCCAGTCTGTTGACATACTGCTCTGCAGGTACTGTATGATGTTTTGTTCCCCACCAGTCGAACCAAGCAGGATACCACTCGGCAATATAAAACGGCCCGGTACCGTTGTGGTTTTCCTTTATCAGTGCTTTGACTTCTCCCGGATTATCAATGCCGTTTATCGCAGGCAATAAACCAGGCAAGTGACCGTCTTTTATAGCGGGCTTAGGATCACAAGTATACAAAAGGCCATCAAAACCGGCATCGATAAACATTTGCTTATTTATAGCCAGGTATTCTTTGTCATTTGAGTAAGAACCATATTCGTTCTCTATCTGCACCATTAAAATATTACCGCCATGATTTATTTGCAGCGGTGCCAGTTGTTTACCTACTGCATTAATATATTTTTTGTATTCATCCAGGTATTTAGGGTCTTTACTTCTTACCACAAGGCCTTCCTCCTTTTCTAACCAATACGGATATCCCCCAAACTCCCATTCGGCACATACATATGGGCTTGGACGAAGAATCACCCATAAACCTTCTTCCTTTGCAATTTTCACAAATTCTGCAACATCATTATTACCAGAAAAATCGAATTTCCCCTTCTGTGGTTCGTGTAAATTCCAGAAAACATAGGTACCTATTGTATTCAAACCCATAGCTTTCGCCATCTTCATTCGCTGCCGCCATGCCTCACGTGGTATTCGCGGATAATGTATTTCTCCTGAGATCATTTGAAAGGGTTTGCCATCCAGCAAAAAAGCGTCGTCACCTAATTTAAATGTATGTGATTGAGCAATTGTATAATTGACACTTAAAAAAATAAGTACAAAAAAGAATAGGTTTTTTAGTTTCATGTTCAGCATTTTAGAGCGTTGTTATAATGTAAGTTGGGGTATTGACTATTGTTTAAGGCGAATTATGAGATTGTTGATCAAACAGATGCAGGTCCCATTTATCGAGCCAGTTGATCTGGATATCATCTCCTTTAAAAGTGACCGGCAACCATAAATATCTTCCGTCAATTGCATTTTCAGGCTTCCACAGGTCAGCCATAAAGATAAATGCGTCTTTTTTCCCTTCAACAGGTAACAAATAGGTACTTTGTCCTTTGAAGGTTAATTCTGCCTCAGACCCCTGGCATGGGTTTCCATGATATGTCCATGGTCCCCATATGCTATTCGCGATAAACCACCGTGCTGCGTTAGGTGCCCATCCGGTGCAACCGGAGCCCAACATATAGTATTTGCCATTTCTTTTAAATAAAGCAGGTGCTTCTGTTTGATGACCGATATAAACGCGTACAAATTTTCCGGTATAGCCGGTATAATCGTCGTTAAGTTCAGCGATTTGTAAGGTGTAGTTCTCTTCGGATGAAAACACATGATAAGCTTTCCCGTCATCATCCACAAAAACGGTCATATCTCGTACCATTTGTCCGGAAGCAATATCCCGACAAAAAAACTTGTTAGAGTTGGAGGCAGTATCACTGCAATTAGCCTTTTCGTTTTCGGTGGTACCAACAGGATAGAATGGCATTTTACCCTGATTCGCCCTAAAGCTTTTCGAATATAGATATGGCCCGGTTACGTTGCTGCTTGTTGCTATACCAGCCAGGGCAGAAGCATATCCCTTCCCCAAAAGCTCCAGGTGGAACCACATAACATATTGTTTAGTCCGGCTATTATAAACAACTTTTGGTCTTTCAATAATGCTCCCGCGGGCAATATCACTTTTAGCGTCGTCGCTCACCCTTAATGCAATTCCTTCATCCTTCCAGTGATATAGATCTTTTGATGAATAGCAATGTATACCTACCTGGGCCGAATTACCTTTTTTTCCTTCAATTTTATGTTCGCCAAACCAATAATAAGTGCCGTTCCGGAATAATATGCCACCGCCATGTGCATTGATATGAACACCATTATTGTCGGGCCAGATAGCACCGGGGTAAAAATTTGCATCTGTTGTACCGGGTGTTTGCCCACCGGCATTACAGACAATTGATAGTAGAGCAGTCGTCAGCAATAACGCCGGCAACAATTTTTCTATTATTATCTTTTTGAACAATTTGCTTAAGTATTATAAGTGTCTATTTATTGCCTTTAACTTTATTTACTACCCACTCGCCTACTTTGGTGCCCTGTATCATACCGCTATTAATAGCGTCTTCAAAATGGATACCTCCCCAAAAACGCGACATCCCGGCTTCAGCCGCAGCCTGCTTAAATGACGTAAAACTTCTGGGGACAAGGCCATATTTTTGTTCTACATTATCGGTGTAATGCACACTGTCACCAAAATAACTGGTCAGGATTACTGCGGATGTAGAAGAGATACAGGAGTGCCCGCTCAAGTATTCCGGGAACGGTGGCGTTTGTAATAAAGGCCTCCAGTTTGGATCAATATATTTACGGATGGCTGTTTCGGGCCTGATGCGATTGCTTCTGTATTTTTCATCCCAGCAACACATGAAGCTATCCATTAATCCGATTGATACCACCGTATGAATCTCCATGGCTTTCGAAAAACTTGTTTTTGTCTGCTTGCAAACTATACCAGTAATACCAAGCCAGTGTGCCCCCGGCGATATTTTCTTCAACCCGATCATCATGTGACCATTGTCTTGTACGGCAAAAGGATTGCAATCCCAAAAAGCTGCAATAGTTCTGTGTTCTGGTGTTAAATCACTTCCAGCTAACTTGTAGCACCTCTGCATATATTTATAAAACTCAGACTGCTTATCGGTTGAGAATTTTATTGGTCGTGATACTTTAAATTGCGAACTGGAATCCAGTGTAAACGAACGAATGGTATTAAAGTACGGTTCAACCGGGGCCATATAGGCTGGAGGAGTTGGGTACCAGGTACTATCTTTTCCAAGCGGGGTATACCTGGTATAGTTACTGATACGATTGTACTTATCCTTTTTAGCATAAGCCATTATTTTTTTACTGATAGCTTGTCCATAATGTTTTGAGCTATCAATAACCTCGTCGGTAAAGCCAATTTTCCGGCATGAGTCCAGGAATGTCTGCTCATATTTAACCATTAGTGTGCTGCCTGATGGCTGCAGCTTTCCGGCAGTTTCCATCATAGCGATCAATGCACTCAGCTGATAGTTGTATCCGTTGGCAAATGATGGCTTTTTGATATCAGGATATTCATTTAACACCCCATGCATACTCTTTTCCGTCTTGTCGTTCTGAGACACAACTTCGTAACCTGCGAGACAGGAGTAAGAAAAGAAGCGGGCAGCAAGTGGAGGATTAGTTATGTCGTGAATCATAATCACCGACATTTGATCTATCACTTTTGTGATGTCACTGCTGGTTAGTACCGGCTGAGCCTGATTTTTTTTGCAGCTATTATTTAAGATAGCCACAATAAACAGAGCAATTAATAATAAAGCCTTCTTTCTCATATCTTAATTCTCCTTGTAGGCTTTTACTCCCTGTTGGTTAATTCCGAATAGCAATGTTTTATTAATTTCTAAAACGCTCCTTACATCTCCCCACAAATGGAAACCAGACTTTAGTTGGGGGACATAAGCAAAGTGTCCTTTAGCGTCTCCTTTTAAAAGGATGCCATAATTCGCATCTGATTTTCCTAACCGCAACCTTGCCTTGTTAATATTGCCGCATAATAGTATATCCTTATTGCCATCGTGATCATAGTCGAGTGTTGTAATTGTAAACACAGGAGAAGATTGAACTTCTAACGGCAGTTCCGAAATATGTAATTTGCCTTTACTATCACTTAAATAGTAGCTTGTAGATAGATTAGTGGCTTTTAAGTGACCTGCTCCCTGGAACTCCTGAGTAGTAAAAATATCGCCAAGCGAAGCATCAGCATAGCTCTTATAATCTGGGAAACGGGAGCGCATTATGCTGATCTGTTCCAATAGCTCATCGCGGGAAATATATGGATAGCTTTTGCCCTGGATATAAAAACAAAAAATAGGGTCAACTGCTCCGTTGTCGTCAAAATCCTTGTAATACATCTCCGCTGGTTCGGCAGCGCTAACTTTGCACTGTGTGTTTAGTCCTTCATTTCCTATAATCAGGTCAGGGTGTCCGTCATGATTAAAATCCTCAACCAGTATTTTGTTCCACCAGCCATTTGTTGGCCCGTCAAAATATGTAGTGGTGTTATCTACCAGTTTGCCATTGTTGTTGATCATTACAGTAACTGGCATCCATTCTCCTACCAATACCAGGTCGGGCTTCTTATCGCCATTCATATCTACCCAGGCAGCATCTGTAACCATACCAATATGCTGTAGCGAAGATGATATTTGTTTAGTCTGATCGGCAAAATGGCCCTTTCCGTCATTTATAAGCACGTAGCTGGTTGGCATCTCAGGGTATCTTCCTGGTATTACTCTTCCGCCAACAAACAGGTCAGGATGGCCGTCACCATTAATATCAGCCACTCTTACACAGCTTTTACTGCTGTGCATTTTGGGTAATGCATCTCTTGACTTGGTAAAATTGCCTTTGCCATCATTCAAATAAAGGCGATCTTGCAGCAAAGGGTCATCCGGTGCAAAATTGTCATAGCCGCCAGAACATACATACAGATCTGGTTTACCGTCACCGTTGGCATCGAAAAATACTGCATCGGCATCGCTGCTCTTTTTGTCAGCTTCAAATGCGGGCTCTGATTTCGCTACAAAACCGCCACCTGATTGCTGAATATATATTGTCCCCGGTTTACCACTACCACCGCCCACATATACATCCTCAAGACCATCACCGTTTATATCTCCTTTTATCAAGCAAGGGCCTGAAAAAGATAACGGATTTACCAGCAATGGCTGCCGTTTAAAATCATTAAGGTTATTCTTCTCCTGGGTATTTACTACAGGTGATTTAACTTCAGTAAATAAAGACTGGGGTATTTTGGCGATTTGAAAATTACCTTTGGCATCTTTCTCATTCAACGTGAGCTGCTGATCCCCTTTAACATTTTTCAGAACCTGCTCCTTACCTTGCTGCCATATTACACGCAGGGAATCTATCTTACTATCCTTCCCGAGCCCGAAATGCAATACCGGTGATACGCTTGATTGGAAACCGCGGCTTGGCATTTGCTCCAGATATTGCTTTTTATCTTTTACATAGATGATAACTTTTGCACCAACGCCTTGTGTATTTTTTGCCGCACCATTCAGCTTAACTTGCAAATAGTGGTTATCTAATTGTTTGCTAGCCTCGTTTTGATAGATAAATGCCGGCTGATTGATATTGTTGACCACCAGGTCTAAATCGCCATCATTATCCAGATCGACATAGGCTGCACCATTACTGTTTGATGATTGGGTGATTCCCCAGGCTGTGCTGGTATTTGTAAATGTCAGATTGCCATTATTTTTGAACAAATAACTTTTCACCTGCGATGATGGCATCTTTTGCACCAGATCATAGATATCCTTACGCATTAACCGACGGTCCTTCATATAGTCGCCCATGTATTTTACAAAGTCCATGTTGGTAAAATCGCGGGTATAACCATTGGTCACAAACAGATCCTTCCAGCCATCATTATCATAATCAGCAAACAGAGGTGCCCAGCTCCAGTCGGTATTTGAGAGACCGGATAATTGGCCAATTTCGCTGTAGGTGCCATTGCCATTATTTATTTGCAGCATATTGCGCATATACTGGTAATAGAAACCTGTGTTGAGTGTCAGATTAAATTTTTCATAGTTATCGGGTGCAAACAATAGCTTTTGCCGGTGATTATCTTCCGGAAGCATATCCAGTGTGAAAATATCAGGTAAGCCATCGTTATTTATATCTGATATGTTGTTCCCCATCGAAAATTGTGAGGTATGACCAAGGGAAGATTGCAGTTTATTAGTGAACGTACCGTCTCCGTTATTGATATATAAGAAGTCAGGTATAGTATAGTCATTGGATATATAGATATCAGGCCAGCCATCACCATTAACGTCATCAATTGCAGCTCCTAAACCATAGGTAAGATCCGAGCTGCTTATACCGGCCTCGGCTGTTACATTTTTAAATACGCCGTTATCGTTTCTGTATAACCGTACGCCGTTGGGGGAATTTTGCCTTTTCAACGCTTCCGCTGTGTTTACCTCATCTAAAACAGGTAATTGAATAGGGCTGTGATTCAATAGAAACATGTCCAAATCGCCATCTCTGTCGTAATCAAAGAAAACGGCCTGGGTACTGTATCCTTCATCAGCTAAACCATATTGTTGTGCCTGATCAATAAAATGCGGAACACCATCCTTATCATTTCCCTGGTTTATAAATAGCTGATTTTGACGTTTTTCGGCCTTTACATTTCCCGAATAGCATAGATAAATATCCAGTTTACCATCACCATTCACGTCTGCCATGGTTACGCCCGTTTTCCAGGGACCCGGTCTGCCTGCAACGCCCGCAATTGCTGTAACCTCTTCAAACTGCATATGCCCTTTATTAAGGTATAGTTTGTTGTCGGTCATGTTTCCTGTGAAATACAGATCAGGTAAGCCGTCACCATTTAAATCGCCAGTAGCTACCCCCCCGCCGTTGTAAAAATACTCATACATCAAAACGTTGGTATTTAACCCTTCAGTTAATGTATTGCTAAAATCTACATGGGTTTGTTCGGGTGATAATAACGTAAATAAAGGATTGCCACCTGTATCACCGGCCTCTTTGTCTCCAGACCTGCGGCCACAGCCTGTTAATGCTAACCCCCCGATAAAAAGTAAGCGGCAAGATAATTTGATGTACGTATTCACAAAAGTTTAAACTTAAATTAATGGACTAAATATAAAAGAATGCCGGGTATTTAACCCCGGCATTCTTCACTTTAAATATATAGATTTTTATAATCCATTAATTAATAACCAGGGTTTTGAATCAATTTATTATTCTTATTCATCTCGTCCCTGCTAATTGGCGGGAAGTAAGCCTTATCGGCCCAGGCACGGTTTTCTACGCCCGGATCGATTTCCTGCACTGTATAAGTATAGTTGTAATTAGTAGTATTATACCTGTAAATAGGCACCGTTGCACCTGGTTTAAGTGTGCCGGTGATCTTTATAATTTTAACTTTATTACCCAATGTTGTTGGTGCTATCATCCAGCGGCGAGCATCGAAGAAGCGTTGCTCTTCAAACAGCATTTCCTTGTTACGCTCACGTCTGTATCTGTTTACCAGCGCAGCGCCACCAGTTTCGGTAACCGCCGGCAAGCCACAACGGAAACGTATTTTATTCAACCAGGTGATAGCATCTGCGTTATCCCCTAACTCGAGACATGCCTCAATGTAATTAAACACCACTTCGGTATATCTGATCTGCGGTGAAGGTACCTCCGAACGGGTATTCTGGTCCTGGATAGCAGGATTAGGATCCATAAATTTCCTGATGGCATAACCGGTGCGGGTTCCGTTCCAGTTTTCAATAGGCCCATTCCTTGTATCCAAGCCAAAGTAAGGTTGAGGGCTCGCAGCGCTACCAGTTTGATAGGTACCCATTTGGATTTCATTATAAGGGTCGATGCCTGCACCATCCGCTGTACGTGGTTTCCAAGGTGCGCCGTCATATAAGATAGATGCATAGAACCTTGGATCCCTGTTTGCATAAGGTGCCGCTGCATCAGCTGGGTTGCTCCAGCTGAAGTCGTGTGCAGTTCCGGTTGTTCCGTCCAATGCTTCATAATCATCTACCAGGTTCTGGGTGGGCTCGCTTGAAGTCCAGCCGTGGTACCCATTGGTACAGTTGTTACGGCCATACCACGCTCCCCACTCGTCCTTGGCGTTGCTGAAATATCTTGCAAAAATAAGTTCTGCCTCACCGCCATTTCTTGACAAATAAGAATTCTGATAGTTCGTAAACCCATCAGCTGCCGGAGCAGATAAATTAAGCATATACCCATATTTGCCCATGTCCAAAAAGGCTTTTGCGGCAGTTTGCACCTGTAGCCAACGTGCGTCGTGGTCACTGGTGGTGTAACCCAGTAATTCAGGGTGTGCATAACTGCCCACCGTACTGATTGTTTTCAGGTTAGCAGGATCATGCAGGGCACTTGCAGCATAGGTTAAAACCCTTATCTTAAGCGCCTTCGCAGCGTCAGTTGTTGCACGGCCTTTATCCATAGTTTTATTGCTTAACAAACCTGCAGCCTGATCCAGGTCACTTAATATAAAGTTCACGCAGTCTTCATAGCTGCTCCTTGCAATGGTAAAGTCAGTCGCAGTTGCACTGTAGGAGGATTTGACAAGGGGAACACCGCCATAAAAACGCAGCAACTGATTGTAGAAATAGGCGCGCATAAAATAGGCTTCGCCTTTTAACCTGTTTACCAATGCTGAATCCAGCGACGACTTCCCAAGTTGCTCCAGTGAGATATTAGCAGACCTTATCCGGGCATACATTGCATTCCATTCGTACCTGTCTTGCAGCCCACTCAGATGGTCAGGACTTACGTTGCCTTCCATAATGTCCTGTTTTCCGAAATTGAAAAGGGCATTATCGGTAAGGCAATCGTTGTTCATTTGGTCCAATAACCCGGTACTCAATCCGTTATATAATTCCGTCACAAAGGCTGTAGAAAGGTTAGGATCCGCCCAGGTGGCGTCAGCCGAAGCCTGGTTTAACGGCTTCGTACTCAGGAAGTCTTTCTTACACGAGGCAAGCAGCACGCCTGAGACGATTACTATTGCTGAAATATTTCTTAAATATGTTTTCATATCGTTCAAATTAGAATTTTACACTTGCTCCCAAATTGATAACTCTTGCCTGCGGATAATAATGCCCGTCTGAACTTGTGGATTCCGGGTCATAAATTTTTTGCTTAGCAAGTGTGAACACGTTCAGGCCATTTGCATAAAGCCTCAAATTGTTTATACCAACCTTACTGGTGATCGAAACTGGGATGGTATAACCCAACTCAATGTTTTTAAGGCGTACATAGTTCATATTGAGCAGCCAATAAGTGTTTCCCCCGTGAAGTACTCCGTTACTATCATAGTATCCCCCAGAAAAAAACTGATTATTTCTGTCAACTGTACGCGGGTCTTTGGTGCTATGATTGTCCACGGTCCAGCGATGATCATAACTCCATTGCAGGAAGTTGCCAATCGTTCCTGATTCTGTTTGCAGTGTAATTTGTGCGCCGGTTGCACCCTGCAATAACACGGTTAAATCAAAGCCCTTATACTGCACCCCGAAATTTAAACCTCCCTGAAAAGTTGGGGTATGGCTGGCATCCATTCTCACCTGATCATAACCATCAATTTTACCATCAGGTTTCTTTTGACCATCATCGCTGCCTATATCCTTAAATTTCATGTCGCCCACGCGGATGGTGCTTGCGCCCACGCCGCTATAAGCTCCGGGATGAGCCTGGTTGAACGCATCAACTTCGGCTTGTGTAGAAAATATGCCATCATAAACGTAATAAAGCTGGGCACCAATAGGATGACCAATTGACGTTTGGTATGATGGAAGTCCCGGAGGTTCATCCCATACATTGATACGGTTTTTAATATAAGAACCGTTGATGCCCACGTTATATCTAACTTCACCAATTTTGTCATGCCAGTTAAATTGGAACTCTACCCCCTTATTGGTTACCTTTCCGTAGTTTTTCGGTGGTAATAGTGGTCCAGGAATACCAGTTGCAGGTACTGAAGCGGTGGGTGCCCATAAGATATTGGTACGTACGTTATAAAACGCTTCCAATACGAAATCAAGTTTGCCGTTCAGGATCGTTCCTTCCAGGGCTGCATCGCTGTTGTTGGCAGTTTCCCAGGTAAAGCTCGGGTTTGGAGCCGTACCTTCCGTTAATGTTTGAGTTGGAGCACCGTTGATAATATAGGTACTAGTGTTATATAGTGGAAGATACGCGTATTCTGCTAAATCATTGGAGTGAGGTCTATTTACCTGGTCGTTACCCATTTGCCCCCATGACCCGCGAAGTTTTAAGTTTTGAAAGAACTTGATATTATCTTTAAAGAAATTTTCTTCTGAAATTCTCCAGCCTGCTGATATACCGGGGAAGAAGCCGAAGCGGTGAGTTGTAGGGAACATATAAGAACCGTCTGCCCGCCATAAAAATTCAGCCAGGTATTTTTCCTTGTAGTTATACCCTACGCGGCCAAAGTAATTTAAACGGGCCCTCTCCCAGGCTGAACCGCTATTACCTATCTCAGTGTTACCACCCCATGAAAGCTGGTCTATTGCGGTTGAAGCAAAATACTTGCGTGACGCATCAAAGTAGCTTTGATTTGATTTTTCCTTCTGTACACCGGCAAGGAAAGTAACGTTATGGCTTCCAAAGCTATGATCATAGCTTATAATACCTTCGAGCATCGTGCTTAACTGATCCTCATCACTTTGAAAAAGGTGCGCCTGGGCCGGGCCACGGGCTACCTTGGTAAGTACGGGGTTTGTGGTTGATTGACCATCCCAGCTATATACATACCATGGCGTTTGCCAGCTTTTTTCTTCCTTTATGTATTTATCAATAGCAACGTTTCCCGTAACCTTTAATCCAGGTACATATGGAACATCGATTACAATTTTACCATTAGTTTGAACAACATACCTGGTGTCTCTGTCATATCCGGTTGCGTTGGTCGTGATCAACACCGGTTGCTGGCCATTTTCTATATCCGGTCCAGGTAATCCATTCGGCCAATAAGCCGGTCTGTACGGATAGCCGCGCATTAACATACGGAAGATGTCGCTGGCACCTTCACCAGCAGGGAAAAAGCGGTTTTCCTGGCGGCCAGATACGCCAACACTAGTGTTAACATACTTATTAACTTTTGCATCTACATTTAAGCGCAGATCGTACTGTTTGTAACCGGTCGCAGAATTCTTATAATAAGCGTCCTGATTTTCGTAACCTAAGGAAGTCAGATACTTTATATTTTCTGAACCACCCGACAATTGCAAATTCTGACGTGTCTGCGGCGACCAGTCTTTTAGCGTAGCTTTAAACCAGTCTGTGTTTGGGTGTCCCCATGGATCAGAATGGTCAGCAAATTTTTGAAAGTCAGTTGGCGAGAATGTTGCCGTTGTAACAGCGCCGTTATCCGGACGTGTAAAACTTCCTGTAGTTTTGAACGCATTCCAGGCATCTGACCAGTATTGCGATGGTAGGTTATATAAATCTATTTCGTCTACCATGGTGGCATATTCAGTTGAATTGGCCATTTTAGGGATCACCGTAGCTTGAGCCCATCCATGATTATAGGTGTAAGAAAGGTCGGGCTTGCCCAATTTACCATGCTTAGTAGTAATCAGGATAACGCCATTGGCAGCCCGGGCGCCGTAGATAGCGGCCGATGCATCTTTCAATACGGTCATGCTTTCAATATCAGCCGGATTGATACGGTCGATGTTGGTCTGTCCTGCGGGAGCTGGCACACCGTCGATAACGATCAGCGGAGAATTATTACCCAGCGTATTAATACCGCGCACACTGATGGTTGAACCATCGTAACCAGGCTCGCCGCTTGCATTGGTTGCGATAACGCCCGGCATACGGCCTGCAATGGAGTTAGAAAGGTTGACTGCCGGTGATTTTACCAGCTCTTCGCCTTTAACAGATGTAACTGATCCGGTAACGGTTACTTTCTTTTGTACACCGTAACCAACTACCACTACTTCGTTAAGGCCTTTGTTCGCTGATTGTAGTTTAATGGCAAGAGTTGTTTTGCCATTAATTGGCACTTCTACTGTAGTATAGCCAATAAATGATATCACCAATGTGCCGTCCTCTGGCGCATTGAGTGTAAAATTTCCGTTTATATCAGTTACTGTTCCGGAGGCTGTACCTTTTACTTTTACAGATACGCCAATAAGCGATTCTCCGGTTGTCTGATCTGTTACTTTTCCTGTGATTTTAATTTGAGCTAATAGCTTATTTAAGGCTGCTCCGTGGGATGTAGCAAACTTTGTTTTGGAAACATCGGCAGTAGTTGCTGAAGACGTACTGACAAATAGCAAAGCAATCAATACCTGGCTTAGTGCTATTTTTGAGACATTTGACAAGTTTACAGTTCTATGTAAATTGTATTCCATGTTTAATTGGTTAAGTTGATTTAAATTTTAAACGCACACTCTCAAAGTGGTTTAGCGGAGTTTAATTATTCTATAATCGCAACTCCTGATTAGGGTCTGTCTGGCTTTTGTTTAATCCATAGTCATCATTTAGGTTTAATTTTTAATTACAATTGGTTAGGGTTATAAAGTTTAGTAGTCTAACAAATCCGCAGCTTCACTGCCTCAATCTCGTCCTTAAAAACACTCTTTAATTTTAAAAACAGCTTCAACGGCAGATTACCTGTGCCGATACGTTTTACCACTTATAAAGCGTTTTGTCGCAACTAAGAAATTAAATGTTATCACTACAGTTATAATTGATTGCACTAATGTGAGCATAATTGATTTGATTCATGGGGGGTAAATTCTTAAAACTTAAGGGGGTAATTGGTAATAGACAGGTAAATTATTAATTAACAGCTATTAAAAATTAACCTTTATGTTAACTATTAATGATTTTTAACTTCACGGCATTTTTTGTAACACTTGACTGAAAAGGAACTCTGAATTTTTTGATGTATTCAGAAGGGTTCAATCCGAAAAGCTTGCTGAACTGCTCCCTAAAATATTTCAGATCATTTATCCCTACTTTATAAGCTGCCTCGGCAACTGTACAATCGGTATTCAGAAACATTTCTGCTGCTTTTCTGAGGCGTATAAACCGGATAAATCCATTCGTTGACTGACCTGAAATAGATCTGATCTTTTTATACAGGTTAGACTGGCTCATGCCAATCTCATCAGCCAGGATTTTAATACAAAAATCATTGTCTGTTAAATGCTCTTCAACAACTTTCATACATTCTGTCAGGAACTCTTTGTAGTCTGCGGATATTTTAAGATCATTTGACTTTAAGGTAATCTCATTATAGAAATATTTTTGAAGGTTGTTTTTACTCTTTAATATGCCGGTAACCCTTGCAACAAGCAGCTCCTTTTCAAAAGGTTTGCTTATGTAGTCATCTGCGCCGCCTTCTATTCCTTTTAATTTAATTTCTGGTGATGAGCTGGCGGTTAGTAACACAACTGGTATATGGCTTAAAGAAGGCTCTTCTTTCACCCTGCTGCATAGCTCGATACCGCTTAAACCTTGCATCATTACATCGCTGATAATAATATCGGGTAATATTTGATAGACCAGGCTTAAAGCATCTGCACCATTTTCAGCTTCAAATACCTCAAAGTCATTACTGAAAATTTGCTTAAGGTATTGCCTGATCTGCTCATTATCATCAGCAATCACCATAGATCTGGATTCAAAATTGAGTGGATCTGACTTTTTTTGGCTTGAAGAATACAACTTAATACTTGTTTTTGATTCAGGTATTTCTTCTTCGTAATGTTCAATCAGTTCGTCCAGAAAAGCAGAAGTTTCGGCAACGTCTTCAAAAACCAGGTTAGGGCTTAAATGTTCCCTCCCTTTCAGTAGGCAAACTTTAAAGGTAGTTCCCGCATCTTTTGTACTTTGGTAACTGATACTCCCCTTATGATCTTCAATGAATCTTTTTACAAGATAAAGTCCGATACCAAATCCGCTTGCCAGCGGCAATGCATTTTGCAACTGGTAAAATTTGTCAAATAACTGATCTCCAACCTGCTCATCTATTCCGCACCCATTATCTTTTACCTCAATATTCACAAAAGCATCTGTTTCAGAAATACTGCAAATTATGGAACCATAATTTGGGGTAAATTTCAAGGCATTAGAGATTAAATTAAACAACGCAATCTCTATCTTCTCCCGGTCCGCAAATAATGCTATGGTATCCGTTTCACAAACAAATTCAAACTGTATATTCTTGCTCTTTGCCTGGTGGCTGAAGCATAAAAAGACCTCTTTGGATAAGTTTACGATATCCAGTTTTACTATTTTCAGTTTATCAGATTCACTGTCAGCTTTTCTAAACAACAATAATTGGTCGACAAGGCTCAACAACCGGCGGGCATTCCGGTAAACAATGTTAAGGTTACTTGTATCGTTTGCCTTGTCTCCCTGGCTAAATAACAATTCTTTAACCGGGTTTATAATCAGCGTAAGCGGCGTTCTGAACTCATGGGAGATATTGGTAAAAAAAGAAAGCTTCCGTTCGTTAAGTTCCTTTTCCTTTTCGGCCGACATTTGCGCAATCTTTATCTCATACTTCAGTTTCGCCTGGTTGCTCCGGTAAAGCATGTAATAATAGATAAGCGTTACGGTTATAAGGAAATAGCTCAGGAACGCCCACCACGTTTTATACCACGGAGGAAGGATCCTTATTTTCAGAGCGGCGTAGTCCTCGAACCATAAACCATCCTGATTAGCGGCCTTTACTCTGAATGTGTAATCGCCTGCCGGGAGGTAGCGGTAAGTAACCGACTTTTGATTTTTTACATAGTTCCAATTTTTATCAAGCCCATCAAGTTTATATGCGAATTCACATTTTTGTGCATACGCGTAGTTCAAAGCAACATATTGTATGGAGAAAACTGATTGATTGGGGTGCAAAGTTATTTGGCTTGATTCATTAATAACCTTGCTCAGTATGTTATCTTTTTGGCCAACCTCGACCTCTTTTCCAAATAACTGAAGACCTGTAATTAACACCTTTGGTCTAAATGTATTTTGTTTTACTTCTGAAGGGTAGAAAATATTATAGCCCTCGGTCCCGCCAAAAACCATAAACTTCCTTTTGCTGCAATACATAGATGACCGTGGATTGAACTGACCTGCCTGCAATCCGTCCGAAGTGTCATAATTGGTGATACTATTTGAGTTTGCCCCGATTCTTGATAGCCCTTTATTGGTGCTTATCCAAATATCTCCAGAATCATCCTTTTCTATTGAGTTGATAGTGTTGTCGGCTAACCCATCCGTTTCGGTATACGGTTTAAACTTTTTGTCTCTGATATTATATACGACAAGGCCATTACCTTCCGTACCTATCAACAAGTTTCCCTCCTTATCTAAATACAAAGAGTATATAACCTGGCTTGGCAAGAATTTTTCAATTTGAGATTGATTAAAATAGTCCACAAACCTGTTTTGATCTTTTATATAATACTTAAGACCAGAGGCATATGTTCCTATAAACAAATTGCCGTTTTTATCTTCTGCCAGGGCACGGATGTTATTGGCACCAATTGTGCTGTTTTGCGGATTGTAGTTAACAAATTTATCTTTTCCTGCAGGCAACATACTTAAGCCTCCGCCATTGGTGCCAACCCACAAATTACTTTTTGAATCCTGCAGTATTACACGAATGTCATTTAAGCTGATGCTTGCAGGGTCACCGGTCTTATGTGTAAAATTAGTAAAGGAGTCCGCCTCTTTATTATACCGGAAAAGTCCTTGTGAATAGGAGCCAAACCACAATGTATTTGAATGGTCCTTATAAGCACAAATTATTGCATTGTCTGTTAATGAACCCTTTCTCCCATCTGCCCTGTAATATTTTACCACATCACCATTCAGTTTCTTTTTATATATGCCGTCGCCATCTGTACCCAGCCATAAATAACCTGCGTCATCTATGCACATACCGTAGTATCTTAAAAAGCTCGATCCATAATTATCTACCAGCTTATTTTGGAATTTGTTGAATTTTTCAGGAATACTGCTCAGCATGTAAATGCCATCCCCGTATGTTCCGGCCCATATATTTTTGTCTTTATCCTGAAATAAGGTTTGGACAGACCTGACTGTTACACTATAGTTATCCTCCGACTTTACCGGATTAATTACCACATCCTCATAATCTGATTTTTCTGCTTTGGCAAGGTCAATACTATACAATCCGCCATCCTGCAAACCGATAAGCAGGTTTTTATTGTCATCCTCAAGGAGAGAAGAAAAATAGTTACTTCTTAGCTTATACTTTGAGCCTGAAAAAACATGAAATTTATTTTCGCTTCTTCTGTAAAGAAACAATCCTTTACTGGCGGCCACCCAGATATCGTGGTTATGATCTTCATAAATAGCATTGATCCTACCCGGGGGAATTACGCCTAGCGGAAATTGGTTATTTAAATTTTTTAAAATCACTCCGTTTTTAACGCTGAAAACGCTTAGTCCTCCATCCAGTGTGCCGACCCATAATAATCCATGAGTATCTTCAACAACGTTAACAATCATCGTTCCTGACAAACCAGGCAATGTGTGCTTGTTATAAATTTTATACTGCTTGCTTTTCTCATTATAACAAGAAAACCCTGCCCCCCCGCATGAAAACCATAACTGATTTTTGGCATTTTCGAAAATGGTGGTAACATAATTCAGACTTGACTGATTGCCCGGTGGGTTGAATTTGGAGAAGTGCTCTGTTTTGGTGTCAAATTTATAGATCCCTCTTCTTGATGATATCCAGATATCACCCTGCGAATCCTTAAATATATTTTGAACATAATTACTCGGCAAGCTGGATGGATTGTTGGGCTCAGATTTGAACACCTTAAAACTGGATCCATCGAAGCGGTTTAAACCATCGTCGGTTGCAAACCACATAAAACCTTTATCATCCTGGGTGATGCTATTTATTATACCAAATGAAAGACCATCTTTCAATGAGTATTTCATTACTTTTTTCGCAAGTAACCCTTGTGCATTGACGCAAAAACAAGCAATTAACCCCAAAAGGATAAGTATAAGTCTTTTCATGAAATGCCAGTTAACAGGTATAATTTTGGTTTCCGATCTCTGTAACAAAGTGAATACAAAGACCCATTTCTCAAATGTAGTTTTTTTCAGATAAAAAAGAAATGTAAAATTGACAAATAATAATATTTAGTATTATATCAAATTTCGTTGGATATAAATATCAAAATCGCAATGTTTAAACTCCAATAATTTCAATATTTACAGTTTTATTTCTACGATTTTTCATGTTGGTGTAATCGGGACACTTAAAAAATTCAGGAAACAAATGCCGATATTAGTTAGATGATAGTGATGGCTTGCACAAATTAGAGGTGATAGATGCCAATGGCTATATTGTTTTTTGGACGACCCAGTTTGTCGCATCAGAACCATTATTTAAAATGACAAGCCCTAATTATAACGCAGTAAAGTACACCACAGAGATTGAGGTTGCAAAATCAGCTGATGCTGTCTTTAATCATCTTCTCCACGACGTTGCTAAAATTTGGCCCGAAGATTTTGAAGGAGAAAGCTCCAAATTAAATGATGAGTTTTTATTTACAACGGGCGGAGGTTCACATTATTCAAAAAACAAGGTGGTTGAATTGGCACACAATGAAAAGTGGTTTGGCTGGTAACCGAAAGCATACGCAAAACAGACAACTTTGACTGGACGGGAACAAAAATGATTTTCGAATTAACACATAAAGGTGACCATACCTTACTCCAATTTACTTTTGATGGAATTATACTTGAGAGTGAATATGATAGATTGGTACAGATATGTGACCTAGTAATCAAGGAAATGTTGTATAACTACATAAGTCATAGTGATTAATGCTTCAACCATCTCAATGCCGCTAACTTAAATCACATCAAATCCTGACGTTTAATGCCATAATTAAGCACCAAGCTAGCTTTTTCCGAGAATTTCCTTTTATATTGATGCCGAATTCTACCTTCTAAATGCAATCTGCTAAAAGTAATCTAAACATAACAACCGGATTTTTGATAAGAAAATTCAGGATAACTAAAGGATGGGACCAGGCTATTATAGCTGCAAAGCTGGATATAACGCGTAGCTCGTACTCGAAAATTGAATCCGGCTCGACAGATGTCAACTTATCACGCTTAGAGCAGATCGCCTTTATTTTGGACGTCAAATTGATACAGTTACTATCATTCGATCCGGAACAGGAAATGCGGGACGCATCCAGGTACTTGTCGGTACTCGCCCAAATTCGCGAGAAGGACCGCTGTATTGAATTATTATTGCATCAAATTATTGAGCTTGCCCAACAATTGAAACTTGGCAGGAAAAATAATGGCGAGAATGTCAAATGACAAATCCTATAAATCCATTTGACCCTATAGCGTAACTTTTCGCTTGTTGTAAGAATTGTTAAGGAAAGTTAATTTTTTTAACCGATTACAATACTGGTCCGCATTTGTCCGTCTTTACCTATATTAAGCTACCAACAATATGAAATATAAGATCAAATTACCGGATGGCACCGCACAATTTATTCAAATAACCAGTGCCTATTTCAAAACCTGGCATGTATGGATGGTAAAGTTTGACGATGGAAGAACAGCTATGCTTTTTAAGATGGGAGGCGAATGGATGCAAAGGACCGAGGATTTTCTAGAATTTTCGGTTATAAAAGAACTCGGTTCGTTTATCGACAAAATTATAATGAAAAGAAAAATAGCTTTGGGTTAAGCAACTGTATGGCATTTCACAAAAAAGCCTTTAAGATTTTTCTTAAAGGCTTTTGTTTTTCTCGTCCCCGCAGGTCTCTTGAAGTGGCCCGCATCGGTTAAATCATGCTGATAAAGTATCCCTTTGTTGTATTTCCCTGTGAAGCTCTGACAGTTTATCATGCAACCTGGAGATTAAAGCTATAACACCCAACTGTTTTACCAGGCCGTTTTCATAACTGTATCGTTGCGTAAGCAACTTTTTGATCCGGGATTCAATACGAGTTGATTCATCCTTTAACACTGATATCCGTTTCATAATGCAGATCGGTCATATTTGAATAACCTTGATGCACTAATTAAACGTATTCATTAAAATAAAGTTACAGTAATTTAAACATAACATTCTGATATTCAATTGTTATTAAATTTCAATTAAAGAACTGTAAAACATAGTGTTCGTCGCTTACCACTACACCATAGATAAAAATTTTATGGTTGCACTATAGCAATTACTTTTTAGCTACCACTTTTACCACCTCGTATATAAATGTTATAGGTGGGTTAACAGATATTTTTTGCAACGAATCGAGTCCTGAAGTTGGGAACTTGGTATCCGGACTCCACTTTTCTAATAAAGCCGATTGTAAAGTAGCATATAAGTCGTATGACAAGCAATTAAATCTCATATCGCCGCCGGTGGGAGATAATATTATCGCATTTCCCCAGGCTTTTTGTGCTGTTTGATTATTATCCATAGCCGCTTTTATAAACGGCCCCCAATTACGAATTTCTATAGCGTTGAAAGATGCAGGATCAGTTGAATTATGATAGTTCATTTTGACAAACTTATAATCCTTATCCGGGTTGGCCTTGGCTATCTCCTGCCATCCCTGGTCTTGCAGGAAATAGTCAGCTATCACCGTACTCATGCCATAAGTATCCATTTTTGCCATAGGGACATTTGGGAATACTTTGGCAGCATTCCAAACATCGCTCAAATCTGCATTCATATTCGGAAATGTATTAATAAATAAAACATTCGGCGAGTTTGATTCATTTACACCACCCACTTTTGCCAGCACTGCCCAAAAGGTCATTTTTCCGCCATCTATAGCTTTTTGTGCCACTTTGCTCCAATAAGTAGTTTCCCGTTTAAGAAATTCGTCCATTTTGGCCGGATCGACACGCCGGTATTGATAAGTAGTTATGCCCTGTGCATGCAGGGTGCTGCTGCAATTAAACACAAGTCCGATAAAACACAGGATAAATGGCACTGCCGCAGAAAGAATTCTCTTTTTCATTTTTTTAGGTTTTTATTGTGAATGGAAGTGTATGCTGATAAAAATATATTGTTGGATTATTTTAAATCCGGCTTATAATAATTATTTATCCATGGAAAGTACAGGCTACCCAGATGGCTTTTCACCTGATAGTTAAAGTTTAAAGCTTTAAACTTTATTTAATTTCTTAAATATTTGCTTGTAATAAGCTAGCCTATTGGTAATTATTTTAGAAGAAGAGATATGGTATAATTTCAGTCAATTATATTCTGAATATGAGCGAATTGCGAATTATAATTGAATCTATAAATTATTATGTTAGCAAGCAAGTAATATTATATATATATATTATTAAACGCATATCTGGTGCTATCACCGCACTATTGCAATTTCCAGAAAATGAAAAAAGCAAACCGTTATGGTTTGCTTTGCTTTAGTTTAAAATCTCCGGAACGCAGAGTAATCTAAAACCCCATTTCAGGATTTGCGCTCATTGCGCTGCCTGATCTGATCTGTAACCTGATCAATAGTTTGGGTAGCATATTGCTTCCCCTTTTCCATCCACTCCGGGGCCTTGTTAGTCAGTTCATCTAAAATAGACGTTCCATCTTCTCTTTTACGTACAAGATAGGCAACACCTGCTGCCAAAGCTGTACCTGCTAATATTAAGGGTAATAATTTCATAGTCTTACGTTTTTGATATTATGAAGAACGTAACAGAAGGTAAATTGTTGTAAATCAATACACGGGTTGCTAATTATTTACAAAACATCCGCAAATGTTGTGACGATATCATTTGTCACCACCATCAAAAAATCAGCATGCTGATAATCAGACGTTCTCCGAGCGCTCACGGTGTTCACACCTTTGTGAACGTGAACACTCGACAAAAAAAAGCCTCAAGACTTTCGACTTAAGGCTTCCGACTTAAAAGTGATCCCATCAGGATTCGAACCTGAGACCGACAGATTAGAAATCTGTTGCTCTATCCAGCTGAGCTATGGGACCATCTGCGTTATTTTCGCGGTGCAAATATGCAAAATTCTACACAAAACTGAAATATTAAGTTGCATTCATATTATAAATTGCGACCCTGTAAAACTTTGGTAATTTAGATTCAAGTCAGCAGTAATCCAATGAGCAAACAACCTCTTATAGCCTTTTTTCAGAAAAATTCGGATATGTCTTTACAGACAATCATCAACATCACCAATCATTTTGAAGATTGGAGATTTTTGAAAAATGAATTTTTCTTAAGAGAAGGTAAAGTATCCGATCTTCTCTATTTGGCAGAAGGGCTTATGAGGGCTTATACCTTTGATTTGAAAGGCAATGAAATAACCACGAATTTCTTTACAAAGGGTCGACAGGTTTTCGATCATGCTTCTTTTTTCCTTCAGACCCCCTCAGAAGAAAATATTCAGGCTATTACAGATTGCATTGGCTATTCAATTACCTTCGAAAAAATGAATACTATTTTTCATTCCATTCCTGAATTTAGGGAATATGGCAGGGGAATGCTGGTTAAAGAGCTTGTTTCATACAAAAAGCGGACGCTGGCAGTAATTAATAAATCGGCCGAGCAACGTTACGAAGATTTAATAAAAGATGACAAAGAGATTTTTCAATCTGCCCAGTTAAAACATATAGCCTCTTACCTTGGGGTTACCAACTCATCACTAAGCAGAATAAGACGCGAGTTCTCCAAACACTAAATACATTTATTTGCCAAATGACAATTCGGTTGTTGTCATATGGCAACTGTATTTCTTAATTCGTCTGTTTCCTTTGTATTTCAAAAAAAGTACATTAATTATGGAAGCAACAATCTTATTTGTAATAAGCGTTTTAATGAGTCTTATTGTATGGAATAAAATAATCAAGAAATTCTTTTGGTCCCGGTTTGGGGACCTGGAACTCAAAAAAGCTGTACCACCAATCCTCTTTTTACACGCCTTTCGGTTTGGGGGCCTATCCTTTCTCGTTCCGGGTGTGGTTCATACAGGGCTCAACCCTGCCTGGGCAATGCCCGCTGCATTTGGCGATTTTACAGCAGCCATTTTGACCCTTATAGCCCTTTCGCTGATAAACAGATCTTCATTTCGCCCC
>Ga0070676_10000109_pt1 | contig 30017 bp, 35 predicted proteins | sample KBSM53metaG_FD_64667 | JGI IMG/M metagenome (GOLD analysis project Ga0070676, IMG submission 64667) | Miscanthus rhizosphere microbial communities from Kellogg Biological Station, Michigan, USA - KBS M5-3 metaG | ecosystem: Host-associated > Plants > Roots > Rhizosphere > Soil ...
CATAATTAAGCAAGCTGGCGCACAGCAAGCCGACCGCCGCGTTTTTACTGGTTTTGAGGGTGATATCTCCGTGTAATTCGTAGCCGCCTTCGATGCGCAAATTAACTGCGCCGCTGCCAAGGCTGATGAGCTGTTTGTTCAGCACGTCGCTGATGCGGCCCAGCGTTTCTACGCTCAAGTTCTGCTTGCCGTGCTCCATGCGGTTTACCGCCGATTGGCTCGTACCAAGCCGCCGGGCAAATTCTGCTTGCGTCAAGCCGCGCTCTTGTCGTATCTGAGAGATTAAATTGCCTATTTTCTCGTTGGGGTCATCCATAATGCTTTGATGATACCATATATGATATTAAATACAAACACTTTTCGAGCTTCTCCAGGAATATACCAGCAAGGAAACGAGTCTGCTATAATACCCCTGTCAACTCCGAAATGCGAGTGTTGTATAACGGCTATTATGCCAGCCTTCCAAGCTGGAGATGCGGGTTCGATTCCCGCCACTCGCACCACAATCGGAGGCCAGATGAGCAGAAACCTCATCATTATTACCGGAGTTGGCAATTGGAGCCGTATTTACGCCTTCTTTGCTTTTGTGTGGCAGTTTTATGGTTACAAAGCCGTAATCGGCGCCTTCCGCTGGGAAGATCCGGCAGCCACGTTTGATACTAAGATGAAAAAACTGCTGGCCGACATCGATGCTATGCACGGCCCGGTATATTTGATCGGCCTCTCTGCCGGCGGCACCGCTGCCGTGAACGCCCTTGCCGCGCGGCCCGACAAGATTTCAAAAGTCGCCGTACTTTGTGCGCCGCTTACCACTATGGCCGGCTTGCGTAACCCTTTGCTCGCAAAATCCATCGCTATGCTCCCAGGTAATATCGAGCAACTCGCCCATTCCACCCGGAAAGTTATCTCAGTACACGGCACGCGGGACAATGTGGTGGCACCGAGCTTGAGTAAAATCCCCGGCGTGCGCGATTACCGTCTGCTGACACGGGGTCATGCGCTCACCTTATTTACCGGAATGACGATATTCAGCTTTCCCATCCGCAAATTCTTCCGAAGCTAAAAGTAGCGCAGCATACTTCACACCTCTGGTATAATGACGCTAGGACGAGTATCCCTATATCACACCTGCCCCGGTAGCTCAGTTGGATAGAGCAAGAGACTTCTAAGCTCAAGGTCGGGGGTTCAAATCCCTCCCGGGGCGCCAGTTATTCTTCTGATTCTCGTTTTTTCGATGAAGCAAGCAAATCATTAATGGTTCCTGACCATGGCTCACTATGAAGTCCACTCCCCAGTAGCCTACTGGCGAAGCTAATCAACCTTTGTACCCGCTCGCACCGCTCTTCAAATGGATAACCGGCATTGATTAGGCGCGCCATTTCATATGCTGCAAGAGAGGGGCCGTTACCTACGGCGATCTTCATTATCGCTTTGTCGCGCGCTTCTTCACTTATGTCGGATGTGATCTCAGTATCCCGATAGTTCTCGGTCATCGCCATATCGCCATCCCAAAAGTTTCGAGGCGAGCCGCCCACTGTCACATGAGCCCATTCACGACGAGCCGAAGTAACCAATTGCGCTCCTTTGACAAGCACCGGCATGCGCATATGGTGTTGATCTTGCGGTGCTATTCGCCCCAAGAGATCATGCAATTCACCGAGCCGCCGATGCGGTTCCGGGCCATCTGCCAGCATATAGCCCCTTGCGGACATGCCAACACCAAGTTCGAGTGACGACCGCGCGCGCTCCCCATGCAAATCCGACCAGGCCATAACTGAGTCCAGGTTAGGAAATTTTCCGCCGCTTTGCTCGCGTAAGACCCGTGGCTTTACCGCGATCATCGGCAAGTCGCTCGGCACCCGAAACCTGTTGTACATGGTATCGAAATGGTTTGGGCTCAGCCTAACGATATCGGCGCCGTGCGCCACGATCATAACGTCGTCACAGCGCGCTGAATACCGCACACCGAGCAACGTCGTGTCGACAGTCATCTTGAGAATTGTCCCTATTGCCGTACCGGCGCTCAGGTCGCGGGCACAATAACTGAGCGGCACCTCGGGATGAGCCTTCTGAAAATCGGTAACAATTTCGAGCGTTTGCCCCACCCGATGCCTATCCGCGCCTTTTGGCCAGTTGCAAAACAACATGATGCGGCGCTGGTGTTCACCTTTCGCTTCGGGTATATATTGCTCCAACGTCCGACCAATATGGCCATATTCCTGGTGCGCGGCCACCATATTCGGAACCAGTATCGATGCATACTGCTCGCCTTCACCATATGCCGGCGTACCGTTATCCATGGCATCAAAGTACAATTCGCCGATTAGGTCGGTATAGCCATCCATGCCGGTATGCCTGAAATACTCGTTGCACGCTTCATTAAACGGCGTCCCGAGGGCAAGCCGCTCACGCAGTTCCTCTACGGTAACCGGCTGGTTCGGTATATGCGAGGATTGCGCAATAAACGTCTCGAAAGAACACGACCTAGCTGCTTCAGAACTCATATCCTGGCAATTATAGCATCTGTAAATTACAACGCCGTAAAATCTTGACTGGATTATCTTTGCGAAAAATGGTACACTTCTCTCTGTTATTTTGGCGGATGTAGCTCAGTAGGTTAGAGCGCTGGATTGTGGCTCCGGAGGCCGTGGGTTCGAACCCCATCATTCGCCCCAAAATCATACGAAGACCTTTATATAAGGTCTTTTTTATTTGCTATGCTAGAAACCATGAGCGACACAACAAAGCGACCGGTAGTTTATTTATTGTGCGGGCTCGCCGGTTCGGGTAAAAGTACGTTTGCACAGGAACTAGTTGAAGCTGGCGTGCAAAAACTTTCTTTGGACGAAGAAGTATACAACCGGCACGGCCGTGCGGGCGTTGACTACCCGGCACAAGACTATTTACAACTGTATGGAAAAGTAAAAATTGATCTCGACAATGAACTCATGGAATTACTTGAGCAGAAGCAGTCAGTAGTTACAGGCTGCCGCGCTCGATTACTTCTTCGTAGAATGGTGCGGTTTGCGCCGCTACTTGCGTAACTATGTGGGCGGCGACTTTCTTTGGATCTAAAAATGCATCGTACTGCGCGGGTTTATTGCCACCCCAAAATGGCGTTTGCATGCCGCCGGGCATAAACAGCGCGACTTGATTGCGCGCGCCCAGCCTTTCAGCTTCCAAGCCAAGGCTGCGTGCAAATCCTGTTTGCGCGTGTTTGGTCGCGGCATAGACCGCTTCGTCTTTGCGTGCTTTGTAACCACTCGTCGAGCTAATAATAATGATCCTGTTAGCTTCAGGAGCGTCGAGCCCGTTCCGCCAAATCATCTGTACGACTGGCAGTACATTGCCAAAATTTACCGCCGCCATGACTTCCGGACTCGACTGCTGGGCAAAATCGCCTTGATATCCGTACCCAGCTACCCAGTAAAAATGTACCTGTTCATTAAATTCTGCGAGCTTTTCGGTACATCGCCGCACATCTTGCACGTCGGCAAGATCGGCTTTCATGCCCGGTCCATGTACTTGCTCATCGTACGAACGGCCAACGACAAACGTTTGTGTACCTTTTTGTTGCAATACTCGGGCAATCTCTTTGCCGAGCCCGCTTGTGCCACCTAGAATTACCGTAATCATGCTCAAAAGTATATCACGACCGGGGCCAAGTTGAGCATTCCCACCGCTGTTGGTATACTGTAGAAAGAATTACAAGGAGTACTCGTGGTGAAAAAGCTGTGGCATTTTTTGCGTCATTATCAGCAATTTAGCTGGGCACTTTTGGTGGCGATCGCGGCGCTTCCGCTTGATTTGCAGGGCAAACACACAATCGCGCATATTTTGCTTGGATTGGCGGCGATTGTTTCGGTGGTCCCGCTGCTCTGGGGCATGGTGCGCGACTTGCAAAGCGGCACATACGGCGTGGATATTTTAGCCGCCACGGCCATCATTACCGCCGTGGTTATGGGTGAATATTGGGCCGCGATGGTCGTGGTGCTGATGCTCACCGGTGGCGAATCGCTCGAAGATTATGCCGAGCGCCGGGCCGAGCGCGAACTCGACGCGCTGCTCTCACGGGCGCCGCAGAAAGCGCATGTTTTGCGCGGCCGTAAAACCGTCGACGTCGCGGCAGCCGATGTACAGGTTGGTGATAAAATCATTATCAATGCCGGTGAGATGGTGCCGGTTGACGCCGTGATAATCGAAGGAAGCGCCAACTTCGACGAAGCCAGCCTGACGGGTGAAAGCTTACCCCAAGCAAAAGACGTAAACGACCAATTATTGAGCGGTTCGCTCAGCATCGACGGCAGTATCACGGCGCGCGCCACCCAAACCGCCGCAAACAGCCAATACGAGCAAATCATCAAACTCGTCCGTTCCGCCCAGCACAGCCAGGCGCCATTCGTGCGACTGGCCGACCGCTACGCCGTGCCATTCACCTTGCTTTCATTTACGATTGCTTTGGCGGCGTGGGCTATCAGCCACCAGTCAATCCGCTTTCTTGAAGTACTGGTGGTCGCGACGCCTTGCCCGCTTATTTTGGCGGCGCCGATCGCTATTATTTCGGGTATGAGCAGGAGCGCCAAGCACGGAATTATCATCAAAACCGGTTCCGCGCTGGAGCGGCTCGCCAGCGCCAAAACCTTTGCCTTTGATAAAACCGGCACCCTGACTACCGGTACTTTGCAAGTCTCCGGCATCAAAACCTATAATGGCCACAAAACCGACGAGGTCCTGCGCGCCGCCGGCACCCTCGAACAACACTCCAGCCATATCGTGGCAGCGGCGATCATCGAAGCAGCACACAAAAAGCAGCTTGCTTTAGGTAAACCGCGGCACATTACCGAAGTCGCCGGGCAAGGGCTCGAAGGCACGGTTAGCGGCAAAAAAGTTATCGTGGGACGACTGAGCTTGCTCGAAAAACACGGCGTTGCGCAGCCGGGCGCATTCAGTGCAAAATCAATTGAAAAAACCGCCGCACTGGTCGCCATTAATGGCAAGCTCGCCGGCGTTATCAGTTTTGAGGATGAGCTTCGTGCAGAAAGTGCCGAAACGCTTGCCTCACTCAAAGCCGGCGGCGTGAAAAACTTCCTGATGGTCACCGGCGACAACAAGCACGTCGCCAAGCGCATCGCGCGCAAGCTCGGCATTGGTAATGTGACTGCCGAAGCGTTTCCAGGCGATAAACTCCGTGCGCTGGAAGCCGTCGAAGCGGAACTACGCCCCGTCGCCTTTGTAGGTGACGGTGTGAACGACGCGCCGGTGCTTACCGCTGCCGATGTTGGTGTGGCGTTAGGTGCGCGAGGTTCGGCCGCCGCCAGCGAATCCGCAGACGTCGTCATTATGCTTGACGATCTCGGCCGCGTCGCGCGCGCAGCCACCATCGCCAAACGCACATTTTTCATCGCCAAACAGAGTATCCTCATCGGTATCGCGCTCAGTATTGTTTTGATGCTCATCTTTGCAACCGGCAAGTTCAAACCATTGTATGGCGCCATCATCCAAGAAGTCGTCGACGTCATCGTCATCTTCAATGCCCTTCGCGCACACGGTGGCAAAGCCGTTCAAAACAGCTAGAAGAACTTCAGCATACTGGCTACTACGAGCGGCACCAACAAATTGTCCGTGCCAAAGACGGCTACGTTCTCGACAATAGTAGTAACCACTGGCAGCGCCATAAATAATTGCCAATCATGCGTATGCGTGATGGCAAAATAGGCGCTCGTGATGCCGACCGAAACTACAAAAAACGTCAGTGTCCCCACCAGGCTTTTCTGGTTACCGAATACCTTGTACTGCGTGTGGCTCTTTTTGCCGAACTTCACGCCAATCACCGCTGCCAGACCATCGGCCAGCCCGAGATGCAGCATGGCCGCGGCGAAAATCCATGGACTGCCATCCAAAAATGCCAGAATACCGATCGCGATCGCAAATAAAATTTCGCCGAGTGAGCGGCGATTCACGCTATGGATGGATTGGAAAATATTGTACTGGATCGAGATATTCACCACGAATAATGCCATCAGGCTGATCAAACCGATCTCCCACCACTTGAGGTAGAACGGCCAAGTAGCGACGAAACCGCCGGCTAGCATGTGGACGGTTTTGCGCATGACTTCGGAGTGGATTTTTCGACGGGTGCGCGAAATGTACTCAACGATGCCGAGAACAATAAAAGAGCCTACGATAGATATGGCCGCCAAAAGCATACCCTGTATTGTAAGGCTTCTTACGAGAAAATACAGTCGGGAAGCTAGTAGTCTCCGAAAAAGTCCTTGAGCGGATTAGGCGTGACCCGTATTTCGCGATGAACTTGATGCGCATTCAAGTGTACCGGTCGTTTTTTGGTAAACCGCGTGCGGAAATGTTTTGGTTTTGGATGTAGGTGGTTTTTTTCGTACAACTCTTTGAATTCATCAGTTGCCGTTGCGCCTAGGCCATAAGCAATTTTATCAAGGCGAGGACCAAAGACACCCTCTGTTGTCTCGGAACTTGGACGCTTCGGAGCCAACCAGGCAATGACCTGCGTGTCATATAATCGGTTCATTTTCTCAGGCTTAAAGAGGTGCCTTTTCAAATCGTAGTAGCCACCCACGACCACCATGCCACGGACCGATATATCTTCGTCGGCAATTTCGGGCCAGGTAAAACTTCCATATATTATTTGGTCACTTATACGTGGGGGCAGCCCGCTGTAGCCAAAAGGAATAGCGATCTGATCCCAGTTGGGCTTTTTCTTTTGGGCTTTGCTTACGGTTTTGTCTAACAACTCTATGCGCTCTGCTTCGGGGAGTTCCATATACCGCTCCATGGCTTTTTTATTTTTCTTATCCGAAACATACAATATATTCTCCCTAAGAGCCAGGAACAACCGCCGGCGCGCGAATGAATCGAGGTCGTCCTGTGAAATCGGCGAGGCCTCTGTGTGTAGATACTTGGTAAAATCTGCGACATCACCAAAAGTGCGTCGTAGTTCACGCTTCGGAGGCTGGCAGTCTATGCCGGTTGCTGCCGTAATGTGGTCGACCATCTTCCTTCGGACGCCGCCCGTGAACCAGTCTTGCTTATCAATGATGAGTTTTACCGGGCCGGTTTCATTCCGTTGAATGAAGTTCGTCTCAAGATACTCCTTATTATAATCGCCTTCATAATAAAAACTTTTATGGACATAGTCGCTACATGGATTAACATTTTTCGGCCTAAGATCTTCAGGTGCATATTGTCGGCCACGGCGCTGTGGGAACGCATAGTTCACTGCTGCGCATGCGATCACTTCTGCCTGCGCTCTATCTTCAGCTATATACTGAAGACCGTGGATATGCTCAAGGCGTACTTGCTCGGACGGTCGCTCCCCAGTCATGATAACTCCTCTGTATAAATAGGCAGGTAGATAGGCTTATAAATTACGAGCACACCGACAGGTGGGCTTTGATTTTCGAAAATCGGTCGCAACTATACCTTCCTCGCAACAAAAACGCAGAACTGCGGGAATTCATGATTGCGCTCGTAATAGTATTGGTCAACTTTTTTACACGCCGCGACGGGCTGTGTCTCGACAAATTCTTCAACAACGAATCCCACCTTACGTAAAAGCTTGAATTGTGTACTGGGAGAAGCCACCCAAAATCGCAAGCTTTCTCCGCTTGGAAAGGTTTCGGTGCAGGGCTTGAATGTCGAATATGTTCCGTACAATCGTGGCTTCGCAGCACTTTCAGAATATCCCAAAACCTTAGTAGTAACGCCATCGAGCTCAATGCGTTCCGAAGCCCAACGCATCGGGTGCCCGACAGAGAATTGCAATACCCCGCCCGGTTTTAACACCCGCAGTATTTCCCGATAGACGCTTTCTGGCCGGGCAGAATAATGTACAACCAGACTGCTATAAATAAAGTCAAAGCTGGCATCTTCAAATGCAAGCTTGTGCATATCTCCCACGGCGAATGCCGTTTTCGGGTACGATTCCTTTGCTATGCGGATCGATTCTTTCGATATATCAATACCAATCATGTCCACGGCGCCACGGCGCGCAACGAGTAATGACTCTTCACCGGTACCGCAACCGAGTAGCAGCACTTTTTTGCCATGCAAGTCGGGCAGTAATCGCTTCATCGCCGGCTTTTCTACAAAACGTTCGGGTAAATTATCGCCATGTTTCCGTTGTTTCTGTCTCAGCACAGCCCAAGCGTCGAAGTTATTTATTTTTGTCATGTAGGCATGATAGCAAGGAACGGCGGAAAACTATAAGGCTAATGAAATCAAACCCACCATACGATTTGCTGGTGGGTTTAGACAAAGCACTAATGGTCGGGGTAAGCGGACACTTCTTAAACCCGAAACTTTTTCAGTTTGTGAAGGAGTTGCTGGGACTGGAGTAAGCCGACTACTTTTTACGGGTCGCCACGACGCGAAATGTCGTAGAAATAGTAACGACTAAGCCAATCCAGAATAGGATGAAGCTTACATAATAAAAGGTATTGTCGATGCCGTCTTGGGTAGCGCCGCCGATAAAGCTAACAATTCCCCACTGAATAAGGAGAAGCAAGCTGATGAGGTAGAGTGTTCTAGTTTTCATATTGTGTATATTACAATATAGCCCTTAAAATAACAATGGTAGTGGGGTTTGAGTAAGATATTCTGTCGCTAACCTGAGTAGTCTTACTCAAACTCCCCGCCTCTCCTCTTGGTGGTTGGTCCTTAGTCGAATCGGCATCTCCTTATCCACTTGATTAAGCTAAGACTTCGTGTGGTAAGCCTTCAGAGACTCGAACCCTCACTGTTTTGTTCTGCTTCTTTCTTCTTGTGTTCGTCATGGAGATGATAGGTGTAGGCTATAAGGAAACGTTTCCATACTTCGGGGTCGAACTTTTTTGGCTTGGCAATGATGACGATCTTTCGCTTTTTCTTGCGGTGCGGTATGTCTGGTGTTTTGGAGTGGCCGGCACCGAGGATTGGGTGCGTTATTCTAGTACCGTTTGTTAGGTCGTAGTCGCCTTTTCGTTTTGGGTGTTGGTGTGCACGCTTTTGGTGAGAGTTTCGGGACATGGCAGAGGCTCCGTTTAGGTGGTGTGGGTAATTTTACCCCCCCCCGAAAAAGCAAGATTACTTACTATCGTTCTTAGTTGTCAGGCTTGTGGCCTGATCGGGGTCAATAATTATTTTTTGTAGACCCGCATAGATGGTATTAACCTTGGCGAATATTTCTTCCGTATCCTCCTTGATGCGCGCAATATCGGCGTCAAGGACCTCAAAACCTTTTGCATCTGCCTTTGCAAAGTTATGAAAAAGATTATTACGGCTTTTGCTCACTTGCTCCAGTAGTCGCAGAATATCTTCTTTGTCTGGGAACCCAAAAGCACGCAATAGATTTATGGTCTGCCCCATTGTTCTAATTTTTTTATCATCGCGCTCATCTTGATACAAAATACCTGCATAATCTCTGTAGGTGGTTTGGTATACCAGGTAACGTAGGTTATCAAGCAAATGGCCGGCCATATACTCAGCAAAACTAGCGTATATTACAGCGCATGCTATCTGCGCCTCGGCATCCTCTTTGGTGGAAAGCGTACGAGCGTATTCAATAAGGTAGTTCTTAAGTTCAAGATCTTCATGTGCGAACGGTACAAATTTTGCTTTTCTCATAGCTATATTATGCTCCTACTTGTAACTATTAAAAATCAGACCGGATTTGAATTTTTCCCAACACCTGTGCTTCTGTAGTAAAAAACGCCATCCGAACAGATGACGTTTGTTTGAACCCAAACCTTCTTGAGGTGCTATTTTGCTTATGCAAATGGTCGGGGTGAGAGGACTTGAACCTCCGACCTCAGCGTCCCGAACGCTGCGCGCTAGCCAACTGCGCCACACCCCGATATATCTGTGATACTTCATTTTACCACTCAGAAAAATATTATGCCACATGCCTATTTTAGCTGTATTATTTACGTAAGGGGATTTACTAATGAAAAACAATCAAAAAGGTTCCAGCGCGCTCATCATATTACTAATTCTCGTGGTGCTTGTGGCGGCAGGCCTACTGGCGTATCGCATGATCCACGACAAAAATAAAAATAAGACGCAAAACACCACACAAAATAACACCACAAACGATACTGCAAAAACCAGCAACAATACTACTACTCCAACTACCAGCTTTCTCTCGATTCCAGAGTGGGGCGTGAAAATTGCAATGCGCGACGCCAGCAAGGTACAAGTGACCGTTAACAACAAGAGCGGCATGATTTTTGGCGAAGATCCATACGAGGCAGAAGCCGTACCGGACTTTATTAAGGGCGCTGTGCAAGATGATTCATGCAAGCCGGGCCTTGGGTTGTACCGTTCAAAGACCGCTTTTGCTGATTCAAGCATTCAAAAGAAGGTCGGCGATTATTATTACGCTGTTACCGGCGGCCCGGGCAGCTGCGAAAAAGATGCCGACAACCAGTTGAAAACGCGGTTTTTGCACGACTTTGACCCAAACAACATCTCAGCGTTGTAGTACACTACCAAAAATAAAAGAGCTTGTTGATGTCGCCAAGCTCTTTCCATAGTGGTAAAGTATACTATTTGATGCTTAAAGTAAGGTGAGTGCTTCTGTTATTAACTGTTAAAACATACGCGTAATGGAAAAACCTACAGCCGACGTATCTCTCTCGCCATCAGACAGAGATGGCCATCAAATGGAACAGGCAGCGCCCTCGCCACTTGCGGGTGTTTCTGGCATTCCCCATTTGTGTACGCCCGAAATTCCGCCCGTCGTCGAGACTAAAGAAACCACGGTAGCTGAGCATGATAAGTACAGCTACTGGCGCTTGCCGCACGAAACACCAGAGCTGTACGAAAAATTCGGCGTGAAGCTCTTTAAGAAATGGATGCCTACTACCGGTGATAAAGTGCGAAAATATTTTGGCCTAACTGCCGGCGGTCTCGACGATTACACGAGACCTGGTATAACTCGCAAGGAAATGCTTACAAAAGTAATCGATGGGACTAAAGTCATCGAAAAAATACATCTTGGTCTTGTGGGCTTTGTAGCTGTTGATCAAGTTGTAACCACAGAGATACTAAATTCTCGTGGACCTTTACCATGGCTAGTGTACGGTAGCGCACAGGTGATCGCTAACCTTTACCCCATCATGCTACAACGTTACAACCGCCTCCGCGCGCAGCGCATACTTGGGCGGATGGCAGCTCAATCGCAGCGCACTGTTTGACACATAAAAGAACTCCGGCCCACAAATAGCGAGCCGGAGTTCTTGTAGTAATCGTCTGGTCGGGGTGAAAAGACACTTCTTGAACCCTAAGTTGTACGAATTCGTGCGCCACACACTGGACATGTAGCAGGTGGTGGCACGCCAATCACGCAAGGTTGCCGGCCGCTTGGTCGAGTTACCTGCTGTTCGGCTCACCATCCGGCATATGTTGATCAATGAACTCCACTACCATATTCCGGAACTTAGCCATACTCCTACGCTGCGAATCATTCATCACGACTTTATCGTCATAATCATCAAGCTTATACAACAAATACTCGTTTAACTCGACATACGGGCTGGCGGCGCGACCAGAGGAACCAAGTTCGATGTCGATATCTGATAGTGCGCCAACCAGTACAAAGCAGTCATCAAGGTTGGCACTATCCGCATCTGCTAAGTTCAGTATACTTTGATACGCGCGTGCTAGGTTGTAGAGCGCCCATTCGGGCTGGTCAGATACTGGGTCTTCCACTTCCAGATTATACTATAAGGCAAGAAGGTTCGGAGTTTGAGTAAGATGTCTCGTTGCTATGAAGGCAGTTATATATTCAAAAATGGCATTCGTACATCGCTTTGCTCTAGCTGAATATGAGGCTAGAGCAGTTTGGACATTTTTTTCACCCATGCCATAATACGACACTGTATGAAAACATATAATTCATTTCCTCTTGAGTCAGACTACGTTACGCACTTAGAGCGTGCGGATCGCAAAGGACTTCTCCTTGAGACATCCGTAGATGAAGCAACCAAGGAGGCGATGCTATCCCAGGTCTTATCACCTGAACCGCCAAAGGGTTTTTATGTAGAAGTCGGTGCAGCTTCACGCCCGTATGCCATCGGCACTTCACGGCAAAATATTGATTATGTTGCTATCGACGGTGGGGAAAGTGAACATCGCTTCGGTTATGAGGGTTGGGGTGAATACGGAATTGGACCACTGAGGAACATGATAAAGAAGATGGCCAGTAGCCTTTCGGCAGAAGCCAATACACGATCAGCTCTATTTATGTGGGGTGATGCCCAGAATCTACCCTTTCCCGATAGGGATCGGCGCACCCTGCCAGAAGAAAGGAGAGACCGCGCCCTGCCTGTTCGCGAAACCTTCATGCGTGACGTACTGCTCATACCTGGCATTCACCCTCGAAGTGTTGAAAAGATTTTTAGGGAGCAAGCGCGTGTGCTTGCCGATGACGGTCTACTCATTCTGCGAGAGACAAACTTTGACATGTACCACAGTCGTGTTGGCAAAGGTCTGCATCCAGATTACCTCTCATTACTTGCTAACCTGGAGCTTACTGGTTTTAGAAGACGTGTCGCTCTTTTTGATACTGACCCAGCCTTCCACGAACTCATCCGGCAATATCCGGGTGGCGAGGACGATAACGCATATTCCACTGGCTACTATCTTATATGCCAACAAGGCGAATCTGGAGTTATTACACCCGAAACGTGGCAGCAAAAGGTAGCACGATTTGTGGGTAGACTTGCCTCACGAGATAAACAATCTGCTGGTCTATCAAGTTAGCTAAATCTCTCGCCCAGACAATAAAGCGACAGGATTCGAACTTTTCTTAACACCTGCGCTTCTGTTGTAAAAAACGCCATCCTGACAGATGACGTTTGTTTGAATCCGAACCTTCTTGAGGTACGAATCCGCTTATGCAAATGGTCGGGGTGAAAGGACTTGAACCTTCGACCTCGCGGTCCCAAACCGCGCGCGCTAGCCAACTGCGCCACACCCCGAGGTGAGAACAGGGGTATTATAGCAAAGTAACTACGCAATTTCTAGAGGTAAGTTCGCGTCGTTCGCTTGCGCCGGAAAAATTCGTTGTATATGTTCGACGCGCATCGCAAGTCCGGTTGCGTCGTCGCTTTCAACAAATAAAGCATTGAACTGGCGACGGCCGCCAAGCTCCAACTCATTCTTATTGACGTGCCCATCACGCCACCGTGCAATCAGCGGTTCAAATTGCACGCCAAGGCTCGAATCAAGCGATCCGCACATACCAACGTCGGTCATATGTGCCGTGCCTTTCGGAAAAATATCAGCGTCGGCAGTCGGCACGTGCCAGTGGTCGCCGACAACCATCGTTACGCGGCCATCCAAATAATGACCGATGATGCGTTTTTCGCTACTAAAATCACCGTGGAAATTCACGACTGTGGCGACCTTTGGCGTAGCTTTTTCTTGCTCCAAAATGTGGTCGACCACTTTTAACGGGTTATCCATGGGCTTGTCGGCGTCGCGTCCGACGATTTTCCCGAGCAGGCTGATTACCAGCACCGCGCCGTTCGGTGTTTTGCAATATTTATACCCAAGTCCTGGCGTGCCTTCCGGATAATTTGCCGGGCGGATGATCGGCTGCAGCGGATCGCTCAGCATCGGGAAAATCTCTTCCCGGTAAAACGAATGGTTGCCGCCGGTGCCGAAATCCACGCCCAAGCTTCGCAAACGGGCAAAATCAACCGGTCGGATACCTTTGCCGTCCGACAAATTCTCGGTTTGCGCGCATACAAAATCAATGCCACGTTCGCGTTTAAGTCCCGGCAAGACCTTTTCAAGCACGGCGAGTCCCGGCTCGCCCATCACATCACCGATATAGAGCAATTTCATGTTGGTAGTATACCGCGATTTGCCTACTTTTTGGCGACTAGCGTTGAATGTGCGGCGCAAACTGCGTCCACTCACGGATCACCGCGACCGGCTTGCCATGCACCGTAAGTTCTTCGAGTGCAAAATGCGCATCCACCGGATAAAAAATGATGTGGTCAATGCCAGCGTTTTTGGCGGCCAATGTATCGCGTGTGGTATCGCCGATCATAACAGCACGCGTCTTATCCGTTGCGCCGAGCTGCTCCAAGGCTTTTAGAATACCGGCTGGATGCGGCTTGTGTTCAGCCACATCATCACTGGTAACAATCACTTCAAAAATGTCATCCAATCCGTGTTTGGCGAGCATTGCCTCGATGATCATCGGCCGGCTAGCCGTCACTAAGCCAAGCTTTTTGCCTTCTTTTTTGAGCGCATGTAACATTTCTTTGGCACCTTCATATAATGGCGCGGCAGGCATACGAGCGGCGGCCAGCTCACCGGTAACAATGTGGTACTTGGGATGTTCATCGGCTGGCAAGCCATGTTTGATCAGGTCTTTCCAGTCACCCATGGATGCTAGCAGCACCTCGCGCGGCAGGTTTAGGTTGTACTTGAGCAAATTCTCATGCATGGCCTGCACCCAAATCTCGGTGCTGTTCATGAGTGTGCCGTCCCAGTCAAAAAGATAGTAGTCGTAATCGTGCACGGTTACCTCTGTTTATATAGTATTGGTTATTTGGCGAATTCGATCGCGCGTGTTTCGCGAATGACGTTCACTTTGATCGTACCAGGATACTGCATGGTGGATTCGATCTTGGTTGCAATATCGCGGGCCATTTTGATGGCGGTGAGGTCATCGACCTGGCCGGGCCTTACGAAGACACGGACTTCACGACCGGCGCTGATGGCGTACGATTTTTCAATGCCTTCGAAACTGTTGGCAACGTTTTCAAGTTCTTTCATGCGCTCCACGAAGTTCTCGGCGCTGATGTTGCGGGCACCTGGCCGCGATGCGCTGATGGCGTCAACCACCCGGATAATCAAGGCTTCGGTGCTTGTTGCTTCCACGTCGTCGTGGTGCTGTTCGGCGGCTTTGGCCACGGCATCAGGGGCGCCATATTTACGAAGGATTTCACCGCTGATGTGGTGGTGTTTGCCCTCCATTTTGTGCGTGAGCGCTTTGCCGAGGTCGTGTACCAGAGCGGCGTATTTTGCGGTCTTCACATTGGCGCCAACCTCTTCGGCGATCATGCCGGCGATGTGCGCCATCTCGGTGCTGTGCTTGAGCACGTTCTGGCCATAGCTGGTGCGGAATTTCAACTCACCGAGTAAGTGCAAAATCTCTTTTGGAATGCCGATGATGCCGACTTCACGCGCGGCGTCTTCACCGGCGCGAACGACTTCTTTTTCGACGTTCTTTTGCGCTTTTTCGACAACTTCTTCGATGCGGCCGGGGTGAATACGGCCGTCTTTCATGAGCATTTCAAGCGTCTGGCGGGCGACCTCGCGGCGGACCGGATCAAACGAACTCAATACGATGTAGCCGGGCGTGTCGTCGACCATGATGTCGACACCGGTAGCACGTTGCAAGGCCTGGATGTTGCGGCCCTCTTTGCCGATGATGCGGCCTTTCATTTCTTCGTCACCCAACTTTACGCTGGTTACGGTACGCTCGGCGGTAACTTCGCTGGCCATGCGTTCCATCGCGGTAGTGATAATCAATGCTGCTTGGTCTTCGGCCTCTTCTTTGGCTTCGTCTTGCAATTTTGCAATCAGGCCGGTGAGATCACCACGAATATCACGCTCGGTCATCTTGAGGAGTTTTTCGGCCGCCTCTTCTTTACTGAGTTTGGCGATTTTTTCGAGCTTATCCTGCTGTTTTTTGCGGATGTCACGAATCTCATCCTTAAGCTGTTCGACCTCGTCTTCGCCCTTGCGGAGTTTCTCGGTACGTTTGTCGAGTTCATCGAGTTTTTTGTCGAGCGCTTCTTCGCGGTTTACGAGCCGTTGCTCAAGATCCTTCAGCTCGCGGCGGCGAGTTTGTTCTTCTTTGCGCGCTTCCTCGGCCAATTTACCGGCTTCGTCGCGCGCTTCATTTACCAGCTTGCTCGCCTCTCGCTTCGCTTTATCGAGCTCTTTGGTCGCCTGGTCGGCGGCAGAACCGACCTTCTGTTTGGTGATAACGGTGTTGGCTCCGAAACCAACAGCAAGCCCAGCCACAGCAAGCACTATGGTGAGTGGATCCATATATATCCTTTCTATCGGTGCAGACACTCTTATCGGCGATCACTATCACTTCATTAGCCTGAGAATGGAATGTCTGAAAAACGAATTACGTTAAATGGGAATCAGGTTGGATTGCCTAAGGCGCATCCTCACACCAAATATACGCGTTCACGGAAGAGTGGTCAAATTTACAGCTGTTTTGGCAAGTCTAGCATTTGCTACGCGATTTATCAGGCTGCCAAATATTGTGCACTGATGTCCTGCCTGAGATGTGGGAGATATTGTACAGTGCCAGCTGCAATCTCACCCAAACGTGCCACCACCGACCACGGCGCCATGCCGTCAGCTTCAGGCGTGCCCTTAACCACCGCTTCGAGCCGGGCGCCTACACTCCCCATGTCATCAGCACTCCATGGTGCAGGATCAACCTGTTCAATAGCCCGTTTGGTCATCGCTCCCAACAGAACCTCTTGCGCACGCGTTTTGATGTTTTCCCTCTCGGCCGGCAAACACAATACGCCACGTTGTTCGGTTATATCAAATGCTGCTCGTGCAAGTGGTATGCCACGACGAATAACATGCTGGCCGCTCCCGACGATGAGCAAAGGGTTTACGTTAGTAAATTCTTGCCCAGCAAAGAAGCCGTTTTCGAGCACTTTTGCAAAGTTGTCAGTGGTACTTACCGACCGATCTTCTACTTCAATGAGTGGGCCAGGTACTCCCGCCTCCATCATGGCCTTCCTCATAAGCCGTGCTTCGCGGAATTCTACCGGTGGTGCTTCCTGGTTGGCAGCAACACCTGCATACCCGCCGCTCACTACAATCCGCGAATCATGTGCGCCGAACCATAGTCGGTGATCGGCGTGATAGCGTACAGCAGCCATAGCACGCGCATGACTGGCCATAGATAGACGATATCCGCTAGAATCGTCAATCCGATCTACGCCGCGACCCAAAAGTAAAACCTGATTCGAAGGAATATGCTCGGGTGATTTCATAGAAAACTACTCTACCACATTATCGGCCGTAATGCCAATTCTACTTTTTCGGCAAGGTGATGTTGGCATTGGCACCGTACTCCGGTAGTGCTACCGGATCGGCATCACCTTTTTCCAGCCGGATGATACCTTTGGCGATCCAGTCATCGCCTTGGGCCGCGACAATGGGCGTGTCGAGGCCATAAGCTAATGTGTTTGCCACCGTCAGGCCAATGCGTAATCCGGTAAAACTACCCGGGCCTTGATAACAAACGATACCCTGTATATCCTCCAAACGTTTATCCTGCTCTCTCAGTAGCGCTTGAATTTTTTTATGCAGTGTATTGGAAAGCTCTCGATGGGCATGCCATGACTCATATGCAAGCTGTTGCCGGCTATCATAAAGCCCGACTTCAGCTTCTGGATTATCGGTTCGAATCGTCAAGATTACCATGTATGTACATCCTCCATGAGGTAAGCAAGTGCTTCTGGATAGGTAAAAGTTAGTTCTCGTGCGTCATCACTTGATGCGCTGCGGGCGATATGAATGGTCATGCGCTCCTCCGGCAATACATTACTTACGATACCACCCCATTCCACTACCGTTATTACATGCTGGTCGCCGATAACGTCAGCCAGTTCTTCCGCGACGAGGCCAGCTTCTTGTAAGCGGTAAAAATCAAAGTGATACATATTGGTAGGGCCCGACGTATATACCCGGCTAATGGTAAACGTAGGGCTAGCCACTCTATCACCGCTGCCGAAACCACGGGCCAAACCGCGGACAAATGTTGTTTTTCCCCCACCGAGATCGCTTGCTAGCTCAATAATTTCACCCCCCTTCAGCTTCCGCCCGATTTGTTCGGCGAGTTGCTCGGTTTGCTCTGAACTGGTAGAACTTGTTCGCCAAGTCTTGTCGGTACTCATATAGCCCGTATAGTAGCGCGAACCCGGCAATCATCGCAAGCACCGCCGGATGCAAGGGGCGCATACCGGTGATAGTAGCTGTACTTTTGGACTGTGCGGCAGTGTTCGCTTTTGGCTTAGATTGCTTTGTTTTTGGAGTAGAAATTTTCGCGGTGTTCGCCTTTTTGGTGGCGGGAGCCACTTTGGTGGACGCAGTCACCGTGCTCCCTGATTTTTTGGCGGCGATCGAAACGACATTCAGGCTATTAGCACTTCCGGGTGTAGGTAGCGATGTCCAGCTCCAGCTTGAACCGATGAGTACCCAAGCCTGACCATCTTTTGCCGTTCCGTATACTTCACTTTGGTTGCGCACGACGCCATAGGGGTCTAACAAGCGTACCTGTCCGCCACTATTTGACATGCTGAGGCCTGTCGCTCCTGAGAAAAAGGCGGTAAAAGATTGTGGCGCCAGGGTCGTTCCCGCCGGAAAAACAAAGTGATGTTTAGTAACGGTCCCAATCTCCAACGAGAATCCGGAAAGATCGAAGGTGACCACATTGCTGTTATACAACTCTATAAATTCGTCTTGTGCATCTGTTTTGGGAGCAGCCGGATTGGGCAACAATTCAGTAATTTGCGGCGTCACCAGCCCAATGTCGGCCGAGGGGAATATAGGAGTGGGCGCCTGGTTATTTACTTGTGAATCTGGGGACGCAGCAGGAGGGATGTCGTTTAGGCCAGGCTGTTGCAGAAGTGTTCCGATATCAATGGGCGGTGGAGGCGGCACGCAACCTTCAACAGCCACTTTCGGCAGCGGTGATCGAACATGTGTTGCCGGTATCGCAACCGTATTAGTATTCACAGCTTTTGGTGATGGCATGGTCGTCACGGTAAAATCGGTGGCATTATTTTGCGTATCAATATACGTACTATCGGCGATGTACGCCCGGGATAAACTTTGACCCGCAGGTGGCGCGCTCGCGGCCGTGCCTTGGGCATAGAGTGCATTTCCCCACCCCAATTGATCTTGTACGGCCCACATGCAAGGCTGCAGCGCGTCTGGCGCCACAAGCCGGAGATTCCCGCCCGTTGCCGCCATAGTGCCTGCATAAAATTGCCGTGCAGTGTCGCCTAAATAGTCGGCTCGCCCCGACAATACGTAATATTCGTGCGCGCCGATTATCGGTGAGTCCGCACCATCGCCAAGCATAATAACGCCACTCGACGCAGGCCTATCAATACTTGCGGCCTGCGCCGAAAGGTACCATACCTGCCAACCCGTAAGGTCGATAGGTTCGTCAGTGGTATTGTACAGTTCGATAAACTCCTGCGTGCCGCTGGTTTTGGTACCGGTAAGCACTTCGGTAAATATAACTGGAGGTAATGGTGACCCATGGAGTGACTCCCAAGCATCTGTAAGTGCCGAACAGACCGGGGACCACAGCAAAAGCAAACTCATAAAAAACGCTGTAGACCACTGTAAAATCTGAGTACAATATTTTTTCATGGCGGGATTGTAGCTATGAATGCCATCAAAACGCAAGCATTTTGGCAAGAAATGCCAAGACGCGTTATACTACAGGTATTATGTTGCAGTTGAGTTCAACGTTGCTGAATAAGCCGGTATTATCTTTGCGTACCGGTAATGCCGTGGCTACCACGATTGCGCCCGTAATTAATCCGAACAACCTTAAAATAGAGGGCTTCTATTGTCAGGACGCGGCTAAACGCCGACTGATTTTGGTATATCAGGATATCCGTGATATTTTGCCGCAAGGGTTCGTCGTTGATGATCAAGAGGTGTTGGTAGAGCCTGGCGAATTGGTGCGCCTCAAAGACGTCATTGCGCTTAATTTCGATATCATGAATAAAAACGTCGTGACGGCTACCAAAAAAATTGGCAAAGTTACCGATTACGCCACCGAAATCGAGACGTTATATATCCAAAAAATTTACGTGGCGCAATCTATTTTCAAAAGTTTCAGTGGTGGTAATCTCGGCGTCGACCGCTCACAGATCATCGAAATTACTCCTAGCCGCATCGTCATTAACGACCCACTTCAGGCTACACCAGCCCACGTTGCCGCCACCGCATAACAGACTTACTCGTTGGTGTTGTATTCGGCCAGCACGGATTTGATATCGTCGTAGCCATAACCTTGCCGCGCTAAATACTGCATAAACTTAGTTGCATCCAAGCGGTAGCGGGCAATGTGCCGTTTCTTTTCCACGAGGTCGCGCAGTGTCTGCCGTTCATCAGTCTCATCCTCGGCGAGTACTTGCTCGATGATCGCATCGGCCACTTGTTTTTGGTGCAATTCCTGTACGAGCCGACGTTTGCTGGTAGCTTTGAGCAAGCGGCGATTCGACACCCAGGCCCGCGCAAATGCTAAGTCGTCAACCAAGCCGTTTTTGCGCAAGCGTTCAGTTATGACCGCAGCTTCATCGGCATCCACATCTTTGCGCTTCAAATAGAACCGCACTTCCCACTCGCTGCGGGGGCGCATCGCTACATACCGCAGCGCGCGCCCATACGCCTTGTCGTGAGCAGACAGTTTCTTGAGCTCCGCAAGCCGGGCGGTCGTCAGCTCCTGGCCGCTGGCAATACCGCTACCAAGCAGCGCTGTTTCACTCAGGCTAAACGAATATTTGCCGTCAACGAACACCGAATAACGATTCGCCTGTTTAACTTGTTGCTTGATAGCCGTGATTTGCATGCTAATAGAAGTGTTCGATTACCTGCCTGAGGCCGTCGGTCACATGTTCCGGATCATGCTTAATCAAGTTTTTGACTTCCGCGATGGTAAACCACTGCGTGCCGGCCACTTCTTCGGCAGAGAGCTTAAGCACCGCTTGGTGCATAATCTTCCCCCGGTAAAAGGCGTTAAACCGTTTGAGTTTGTAGTCTTTCCAGACGAAATCGACATAGTAAGTCCCGACTTTTGTAAGCGACACCTCGATGCCGAGCTCTTCTTTCAACTCGCGCATCGCCGCTTCGTCGTAGCTTTCACCGGCATCCACATGCCCGGAAACGGATTCATCCCAACAATTAGGATATAGCGGCTTGTCAGCAGACCGTTTCTGCAGCAGCACAAGCCCATTTTCGTCTTCTAGCATCACCCGCACAATGCGGTGGATAAGCCCCTGCGACCAGGCCTTTTGCTTGGTCGCAGCTCCTACCGGGTTATCTTGCTCGTCAACTATTTGAATCGGCAAGTCTCCCACGGCTTATTCCTTTTCTGCCGGTGGCATTGCTTGCTGTTTGGCATCTGATCTGGCGTCCGCCTCGGCGTCGGCTACGTCTTTGGCGTCGGCTTCCTGTTTCAAAACTTTATTGGCGATTTCTTCCATCACCTCGGGGTGGTCTTGCAAATACAGCTTGGCAGCTTCACGGCCTTGGCCGATTTTGCCCTCACCGTACGCGAACCATGCGCCCGATTTGTCGACAATTTCACGAGCCACGGCCATGTCGAGCACATCGCCCGAACGACTAATGCCTTCGTTATACATGATGTCGAATTCAGCTTCACGGAATGGCGGTGCGATCTTGTTCTTCACTACCTTCACGCGGGTGCGGTTACCGATGACGTTGTCCCCTTGCTTGATCTGACCGATGCGACGGATATCCATACGGACCGACGCATAAAACTTCAGCGCGTTACCACCGGTGGTGGTTTCGGGGTTGCCGAACATCACACCGATCTTCATGCGGATCTGGTTGATGAAAATAACCGTGGCTTTCGAACGGTTAATAACACCTGTCAGTTTGCGCAATGCCTGGCTCATGAGCCGCGCCTGAAGACCCGGCAAGCTGTCACCCATGTCGCCTTCGATTTCGGCCCGTGGCACCAGCGCCGCGACCGAGTCCACCACAATGATATCCACCGCGTTAGAGCGCACCAGCGTCTCGGTAATTTCGAGCGCCTGTTCACCGTTGTCCGGCTGGCTGAGCAGCAGGTTCTTCACGTCCACGCCGATACGTTTGGCGTATGCCGGGTCGAGGGCGTGCTCGGCATCAATGAACGCCGCCGTACCGCCCGCTTTTTGCACCTCTGCAATCGCGTGCAAAGTAAGCGTCGTCTTACCCGAAGATTCCGGTCCATAAATTTCAATCACGCGGCCACGCGGCAAGCCGCCACCCAAAGCCAAATCCAAGGAAATCGCGCCGGTCGGCACAACTTCAACCTTGATATGCGTTGATTCGCCCAATTTCATGATTGAGCCTTTTCCAAATTGTTTCTCAATAGTCTCTAGCGCTAAGCCGAGTGCTTTTGTCTTGCCATCGGTATTCGATGCAGCGGTATTGTCCGCCTTCTGAGCCGAATTTTTGGCCATACTACCCTCCGTCATTATTTACTCAGCTCTCTATAGTATACCAAGTTGCCAAAAAGCCAAGAAGCTTTTCTGTTATTCTCTGCCCGTAGCGATTTCCTGGCGATATTTCCGCATGCTGGGCGATAGTTGCTCCACATGTGCATAATAGTCCGAAACAAGCGCCTGCAAAATCCCGACTCCTATCTGCGGCACCTTTCCATCAAGCTCTTTAAATGCGCGCATATCGGACCTCGTAACCAGCGGCTCCGGCTCGCCGACCCCCGCAAACATACGCCGTTCCATAGCGGTCGCAAAACAGCCGACGAGCAACTGCTGTAAGTCGATCTTCCCCTCCAAGCCGGATTTTTTACCACCGGCGAGCGCCGCTTCGTACATTCTGACTGCATGTGGATCGCCCTCGGAAACCGCACGATTCAAATGCAAAGCCGGGTGCCACGCCAAGTCATTGTCGATTTCGCCCGGAAATGCCGGACCGCTTACCACAAACCGGCTAAATTGCTGGTCGGCCATAGGTTCCAACCACTCGTCATAGACTGCAAGTTGGGCGGCACGGTGACTGCTATTATGGCGCGAACGCTTGGCAGTCCGATCATAATGAAGAACATCTGCGGTCGGTATAGGCTGCAATCCTACCGGATATCCATCACCGCCAAGGACGGTCATAGTCTGTACTACCACATCATAAGCATCGGCGGGAACCGGTGGAAGATAGACGGGTCGTTCAATAATAACTGCGTTTGTAGGAATTGCTTCTGCACTCATATCAGTATCATAATGCTTTTTTGATTTTTTTAAAGCATGTGCTTTTATCGCTTGACGCTTGGGTATGTAAGGATATAATCATGAGAAGACACTGCTGGCTTTTAGAACACAGGCGCCAAAACAAGGAGAATTAGATGACACTATATAAAAAGCAATCGGGTTTTACACTGATCGAATTACTGATTGTTATCGTTGTCATCGGCATTCTGGCTACATTGATCGTTACGACTAACAGCGGTATCCAGCAAAAGAACCGTAACGGCAAACGGCAAACGGCGATTACCGACCTGCAGGCGCAACTTGAAGCGTTCTTTGCGCAAAAAGACAAGTATCCGACGCTTGCAAACTTCCAAGACCGCAATTGGATCAAGTCGAATATGAAGAAACTGGACTTGGCCACGATCCAGGATCCGAGTTGGGGACTCAACGACAAATGTACCGGTAAAGATTACTTACCGATTTTGGGCGCCAGCCCGACGGCCGGTTGCTATTCGTATCAACCGACAACTGACACCGGCGCTCCATGCGACGACGCCACGGCCGATTGCACCAAGTACACACTCACCGCTACCAACGAAGGCGGCGGCACCACCGTAAAAACCAGCCTGAATTAACCGGAAGCGTAGTAAATAATAATAAGAGCCGGGCGATATTCCCGGCGCTTATGTACGTAGCGCGATAACAAAACTTAGCGGTTTTCACCGCCGTTTTGCAGGAACAATTCGCGGGCCATCAAAATCTTACGGGCATACAAATTGGGATCGGGACAATACAAAAAGAAAAACTTGGAGTGCTCACCGGCGGTTTCTACGCGCAAGGTGCCGAAATTGAACAAACTTGGAATAATACCACGCTGCTCGGCGGTCACATCTTCGAGGTTGCCGAGTGAAAGCTGGCTGGTTTGGCGATTGAACAAACCGTTCTGCGTGATTTGCGTCAGACTGTCAGAGGTCAGAACCCAGCGGTTCTGCCAGTATACGATCGTCATGATAGTCAGGCCGATCAGCATAAGTACCATCACCACCACTATCAGGCCGACGGTAACGTTATTGCTGTTGTAGTCCGAGGTGCTACCGAGTAACTTCGGTACCAGCAATAAAATCACGCCGCAAGCAGCGGCAAATGCAATAAACGAGGTGATGTACACGCTGATGATGCCGAACGGGTGGCGGTGGATGTCGGCCAAAATTTGCTCGCCGTCTTGCATCGAAGCAAGCGGGTTTTTTGCCAGATGTTCGCGGCTTTGCGCCTCGACTTGCTGATAATGTGTCAGCGGTTGCTGGCCTGGCATTGGGTTGGTTTGCGGCGTTGGCGCCGGTGGTTGTTGTTGGTCGGGATTGTTTGTAGGGTCCATATGCTCATTATTATAGCAGGCTATTTTGCTCGCTTGCAGCACCGGGTGTTTTGCCTAAATGCTTGTAGGTTTTGGAGGTGACTTTCCGGCCGCGCGGCGTTCGTTCGAGGAGGCCGATCTGCATGAGATATGGCTCGTAAAAGTCCTCGATGGTGGAACGTTCTTCGGCCGTGAGTGCAGCCAGCGTTTCGACTCCTACCGGCCCACCTTTGTAATTTTCGATAATGGCTTCGAGCAGCATGCGGTCGGCCGGATCAAGCCCCAGTTCATCAATTTCCAGCAGCGTGAGCGCCTTGTCGCTGAGCACCGTGTCGATGATGCCATCACCGTTTACATCAGCATAATCGCGCACCCGCTTGAGTAAACGATTGGCGATACGTGGGGTCAGACGCGAACGCTTCGCCAAGTTGGCCGCTGCCGCCGGATGGATCTGCACACTTAAAATATTGGCGGCGCGTTCGATAATCCGCTGGATTTGTTCTGGCGTGTAAAATTCCAGGCGGTGGATAAGCCCGAACCGGTCACGCAGCGGCGCGGCCAACGCACCCGTGCGCGTCGTAGCACCAATAAGCGTAAACTTAGGCAAATCCAGCCGCAAACTGCGCGCCGACGGCCCTTTGCCGAGCATAATATCGAGCTTATAATCTTCCATCGCCGAATATAGCACTTCTTCGACACTGCGGTGCAGGCGGTGGATTTCGTCGATGAATAAAATGTCGCCGTCCTGGAGGTTGGTGAGTAAGCTTGCCAGATCGCCGGCGCGCTCAATTGCCGGACCGCTGGTAATGCGGATCTGGGCGCCCATTTCGTTGGCGATCACACTGGCCATGGTGGTTTTGCCCAGGCCCGGTGGACCATACAAAAGCACGTGGTCGAGCGGCTCGCCACGTTTCCGAGCAGCGTCGATGGCGAGCTGCAAGTTCACTTTAAGCCGGTCCTGACCGATGTAGCTCGCAAAATCGCGGGGGCGAAGCGTTATCTCGAGCTCTTGCTCGTTAACGTCATCGTCGTCGGGATCATGCACCGTAGTACTGACGATTCGGTCAATCATGCCTTCCCCTTCAGGGCGCGTTTTATGCGTTCCTCGGTAGAGAGCGAGCTGTCGATGTCACGAAGCGCGAGCGCCGCATCCTGCGGTGAATACCCCAAAGCCACCAACGCCTCGGCAGCTTCATCCTGGAGTGCAACAGTCTCGCTCTGCAACAAGCCGGTGGTCGCCAGATCCACGCCTGCCAAACCGACTTTATCTTTCAAATCAACCACCAATCGTTCGGCGACGCGCTTGCCGACACCGTTGGCCTGCTGGATAAACTTTACATCCCCGCCAGCCAGCGCCGTTCGCACCGCTTGTTCCGAGCCGATGCTCAGCACATTGAGCGCCATGCGCGGCCCGACACCATTTACATCAAGGAGCTGTTCAAACAATTGCTTAGTGGTAAGTAATGTGAAGCCGTACAAATCGTGCGACTGCTCGCGGATATGCTCATAAATATACACTTTTGTGTTAACGCCCACGGCCAAGCCGCCGCTGTCATCGAGCGTCATAAGCACGCCGTACCCGACGCCGTGCGCCTCCAGCACGACTACGTCTGCAATTTTTTCGGCAATCCGGCCAGTCAATGTCGCAATCATCATGTAGTAGTATAGCAGCTGCGGCGGTATCCGGTATATCATCTCAACGCGCGCTAGTCTTGCGGTATTCTATCCGCAGTGCTTGAGCACGGAGATGATATACCGGATACCGCCGCTTCTTCTGCTTAAGCGATTCGAGCCTGCATGCTGTGCGTGATTGCCGCGGCGAGTGCGTCGGCGGCGTCATCGGGTTTGGGAATTTCTTTGAGCTGCAAAATCACCCGCACCATTTCCTGCATTTGCTTTTTGTCGGCTTTGCCATACCCGGTGATTGCTTGTTTGATCTGCATCGGCGTGTATTCGAACAATGGTAATCCGGCTTGCTGGCCGCATAACAGCACCACGCCCCGGGCCTGTGCCACCGTCATGGCGGTGGTCACGTTGCGCGCAAAAAATAGTTTTTCGACCGACATCACCTGCGGCTTGGTTTGCGCGATGATATCGGTTAACTCTTCGTAAATCGTGAGCAAACGCACCGCGTCGTCTTCTTTGACCGGCGTACGGATCACACCGGCATCGACAATCTGGGTCTTGCCGCGGTTCACTTCGATGATTCCAAAGCCTAAAATGCCGGTTCCTGGATCAATTCCAATAATTCGCATAACTTTAGTATAAAATAAATCACATGAGTACACGAGATTTCCGGAATAACGATTTCCGCATGCTATCGCGCCCCGAGTATTTTGCCTTGCTCGCCAAAGAGCTTTTACTATTAGGCAAAGGCGATCGCGCTGTGGTGACGACCATGGGATTCAGTCCGAACATGGCCGAAATTAAACCGATTGCCGAAGCGATGAAAACCGCCGCCAAGAACGGCGCCACGGTTTCACTCCTGATGGATGCGTTCGATTTTTTGATCAACGCCGATACGAAAGTGCCTGGCCCATTGTGGCTCAGCCCGAAATTCCACCTCGATCGACGTATGCGCGAACCGTTCCGTACCCGGCTCGCCGAACTCAAGGCATTCGCCGAACACGGCGGCACACACACCGTTACCAATCAACCCGGCAAGGCGTTCGTATGGCCATTCAGCGGCCGCTCGCACATCAAGGCCGTGGTGATTAACGACACCGTATATATGGGTGGCTGCAACTTGAATAATCCGCACGAGCTCGACATACAACTCCGTTGGCGCGACCCCGAAACCGCCGACTGGCTATACAACACCCTGATGCGTTTTGAAAAGATCGGCAGCGTCCGGCGAGCACTCGAAGACACCGATCAAATCCGAAAACTGGACAACAAAACCACGCTATTTATCGACGCCGGCGTGCCCCGCCAATCGGTAATCTTCGACGAGGCACTGCGCATGATCGATGAAGCACAAGAGTGGCTCGTCCTCACCAGCCAATATTTTGCTCCGGGGCAGGGAACGCAAGCGCTAGCCCGCGCGCTAAAACGCGGCGTTAAAATCACCTATTATTACAGTCATTACAGCATGCACGGGCCAATTGAGAGCACGCTGCACCGCGTCGCACAGTGGCGCGAACGGCGGCGTTTGCCGCTAGCATTATTCGAACGGCGTTTGCCAATCGGCCAGCACTTGCATGCCAAAATCTTAGCCACCGAAAAGGGCACGTTAATCGGCAGCCACAATTATGGTGACTTTGGTGTGCATGTCGGCACCGCCGAAATCGCGCTCAAACGTACCGATGTCGCCTTTGGTAAAAAAGCCGTCGAGTTCATTGAAAAACAGATCAACGAATAGGAAACGCGTTAGGTACGTTTTGATCCGTTCGAGCATGCACATGACGAGCTAGGCTTCGAGCAATTCGTCGGGAATGTCGAAATTGACGTGTGTGTTTACGACGTCGTCGATAGCTTCGAGCGCATCCATCAGGCGCATAATTTTGCCGGCCGTTGCCGCGTCGGTAACCGGTACGGTTGTGTTGGGAATGTAGGTAAGCTCGGCCTCGGTGATGGTGTACCCGGCCGCTTTCATGACGTCACGGACCTTGGCCAGCTCGGTAGCCGGAGTGTAGATTACCGAATCGCCGGCTTCTTCTTGCACGTCATCGGCGCCGGCGTCAATGGCAGCCAACAGCACGTCGTCGCCTGTAGCGCCCTGCACGCGGACCATGCCTTTGTGGTCGAACTGAAATACCACGGCGCCCTTTTCGGCGATGTTGCCACCGTGTTTGCTGAATGCCAAGCGTACATCAGGATACGTTCGGTTGATGTTGTCGGTCGCGCATTCAACCAAAATGGCGACGCCGCCCGGGCCATAGCCTTCGTACAAAATCTCGTGTAATTGTGCCGCGTTTTTATCGGCCACACGCTGGATGGCGCGGTCGATGTTGTTCATGGGCATATTCGCGGCTTTCGCTTTATCGATTGCCAGCCGTAAGGCAAAGTTCATCTCCGGATCGGTTCCCGCACGCGCCGCGATAGCGATCGCATTGCCAAGTTTCGTAAACAACGCGCCCCGGGCAGCGTCTTTTGCTCCCTTTTCGCGCTTAATGGTTGACCATTTTGAGTGACCGGACATTGTTACATTCCTTCCGTTTTTCCTGCTATCTTATCTGTTATTATAGCACTTTTTGGCACACGACGCCACAGCACCTGCAACAAAAGCGCCACCACGCCGTACGCACCAACCATTTGCCACAATGGGAAGCCGATGTGCTCGATGAAGGCATGGGGAATATTACTCAGGAGCCGTGCCGCGTCAAGCATATACGTCAGCAAGCACCGCGCCGGCAAGGCTACCAAACCTGCAAAATCCGGTAGCCACATGCCCGCAAGGCCGGCTATGAGCGTTAGCAGCATAGCGAGCGGCACCATCGCCACAACCAATACGTTTGCCACTAAGGAAACGAGCGACATCTGCCCGAAAATATACAGCACGTATGGCAAAGTACAAATCTCGGCGCACACACTTTCGAGTAAAATGGCGAGGAGCATTGGCGGATGCCGCCCGTGAAACATGCGACGGCTTACCAGTGGCGCCAGCAACATTACCCCAACAAATGCCAAAAACGATAAATACCAACTCACATTTCCCCACACATAAAGCGGATTAATAACAGCCGTGAGGGCAGCTGCAAGTAACAGCAAAGTGACCGGCTTAAAAGCGCGCCCATAGTACCAGGCAGCAAGGCTCAGCAGGCTCACCATGGCCGCGCGCACAATCGAGGGACTTGACCCGGTCAAGAGCACGAAAAGCGTTATGAGCACCACAAAACACAGCGTTGCCTGAAACTTGGATCGCTTGCCTAAAAGCCGGCGGGCCGCCTGTAGCATAATCGTCAGGTTGTAGCCCGAAACGGCAATAACATGCACCAGGCCGACATGCGTCAATTGTTGTGTGATATCCGGTGAAAGCGTGCTGCGCTGGCCAATCAAAATGCCAAGCCCAAACGATGCGGCCGGCTCGGGCAGGGCGGATTGTATACCGGCGGCGAACTTTCGGCGAATGGTATCGAGCCAGGTTTCGTGGTGCGCTTGCACCGCGAGCAATGCAAAACCTAAACGCGCCTGGTTGCCGCCAAGCGTCGGGTATAACGACCCTTGCACCTGTAGCTCGTCGCCGGTAAATATTGCGCGGGCGCCGAATCCACTTACGGCGACTGTTCCCACCAATGGACGGCGGTACGGCGATACCAACCGCACATGGCCGATCGTCGTCGTGAGTTGTTTGCGGTCGTCATATACCGCGTCACTCGTCGCGACACCAATAAGCGTAACCTTGTGTTTGAACAAAGGTGCATATGCCAGTACCTGCCGCTGATACATTTCGCCACGCCATACGCCTACACCCAAACAACCCAGCACGATACAAGCAACCACAAACAGGTTTTGCTTGCGAAAACTGAGTACCGCAATGACTGCGAAAAGTGCCAGCCACTGACACATCCACACCACGGGCCAGTGCGCTAAAAACATGCCGATTACCAGCGCACCACATCCAAGTGCGATGATCGTCGGACGGCGGAATCGATACGTGAGTACCCGTTTCATAGCGGCGGCATTGTAGCAGCAAA
>Ga0070676_10000155_pt1 | contig 27312 bp, 22 predicted proteins | sample KBSM53metaG_FD_64667 | JGI IMG/M metagenome (GOLD analysis project Ga0070676, IMG submission 64667) | Miscanthus rhizosphere microbial communities from Kellogg Biological Station, Michigan, USA - KBS M5-3 metaG | ecosystem: Host-associated > Plants > Roots > Rhizosphere > Soil ...
AGATCGTTGTGGGCTTCTTGGGGAATAGTCTGGTAAACGGCCGAATCAACGGTGACTTTTGACTTTGCATCGTGCTTGATGTTTGCTCATCAGCGGCATTTCCATGTCGTCAACAAGCTTTTGGTTATCACTTTTAATTGTACACTCCACATGATTAGGGGGCAAATTATACAACACTAATTAATAAGTGCCCGTGCAAATAAGTGTTTGTGAGCCGCTGTACGTACCAGGCGGTGTGGTGGCGGCCATGTTCGCTACATATGAAATGGTGTAGGTCGTCTGTCCCGAGCTTTTGGTCGCTTGGGCTATCGTGTCACCGGAGTTGTAGCGGTAATTGTTTGACGTGTTGTAGCCGGTGGCGGCCGTACCGTAACTGAAGCTGCTACTCGGCACCTGCACGGGGTCGGCACCGAAGTTAATGGGCAAGGTATTCGATGCCAGGTTAATGCCGAACTGTTCGGTGCCCACGGCCGAAGCCGCGCCGCTCATCGCGGTGAGCGTATGTGCGCCATAGGCAGGCGGCGTTCCAAAAATTTGCACCACATAGCCGTAACTGGTGTAATTCATAACGTTAAATGTCGCGGTGGCCGTGGCGGTAGTGCTTTGGGAAAGCGCACCCAAGCTGACGCTTCCGGTATTAACGGCGAATGATAAATTCGGGTCATTCGTAGTTGTTGCGCCCGATTTCAGCTGATAGTTCGTGCTGGCGCCATCGCCGACCGCCGGCGTGCCGCCGCTGTCAATCGCCTGGTAATTAGTAGAACTTGAATAGGTGCCGCCGATGCCGCCGACAAAATCTTCATCTATCTGGTAGTTCGTCGATTTACTTGCATATGCCGTAAGCGGCCACGCCAGCACAACACCTATTAACAACACCGTAAACCCACGGACATACACACGTCGAGAACCGGTAGGGCGGCGTACTTGCATAGCATCATTGTAGCGAACGCGGCCCGGCTATGCCATAGTTCTCATGCTTTCTTTTACAACACATTAAAAACGCTGCCGCTTTTATTGACGTCCGGCTAAGCGCTTATGTATGATAGTGTGAGGAGTAATTATAGACTCCGTTTGGTTTAGGGGTATTCAATTTGGAGGAGTTTCCACAGTTACCGATTCACCACTCCTCGGGCTTTTCGATAAAGAAAGTCCGCCCCAAGTTTTCGCGGCGCGTTTTCCGTGCGGCGGTTTTGTTATGTCTGATGATTGTGTTCTGTCTACTACTCAAGCCGGTCCCAACAGATGCGGCGACCGGCATCAACCAGCAAATTAACTACCAAGCACGACTTTTGAACGCACAGGGCGCAACCGTACCCGACGGCACCTACAACTTACAGTTCAAGATCTATAAAGACGGAGACGGTCAGTCTGCCGGGAACACTACCGGCTCGCCAGCCGGGACACTGCTCTGGACCGAAAAATGGCAGAACTCCAGCTCTCAGGGAGTGACGGTTAAGAACGGCTACTTCTCGGTGCAGCTTGGGGCGATTTGTGCGCTCAGCGGCGGCAGCTGTCAAAGCACAACGAATACCGGCGTCGACTTCAACCAGAGCGTATTATGGCTGTCGGTCAATGTTGGCGGTACCACCAGCGGTACGCCTTCATATGTAGACGAACTGCTCCCCATGCGGCAAATGGCGGCCGCACCATACGCCTTCAACTCCAATATGTTGGGTGGCATGACGGCATCACAATTCCTGCAGCTAGCGCCGAATGTCGTCCAAGGCGACGCCACTACCAATAGTTCAATTTTCATTAACAAAACCGGCGCATCCGGCTTGATTTTGCAGCTGCAAAGTGCCGGCAGTGATGTGGCCACCATTTCAAAAACCGGCGTGCTAACACTTTCCGGGGGGTTAACCATCGGCAGTACGAGTGTGTGTGACTCGGTCGGGACGGTAGGATGTGTAGCGAAATCCGGCTCCGGTTATTACATTCACAACCAGACGGGGACGGTTGCAGGCGGCACCATGCAATCGGGCAACATCGCCCTCCAAGGTGGATCGAGTACCGCGCCGACCGCCGCGCTCGCCGCTGCAGTGGGTGGATCGGGTGACATCCTTGACTTGCAAAACTCCAGCGGCACCAATGTCGTTACGGTCGGCAACACCGGCAACGTAACCGTCAATCCGAGTTCGCTGTCGGCAACCGCGTTCCAGATCCAGAATGCCGGCGTTTCACTCTTTACCGCCGATACCAGCAACAAGAATATTATCTTGAACTCGCAAAGCAACACCAATCCAATTTTAGTCGTTACCCACTCCGACGGCTCATCTGCATTTGAAATTCGAACCGGCGGAACAGGCAACCTCAATACCTACCTAGGGATAAACAGTGGCGCAGCACAAACAAGTGGTCAGGGTAACACCGGGGTAGGCGCCTATGCCAATGCAGGCATTACCAGTGGTAGTAGTAACGAAGCCCTGGGATACGCCGCGCTTTTCAGTACCAACACCGGAACGGGCAACGTCGGACTGGGTGAGTTTGCGCAATACTATAACACCAGCGGTAGCTATAATACCGCCGTCGGATATCGTGCCGGCTATCTCGACCCGGACGGTTTTAACTCCGCTAGTACTTTGCAAAACACCACCTCTATCGGCGCGTATTCGATAGCTCAGGCGAGCAACACAGTGGTAATTGGCGGCACCGGTTCCAACGCGGTAAAAGTCGGCATCGGTACGACTATTCCATCGAACACGCTGAGCGTTGCACCCATCCAATCGAGCGCCGGCAGCGCAAGCCAAAGCGGCACTACCATCACAGGTAGTGGCACATCCTGGGATACCACTATGATCGGCGACACTATTATCTTTTCGAATGGGGTGACCGAAACAATTACCGCAGTCGCTAGCACCACCAGCATGACAGGCTCAGTCTCGCAAACAGTGGGCAGCCAAGCCTACCGCTTGCATTATCCCGGTCTCGAAGTAAGCAGCAACGGACAGGTAGGTATCGGACAAAACACGCCGACGCGGCCGCTCGATGTCGCCCAAAACAGCACTCAGACTACCGCCCCCATGGCACTTTTCGAACAAAGCGGTACGGGCGACGCTACCATTGAATTCCGCAACAATAACGCCACTACCGGCGCTAGCTTCTATGTCGGTCAAGACACGAGCGGCAGCAACACCTTCACTATTAACTCATCGACCGCCGCTAAATCCAGCCAGGCAACACCCGCGCACGTGCAAACTGCAACTTCAATCTTCTTTAGTAGTAACGCGCAATTTACCACTGCAACTTTCGCTTCGGGAAATACGGCGGGCAACGCAATCGTTATGGCCGGAACCTGGGATGAAACCAATAGCCAAAATATTACCTGCTCCGATACAGCCGGCAACACGTACACTACGGCGATAGTAAAGCTCGACATCCCGAACACACAGGCTCTTGGTGTTTGTTATGCATTAAACATAAAAACCGCAGCCGCCGGCAACGTAGTCAAGATGGATTACGGCACGGGGAGCGCAAACGTTGGTTTCCGCAAAGTGGCCATCACGGAATATTCAGGCATCGCCACCAGTAACGCAGTTGATGTTTCAACAAGCAATACCGCCACCGGTGCAACCGGTGCCAACGGCTATACCACGGGATCTGCGACTACTGCTCAAGACGGCGATCTCATTTATGCCGCTATGTTTGATGACGGCGGCTCGGCAGGGACAATAACCGCCGGTACCACGTCGCTTACATATAGCGCGCATTTCAGTAGTGGATCAGATGGGCTGCTCGCCGAAGAAGCTGTGCAGTCTACTGCCGGCTCTGTTACGGCGAACTTCACCAACACGGTAGCCCATACGTACATTGCCGTTATGGTAGCCTTTAAACGCGGGCTTTCGACCGGATCGATTACCGACACTAACACTAATTCACTGTTCAGTTTGTCGCAAACCGGTGGGGCGAAATTCCAAAACATCAGCAACTCAACGAACGCGTTCCTTATACAGAATGCCAGCGGAACGCAAGTATTCAACATCGATACAAGTCTGAACAGAATAAGCATCGGTAACGGAAGCACCGGTAGCGCGACGCCGACATTGCTAGTGCTTAACAGTAAATCTTCAAGCGGTGACCCAACCAGTGGTGTTGAAGGTGCGATGTACTATAACGGATCAACAAAGTCCTTTAGATGCTACCAAAATGCAGCTTGGCATGCATGTTCGGGAGGTGCATTGTACACACAAAGTGCCGTACCTGGCACCGACGCCGTATCTAATACCACCACAAATACCGCTTTTGCTGAGTCATACACTATTCCAGGCAATGATTGCGCTTCCGGGCGTCACTATCGCGTAACCGCAAGTGGCAACTTTACTACTACTTCAGGTACAAATACGATGGCACTGTCATTATTCTGGGGCGCCACCACCATACTGACAACACCGACACTAACACTTCCTGCAAGTATGGTTACGGCCGGAGCTTCTTGGGTCTTTAGCGGTGATATACAATGTTATGCACCAAACCCAAGCGCTACCGGACTCATTAGTACCTCGGGTCTTATTACCTTCACTAACTCAACCACAGGAGCTACCATAGTTAACGGCATCGCCCTCCTTTCCAATAATAGCGGTACCAGTGCAATAACACTTGACACGACTGCGAGCGCTGCGCTTACTATGCGCGCCAAATGGAGTGTCGCCAGCAGCTCAAACACTATTGTCCTACGCCAATACACCATAGAAGGCCTGGGGCCATAAGACACGTTAGGACAAATACATTAGAAGAAGCAGCTCGGTCAAATCCATGTTTGTTATCGAATAGCCTTGAGTGCTTGCATGATTTTTTTGAGCGTACTCACATCAACGCTACCAGACGCATTAAGAGAAATAAGGGCCTTGGGGTTCTGTTTTGTAATAAAAGTACCTGTCGTGTGGCCATCGCGGTTAGAGACCGAGGCTACGCCATCGACACCGGTAACTGTTTGGTCTCCCTGTGGCCGCGTGCTGGCAAATTCAGGAGGCAAAGCTTGTTCAGACACAACAACCGTATCGTTGAACTGGTTTTTGACGACAAAAAATAACACCCCGTCACTGTAATCCAGATTTTTTGAGTCTACACTAAGACCTTTGGGCATGGCCTTCTCAAAATAGTAGGGCATGAAAGTCGTAATCTGTGTTGCTATACCTTCAGGAAGATATCCGGATAACCGTGACCAGGGCTGCCAAATAAAGGCTACGGCACCTACAAAAATGGCCGCATATGCAATTAGTGCCAACCGGTGTCGCAATGATACGGGAATATGTTTTATTAACTTTTTATTAAACGATTTGTGTTTTTTGTCGAGTCTCGGCGCTATGTCGGGAGGCAATACATCCAAGATGATCGGTCTCTGGATATGGGGTCGTTCCCGCTGTTTTCCCTGCATGTCTTCAGTCTATAAACTTTTGCTTTTTTATGCAATTACTCGCACTTTCGGCTCTAATCTGTTATGCTAGGAGAGCTAGAATATGCTGCACTGGTTTATAACGACTGGATTTCTAGAAAGTAAAGCATAACGAACGTTTCAAAATGAGGAGCAGCGACAGGAGCAAATAGCACCTACCTCAGTGAAGCAAGAGAGGAAAATACACTCACCCTATGGCAACTAAGTTATTTGTGTCGCTGGCCTATTCAGTCACCGACGACGAACTTCGCGACTTCTTTTCAGAAGTAGGCACCGTCGAATCGGCTCGTGTTATCATGGACCGCGAGACAAACCGTTCAAAAGGTTTTGGTTTTGTCGAAATGAGCAGTGATGCTGAAGCAAAAGCTGCAATCGAAAAACTGAATGGCCGAGAACTGAGCGGACGCACCGTAAGCGTCAGCGAAGCTCGTCCACGCGAAAACCGTGAAAACCGCTCATTCAGCGGCGGCAACGGTGGTGACGGCGGACGCCGCTACTAGATCGTTTTTTGATCAAAAGCAAACGGAGCGATTGTATCGCTCCGTTTTTTTATTCCGTAATGCTATTGCCAGTGTGCGCCGGCAAACATGCAGCGCACACTGGCGTAAATTAAACGTTTTAGAATCGCATCTCGTACAGCGATACAAAGGTGAAAGCCGTACCAGGACGACCGGCGCGGCCCGCGCGACCAATCCGGTGTACGTAGTCTTCGTAAGCCTGTGGGATCGAATAGTTAACCACGTGCGTGATGTCGGCGATGTCGATGCCGCGCGCCGCAACATCGGTTGCTACCAGCACAGTGATCTCGTTGCTACGGAAACGTTTTAGAGCGCGTTGGCGTTGGCCCTGTGTTTTACCACCGTGCAGCGCATCAGCCTTGAAACCGCGGCTTATCAATTCTTGGCCGAGACGTTCAACGTCCCGTTGCGTTTCATCGAAGACCAAAACCTTAACGACGCCTTCTTCGTTCAAAAGGTCATGCAGTTTGCTGATTTTCTCAACATTGTCTTTATAGGTCATGACGTCCTGAGACACATTGCTGCTCGTCTCGCTGGTTTTCACCGAAACAGTAATCGGATCCTGCAAAAAGGTATGGATGAGCTGCTCAATTTTGTTTTCCAGCGTTGCCGAGAAGAACAGGGATTGGCGCTCCGGTGGTACGGAACCGAGCAAGAACCGGATGTCGGCAATAAAGCCCATGTCTACCATGCGGTCAACCTCGTCGAGTACGACAATGTTGAACTGGCTGAGGTCGAGCGTACCGCGTTCAACGTGGTCTTTGAGCCGGCCGGGTGTGCCGATAACGATTTGCGGGTTGTTGCGCAGCTCGCGGAATTGCTTGCCCATCGACGAGCCACCGATCAGCAGCGCGCCAAACAAGCCGCTGTTCTTCGCGAAACTGCGGACTTCGATCTCGATCTGTTCAGCAAGTTCACGAGTCGGCGCCATGATGAGCACCTTGGTGTCTGGCTCAGTCAAAATACGGTGTAGGGCGGGCAGGGCGAATGCCGTTGTTTTGCCTGTACCAGTGTCGGCGATGCCGAGCACGTCGCGGCCTTCAAGTGCATGCGGAATCGCTTTGTCTTGAATTTCGGACGGTGATGTAAAGCCTTTGGCGGTGACGTTTGCCTTGAGCAAATCGTGCATCACAAAGTCGGCAAAGGTGTTAACTGGCGTGTATTCACGAAGTTCTACCGGCTTTGCGGCCTTGATAAATCGACTCGGGTGAATGTTTTGGCGCACGGGGCGACCACCGCGGGAGCCGCCGCGTTTTCGGTTATTGCCCCAACTAGGGCGGTTATTGTTAGTACGACGATGCGAGCCGCTTTTTGGCACGGCATGATAAGTCTGCTGATACATTCAGAGAATCCTTCGGTTTAGATAATAGTGTCATTGTCGGCAATGGAATCGTACGGACATAAACTATGATCTAACCGAGATTCAATCGAAACAATTACTTACATAATAGCATAAAAATAAAAGATGGTCAAAAGAACTATGGGCCCCTGTTGGGAACTCAGGCGAAGTGCAGCCGGAAGCTGATCCGATGAGACTTTAGGCTCAGCGGTCAGCTTACCGCGCGGAAACGGTTCCCAACAGGGGCCCATAGTTCTTTTGACCATACAATCTGGTATGCTATCCTAAAATATTCAGATAATTACGACCACGGGAGAACAGATGGAATTTCCAAAAGGGGAGGCGGAGGGTGCTCACTTACTTCCCGATGTAGCGGTCACTGAGACGGTACTAGACGAAGAACCTACCGCTGCTGCTATTGTCAATTTCTCTACGCGCGAGGCTACCGGCGAAGAGGTAGTAAAACTTCGCGAAAAAATTGATGACGGTGCGGGCGAAGAGTTCGATGATCAGGATCCGGCAGAACGCGTCGAGCGGTTTTTAACAGACAGCGCTGATCTTTTTGATTTGGCTAAACAAACGTGGAAAGAAGTCCGCGCGTCACTCATCGCCATAAAACAAGCGCCGGCACCCAACCCTGAAGCATTACAAAAAATCGGAAACCGCGAATACCGCCGCGACCCGGTACGGCGGGCGATCTTTGCAAACGGCTCTAATCAGGCGATCGCAGAGATTCAGACTGCCGTCGAAGGAATGATCAAAGAGATACTAAGGCCCAACGATGAAGACCTTTGTAAGCCAGGAGAATGCGCCGACTGCTTCCAGCGAGATATACGTGAGTATTGGGCAGACAAAAAGTTATACGACGACAAGGGTGAACTGTGGGATAGCATCGACCCTCCTACAAAGGAACTTCTTTCCAATCTCAATCTTCTACGCGATAGATCTTTTGAAGGGCATCTTATGGACAAATCGATTGAGCTCTATCTGCGGCATTTTCTGCGAGACCCAGTCGTCGCAGAACCATTTGTCGAACGCATTAGCGAGCTCCTTACCGATGAGCAGGCCGCCCAGGAATTCCCAGGCCTACTACCGGCGCTTGCCAATCACATCCGCAAGCACGGTGACCGTAGTCCGCTCGCAATCGCATACAAAAAAGTTATAGCCGAGCCGCACACCATGGCTAAAGAGTTCATGGAAGCCGCCCTAGAGGGAAATGTGGTTATAAAACAGGAACGCGTCCGCTCACAGCTCGAAGCCGCAACGTATGCAACCAAAATGTTCGTAGATCTCGATGACGACACATGGCTTACAACCGCTGCAGCGCGTTGGGCATCACGGTATGATGAATGGGAAGAGTGGCAAAAAACAGAGCTCAATAACTATGCAATTCGTATACGTAACGGCGAGTGGAAATCATTCTCTGACGCGTTATCAGTGCATGTTAACCTCGGTCGATTATCGGGGATGAGCATAACTGGCGGCAAGCGCGCACGATCGAGTCAGGCCGTAAAGGAAAGTGAGGTCTTTAAGGCAGCACTTGAGGCTGCAGAAGAGCCAGAGGCCAAGCAAGAACGGGAGCCCATTACACAATTTGCACTTTTGCAGCGCGCCGGCAGTGGTTCGATGGAAAGCAGTGGTGATTTTGCTTTGGTTAGTGTCGACTCGCTCGATGAGATCCTAGATTCAAAGCCATTTGTCAGCTACCTTTCGCGATTTAAAGAAAAGGACATGCGCGAGCATTTTGAGCGAGCCTTGCAACACCTCACGGCTGACTGGTTTGACCACAAAACTACGCGTCGTCTGACGAGTGTCAAGTACGAAACCGTGGAAACGCGGCAGCGCAATGCACGACGATTCAGTTTTCGGGCTTTTTCGGGCGTGCGACGCAACAGTGTAACGTCTCAGACGCGCATCATTTATGATATCGTGAAGATAAATGGCAAAAACTGCCTGGTGATCCGCGGCCCATACAATAAAGCCGACATCGAGACGCTGAACCAAATGCCCTAAGCTTTTTGGCCAGTTCCACTAAAAATGCTGGCGGATATGGCTGTAACTGTAGTCCCAGTTAGCGTCGGATTTTTTGTGCGGGTTGAAGATATTCTGCGGATCCATGATGTGTTTGACTTCGCGGAATAAACCCAAAATTTGCTTGCCGAATTGTTGCTCCAACCATGGCCCGCGCACCAGACCGTCGTTGTGTTCACCCGAAAGCGAACCGCCAAAGCTCAATACCAAATCGTCGACTTCTTTCATGGCGGGCAACAATTTAGCGCGCTCTTTAGGGTCCTCAATTTTCATGAGTGGAATAATGTGGAAGTTGCCGTCGCCCATGTGTCCGGCAATCGTCGCAAACAAATGATACTTACGGATAATCTTGCGTAGCTTCGGCAAAAATTCCGGCATGTGCTCTGGGTTCACTACCAAATCGTCGATGAACGGCGCAGTGTGTTTGTCTTTAACCTTGCTGCGCAGCAAATTGAAACTCTGCCGGCGCATCAGCCAAAACTTTTCGCTCGCCGCTTCGTTCGGGTCTTCTTCCATGCCGTTGATTTCATAATACGCGCGTTGCTTGCCGAGGTCTTTGTGCAGCGCCCGGATTTGTTTGCGCACTTCGCCCTCGGATTCGCCATTAAATTCGACCATTAAAATAAGTTTTGGGATACCGCGGAGCAATTGCAAACCGTCAGGAATCAGCGAAAATAACAGATGTATAAACTTTTTAGGCCCAAGCAATTTCAAGAAACTCGGCAAAAAGCGAATCGACAGCCACAGCGTTTGGTCATCAAAAGACTCGAAAGTTGCCGGCTTGTACTCGAGCACTTTGGGAATGATGTCGCCGAGACGGTTAATGTCTTTCAAGAACATGACGAGCAAGCCCGAGTGCGGCCGGCGGGGAACTAAGCGATACTTTATGTCGGTCACGAACCCGAGCGTGCCTTCGGAGCCGACAATCAATTTGGTCAGGTCGAAAATGCCTTTTTCGCGGTCCCAGACCTCCCAAAGCGTGTAGCCCATGGAGTTTTTGCTGACTTTTGGTTTGGCGGCTTTGATTTTATTGTAGTTGGCTTCGCACAGATCAAAAATCTGCTTATACAAACGGCCTTCGAAATCTTTCTGGCCCATTTTGGCGATCAGTTCGCGTTTGTTGAGCGGCTTTACGGTGTATTCGTTGCCATCTGAAAACACGACCTTCAGCTCGTTCACAAAGTCTTTGGTTTTGCCGTATTCGAGGGATTTTTCACCGCCGGAGTTGTTGGCGACCATGCCGCCGACGGTGCATAAATCACGCGAAGCCGGATAACTCGGCATGAGTGCGTTATGTTTGAGCGTTTCTTTTTCGAAGTCGCGGTAAAACACGCCGGGCTGGGTGTGCGCCTCTGTTGATGTGACGCCTTCGATCTTAGTGAAATGCTTATTAAAATCCACGATAATCGAGTCATTCACCGCGCCGCCGGCCATATCGGTGCCTGCAGAGCGCGCGGTGACCGACAAAGTCTTGTCGTGCTTTTTCTCGGCCGCTACGAGCTTAATAAGCCGTTGTACATCAGCCGAATCTTTGGGAGCCACCACCAATTTCGGCTTGATTTCAAACAGGGACGCGTCGTGGCTGTAAAACTCCTTGGTTTTGGCGTCGTCGAGCATCTCGCCCGCAAAGCCAGCTTTCTGGAGTTTTTGTTTGAAATCGTCCATGCTTAAAGCTTAAGCGTTTCTGCCCGCTTTCGCAAGTGACATAAGCCGTATATCTAATTGCCGAGTGTGCCATGGATCGGAGGCAATGGGGCCGGCCGTGGCGGTACGGTACCGCTCGTATATTCTATGTTGCAAGCCGGTACCTGCGGATCGTACAAATTATTTTGCTCTTTACCACCGATATCCGGCTGGTTGTAAAACGTGTTTGCTGGCGTAAAGTAATCTTTGCCATCAACGCCTGCAATATCTCTTGAGCTTACCACGTGGTAAAACACCCCTTGTGTGGAATTACCCCATTGGTTCGGATCGAACACCGTGCAGTTTACTTCGAGCGTTTTATCTACGGGAACTTGCGGGCCAACGCCTGATAAGTGCTTGAAGTCTCTAAAGAGGTCCGCTTTCTCGGTGTCATATTGACGCGTTTCGGTAAATGTTTGTGTGGACTGGTTTGCAGCCAGGGTAAAATCCGGGTCCCACGCTTCGGGATGCCCATCCGGTGCGTCGGGTTTGCCTTTGTATCCAGGGTCGCCGGATTCAGGAACGTTATGTGCGGGTGAGGATGTTGCCGTAGTGGCCGTCGAAGTATTTTCTGGGGATGGGGATGGCTTGGCATTTCCACCAGTACCACAGCCGGCGGCTACGAGCGCTACAGCGGCAACCCTTATACCTAATCGGCGGCCACGGCGGGTTGCAGTCGCACTACCGTCAGTTTGGTCAGATGCAGGGCTGGTTCCGACAACATTGGCAGTTCCAATTTCAGCATTTTTCTTCATGTTTCCTCCTAGGGTTAGGTAGTAAAGTCCATACTATAGCACACAGGAACGTGCGCTGTAATTTATTTCACCCAACGAGGTGCATATCATCTCAACGCGCGCAGTTTGCGGTATTCCATCCGCAGTGTTTGAGCACGGAGATGATATGCACCTCGTTGGGGTTCCGCCAAAATTGCGCACGTTGGCATTGAGACCGTAGCTAGCCGTTCATCTTACGCACAATTTGTGACATAATCATAAGCATGAACAAAACACACCGGACTCGCGTGTTGGTTATTGGCGGCGGTTTTGGCGGCGTAAAAGCGGCGCTTGAGCTTTCAAAGCACCACAATATCGACACCACGTTACTCAGCGATGAAACCAACTTTAGTTATCATCCGACGCTCTTTCACACGGCTACGGGCGGCTCGAGCGCGCAATCGAGCATTCCTTTGCGCGACCTATTTGAAGGCAAAAGCGTCGTACTCGTAAAAGGGCGCGCGGTTTCACTGGACCGCAAAAAACAAACGGTAACCACCGCGGACGGGCAGTCGTACCCGTACGACAAATTAATCGTTTCGCTCGGCTCAGTTACCAACTATTTTGGCATCAAGGGGTTAGCCGAATATTCATACGGCACAAAATCACTCCGCGAGGTGCAGGCACTCAAGGCGCATTTACACCAACAACTCACCGACGAAAAGCGGCCCGACCTCAATTACGTTATCGTCGGCGGCGGTCCGACCGGAATTGAACTCGCCGGCGCCATGCCCACCTATCTTAAAAAAATCATGAAAGCCCACCACGTACGGCACCGCACGGTACATGTCGATTTGGTTGAAGCCGCGCCACGGCTCGTGCCACGCATGCCGGAAAGTATGTCGTTTGCCATTGCGCGCCGCTTGCGACGGCTCGGCGTACGGCTATATGTCGGCAAGGCGGTGCAGGGCGAAACGGCCGGTGCACTCATGGTGGGCGGCAAACCGATCCAAAGCCACACGGTTATTTGGACGGCCGGCATGACCAATCATCCGTTTTTAAAAGATAATAACTTTGCGCTCAACCCGCGTGGCAAGGTAGTTGTCGACAAGCATTTGCAAGCCGAGAAAAACATTTATGTCATTGCCGATAACGCCGACACACCCTACAGCGGCATGGCGCAGACCGCACTCAATGACGCAAAATTTGTCGCGCACAATATCGCTCGGCATGCCGCGGGCGAAGCTCAGGCCGAATACCGCCCGAAGAAACCCATCTATGTCACCCCAGTTGGCCCACACTGGGCAGCAGTACTTTGGGGGTCTGTCAAAATATATGGCTGGCTTGGATATACGCTGCGCTCGCTTGCTGATCTAGTCGGATACCACGATCTCGAGCCCTGGTGGCGCGCCGGCAAACAGTGGGCGACCGAGTTCGACGAAGAAGAATCATGCGCCATTTGCGCTAAAGCTAATCTAAAGTAGCATCATTTACGCTTATATTGTATGGTATCTGGAATGAGCGCCGAGTTAGCGATCCAAGAGGTATTGCCTTCCGTTGAGCAAAGCCAAAACCAAGAAACCGTACCCTCCCCAGAAAATGGGGAGTTTTCGATGTACATCGACTTTGACCTGTACACACGGTTATTTCCCGAGAAAACACCAGAGCAAGTAGCCCAAATCGTTCCTATTTTGAATGATGCGATTGCAAGAGGCTCGAAGTCACAAGATAAGCACAGTGTCACAGCTCAAGATGCAGCGGAAATCACACGGCACCGCGCAACCTTCTATAGGTGGATGGGCTGGTCGCGGCCAGGAAATATGATGAATATCTGGCACCAGAGCGTCTGGCACAGAAGAAATCGTGATTTCTCTCCGGGCATTGTCGTGCAGGACATTCGTTTTATCGATGCATTGTATGACCAGGACGACAACCTTGCAGAGCACGTGCACCGATGCCGCGAACTACTGGGCTGCGCTGCTGCGAGCTTACAAAAAGACTACGACCATAGCGTGCGGCTCGCCGGTGTTTTTGGCTGGGACGAACAAAAGGTACGCCAAACTATTCAGCAGCGGCCCGACATTCTTGAGACTTCCGCCAAGTTACGCTTTTTCTATGCCCGCGCTATCGCCGACCACCCCGGAAAACTCAAAATGGATTCCGGCGCACAAACCGTGATACGCGTTAGGGATTGGCCAGCACGCGACGTACTAGGACGGGTTGCAGGCTTTGGCGACATTAGGCGGAGAAAATTCAGGAAGGACGACCTTCGAACTATGTTTTTATATAACTTGAACAAGGCGAGATATCAACGCAAGGTCGGCGCGCGGGTGTTGCATGCCTATTTCCGCTACGATCCGGTAAAAAATATGGAACTGCTCGAAAATCACTATCCGAACCTACGCCAATACCATCCGGCAGCCATGCGAGAATGGGAAGCAAAAAAGGCCTCCCAGTTTAAGGGCGAGATCGAGCCAGATGCACCCTGGCTACGAATCGCCGCACTGCCTGACAAAGAGATCGATTTCGAAAAGCTCACTAACAGCGCGAAGCTCGGCTCAAGAAGGCTCACCGCTAATGCACCCCATGCCCAGGTCATAAAAGCAGAAACGATTGCCGCACGAAAAGATTTTATTACTGCACTAGGTTGGTTTGACCCAAAACATGAGATGCACAGTTTTGCATGTCAGCTGGCCGAAAGTAAAAAACTTGCCTGGCCAACGCCGAAGCGAATTATTGATGCCGTCAACATTCTCGGTAAATACACCGATGACCCGCTGTATTGTATGAAAGTCAGCCCAAAGGGCGCATTTGTTGGACAGCCCGAAAAGCTTGAGGAAAAGCTCATTGCAATTACTGAGGCGTTCGCGGGCGCGCCCGACCTTAAAGTCTTGATTAGCAAACATGTAACAAAAAGCATTGCGACTATCCATGAACAAGGCAAGCAATACCGCGAGAGACATGGCTTGGTAGCCTAAAATCCGCTATTTCGCAGGCATCGGCCGGATAATACGGCGGGCGCGAGTAAGGGCCTCTACACCCAAGTATCGGTCGAGGTGATAGCCGGGAATAAGTGAAAAACAAAATTCTTTAAAGCTACTGCGTTCCGGGCCCTGCAATCGAGAAAAGGCAAGTTCACCACCTAGTTTAGCGACAGTATGCCCAATTAATGTGCCCATATAAATAGTAGTAAGGAAATGGATTGTATCTACGGTTCCTGTACTCAAAGCAAGCTCGAAGCCTGCGTCAATAGCAGTTATGGTACTAGCGATCGTTACACCTGCCGCCCCTTCGAGTCTGGCACTCCGACTTTTTAAGAGTACCTCGCGGCTCGCGGCTCGAAACTGCTGACTAGCAGTTTCATTAAGCGCAGCAGCCCAGTGGTTTGTGCTCTGTAATGTACCGGCTTTGCTCAGTTTATCCTGTACACTTGGCACATCCACAAAAATCCGGGCATCGCGTGGATAATGGCCGCACACCACCACGCGAGGTTCATTTTGTAATTCCGGCCCTAATTCGTATTTTCCTCGCGGTGGCTCGGCGGTTTTGCCGCCACCTACTGCAAACGCCGTTGCATTACCGGCGAAACCGCCAATATAAGCCTCCGGCTGCACGGTTTCACCCCTATACCAGTCGAGCGTTACTTTGCCCATGCATGCAGTCGTGCCAGCTACGCCAAGCAATGCCTCGTTAACACCGATCTCGGTCACGTTCACAAACTCAGGCAAGCCGGCAGCAAGCGGCGTTTCGGCGATAGGAATAAGTTCTGCGGCCATAGAATCTGGATTGTAAAACAACTCGCCACATTTGTAAACTTGTGGTCTTTTATGCCGTCCTGACCTACAATATATAGAGATGGACGCAAAGTTTGAGAGGGCATATGCCGCGTTAAATGACGCGCAAAAACAGGCTGTTGATACGATCGACGGGCCTGTTTTGGTGATCGCCGGGCCGGGCACGGGCAAGACCCAGCTTTTGACTACGCGCATCGCCAATATTCTCGCCAAAACCGACGTTTCGGCGGCCAACATTTTGTGTCTTACCTTTACCGAATCCGGCGCGCAAACCATGCGCGACCGTTTGTCGAATTTTATTGGCCAGGCCGCGTATGATGTTACGATCAGCACCTACCACGCCTTTGGCAGCGACCTCATCCGCCGGTTCCCGGATTATTTCAGCGAACTGGCCGATACCCGACCTGTAGACGACCTCGGCGCCGATGCTATATTCCGGGGCATTGTCGATGCCTTGCCGTACAACAACCCACTCAAATATGCCGACAACTACCTTGGCGATATCCGGGGCCTTGTGAGCGACGCCAAGCGCGCGCTTTTGACGCCGTCCGATTTGCGCGGCATTGCCAAACAAAACCTGTCGTTTATCAGCAAAACCACGCCGCTTGTCCGCAAACAGCTTGCCGGCATGAAACGTATTGATAAAAAATCCGTGGGGTTGTTTGAGGAGTTGCTAAATGCCTTAATTACCTCGGACTCGCGGGTGGCGCCTCGCGGGACAGCTCCTAATAATGAAAGTGGTGCAGCCCCAGCACTTTCATTTTTAGGGGCGGACAAGGCGACAGGACCCGCAACATCTTCACTGAAAGTGGGGGGTCCTGTTGCCCAGCTGCGCGATCGGGCTCCTTCATTATCGGAACCGTTTCCGCGCGGTGGGCTGACCGCTGAGCCTAGGGTCTCATCGGATCAACCCCCGGCTGCACTTCGCCTGAGTTCCTCAGAGGAAGGAGCCCCACCGCGCAAGTCCGAGGGCGGGCTCAACCACAATATCGAACCGCTCGGCACAATGTTCTCCAAAAGTTTGGCCGAGGCGCTTGAAGCTTTCAATGAGACCGGCAAAACCACCGCGATAACCGCGTGGAAAAATCAATGGCTGGCCAAAGACGAATCGGGGGGCTTCATAGTGGACGGCGAAAAAGCCAACCGCAAACTCGAAGCCGCCGCCGCAATTTATGAAAAGTACCTGGCGCTACTCAAACAAAACAAGCTGTTTGATTATGACGATATGATTCTGCGCGCTGTGAATGCCCTCGAAACGCACGCCGATTTGCGCTACACGCTCCAAGAGCAATATTTGTACATCTTGCTCGACGAATTTCAGGACACGAACGGCGCGCAGTTGCGCCTGGTCGAGCTACTCACCGACAATCCGGTGCATGAAGGCCGCCCCAACGTGCTGGCAGTGGGCGACGACGACCAGGCGATTTATGCCTTTCAGGGCGCCGATTATTCGCACATGTTGCAATTCCAACAGATGTATCGCGACGTCTTGTTGGTACCGCTCACCAAAAACTACCGTTCACACCAAGCTATTTTGGAGGTAGCGCGCGGCGTTGCCGAGCAAATCGAAGAACGGTTGCACCACCATTTTCCGAGCATTGAAAAACTGCTTACCGCCGAAAATACCAGTTTGCCGAAGCAGGCGATTATTGAACGCCGCGAAGCCAGGAGCGACATCGAGCAGTTTGAGTGGACGGCCGGACAAATCCGCGCGCTTATCGATGGCGGCATGCCAGCAAGCAGCATCGCCGTGCTCGCGCCGCAACACAAATACCTGGAGCCACTGGTGGCGTTTTTGCACCAGCGAAAGGTACCGGTGCGCTACGAAAAGCGCGAAAATATTCTGGACGATCCGGGCATTACGCAACTTTTGCGGATGAGCGATTTATGCCTGGCACTCAAGCGTGGCGACCACGCTAGCGCAAACAGTCTGTGGGCAGAAGTGCTCAGCTTTGCATTTTGGGAATTGCCAACCAGTCTTATCTGGCAAATCTCATGGCAGGCAAACGACCAGCATATGTCCTGGACCGACACGCTGCTCGCCACCGACCAGCTACGCCCGATCGCGCTGTTTTTCATCCGGCTAAGTATGATTCTGGGCAATGAAACCGTCGAAACCATGCTCGATTACCTCATCGGCGTGCAAGCACTCGATTTGCAAGAACCCGACGTACCATCATTCTGCTCGCCATTTTACGCGTTTTATTTCGGGGAGTTAATCACCTCGGATTCCGGGGTGGCACCGCTGGGGGGACCCCCAGTGCCCGCAGCTTCAGCGAGGACAATGGGGGAATCTGCGGTGACAGGACCCCCCGCGTCAGTGAGTACGTGGGGTCCTGTCGCCTCGTCCGCCCCTAAAAATGAAATTGGCGGGGCTGCACCAATTTCATTTTTGGGAGCTGCCCCGCGAGGCGCCACTCCACAGCGCAGTGGTGGTGATAAGGGGAATTTCTGGAATTTGCTCACCAACCTTATTATTTTGCGCGCCCGGCTCCGCGAGTACAAAGCGCTCGAAAACGAGCCGCTCACCCTGATCGATTTCGTAACCTTTGCCGAGGCCCACCGCGCCGCCGACATCAAAATCCTCAACACCAGCCCATACCAGGAAGCCGACGAAGCCGTGCAACTGCTTACCGCCTTCAAGGCTAAGGGGCAAGAGTATACGGCCGTGTTTATTTTGGCAGTGAATGACGAAGCCTGGGGTACGAAATCGCGCGGGCAAAGCAGTCGGCTCAGTATCCCGCCGAACTTGCAATTTATCCGCTATGCCGGTGCGACCAACGACGAGCGACTCCGCCTGTTTTATGTGGCCCTGACACGCGCCAAAACGCACTTGTATCTGATAAATTACGTCCGGACATACGGCGGCAAAACCTTGTCGCGTTTGAAATACTTGAACGAAACGACTGACGAAAGTGGGGAAGCGCTCAGCCCGCTCCTGCCCGAAAAAGTCCGGCATGTTTTGCCGGCCCACGCCGAAGCTACCAGCCCGAGTACCGAGCTAGCCGCCTATTGGCAACAACGCCACGAACAAGCACTGAGCCGGCACGACCTGCAGCAATTACTCAGCTCGCGACTCAAACAATTCCAGCTCAGCGCCACGCATGTCGGCGATTTTACCGACGTGGTGCACGCCGGACCGGAGGCATTCTTCTTGAAAACGGTGCTGCGTTTCCCACAGGCACCAAGCCCGGAACTGCAGTTCGGAAACGCCATGCACGAAACACTCGAATGGATTCACAGCGTCGTGAAACGAAAAGGCGAGTTACCGAGCGAGAAACAAGTGCTGCTGACATTCGAGCAGCGCTTGCGTGCCAAGCGCCTTAGCGAGCAGCGCGCCGTGTTACTGCTCGGCCGCGGGGTCGATGCACTTCGCGCTTATCTTGCACAACGACGGCACACGATCGACCCGGGCGCGCATAGCGAGTTCAACTTTAGGGGTGAAGGCGTTTTTGTTGACGATGCACACCTCGGTGGAAAAATCGACAAGCTCATCGTCGATAAAGAAGCCAAAACCATCACCATCGTCGATTACAAGACTGGACGGGCGCATAGTCGCTGGACACGCGAGGTAAAGCTCCACAAATATGAGCAACAGTTGTATTTTTATAAACTGCTAGTCGAGGGCTCGCACACCTTTGCCGGCTACACAGTCACCGACGCTTACCTGGAATTTGTCGAACCGGACGAGCAGGGGAATATCACCGAGCTGCACATCCAATTCGACGAGGCAAAAATGGAAGGCTTGAAGCAACTCATCCGCATTATTTGGCGGCGCGTAAAACTGCTCGATCTGCCCGACATATCCGAATACAGCACAGACTTGGCCGGCGTGGAAGCCTTCGAAGCATTTTTGCTCGAGAACGAGTAAGCGAAAAGTTACTACAAATATAAAAAGCCGCGAGTTGATCGCGGCTTTTTGCTAACTCAAGAATGAATTATTTCTTCTTGGCAGTTGTTTTGCCCGGCTTTGCGGTCTCTGTCGCCAGCTGGCGGTCAGTTGCAAAGAACAGGTTGTACAGGTTTACACCGATAACGGCACCAAGCACTGGACCAAGCACGTAGGTGCCCCAGCCCCAGTAACGCGTGCCAAGTGCAACAGCAGGGTTCAAGAAGCCGGCAGATGCGGCAGAAGCCAAGATCACGCCGAGCGATAATGAACCACCGATTGCAGCGGCAGCCTTGCTGTTGCCAAAGCCTTGCGCCAACGCTGCAGCCCAACCAAAGCCGAATACAAAGGTACCGGCGGCTTCCGCTACGAGCACTTTAGCTTCGTAGTGGCCGCTGTTTTGCCAGTGTTGGCCGACAAAGTAGGTGTAGAGCAAGTACGCAGCCGCACCACCAAGGAGCTGTGCAGCAATGTAGACGACCATTTTTGAAGTCTTGATTTTGCGAGCAGTCCAGAATGCAAACGTGATGGCCGGGTTAAAGTAAGCGCCGCTTACCAAACCGAGTGCCATAGTGAGCACCACAACTGTCAAACCGGCGGCCAAACCAACAAAGTATGGAATGCCGATACTTGACTTAGCGACTGAAAGCACAACGAGCGTAAGCACAGCAGTGCCTAGAAACTCGCCGACAATCATGGCGACTTTTTTTCTTGAAAACATACGAGAACCCTCCGTATTTTTAGTGTTATCACAAGCGTAGTATAAACCTGCGGGTTTGTAAAGCATTACCTGCTTGAGGAAGGCATCCCACCATCTCATGCCCGTGCTCAAACACTGCGGACAAGATACCGCAAACTGCGCGCGTTGACATTGAGATGGTGGGCTGCCACCCACTTAAAATACCTACTTATTAATTACATACACCGGCAAATCGCCGACAGTAAGTACCGAAGCAGTTGCGAGCGTGTACACAAACTCACTCAAAAGGGCGAGCTCTTGCGCCTGCACGTCTTGGTAGAGCGCTTTGGCAAGCAACTGCATGCGCCACACGTCGACGGCGAATGTTTGGGCGCGGTCGTCGGTTTGAGCGCGGAAAAAGCCTTGGTCAACGGTGTAACCCGGCACCATGTTCAGCAAAATGCAGACTTCACGGTGCACACCGGCCAGCTCTTTGATGACTTTGCCGGCATCAGTAATGGCCTGCATGGTCGTTGCGCCCTGATATCCGCCTATGTGCTGCTCCATAACAGCGAACCGCGTGAATACGGTGTCGAGGTTCGCCGTTAGCGCCTGCATGGCGGCAGTATCTTCGGGTGTGCCCACCAGTTGCAGAATAACTGCCGTAATCTGGTCACGGTACTTACCGGCAGCCCTGATGACAGCCGGGGCCTCGTCGATCGCTCCGCAACCACTGTTCGGAGCCTCGGCATCTTCGTGCGTGTGGCCGCCAAAATCAATACCCGCAACCTGCAGCTCGCCAATCGTATCAGTAAAGAGGTCGGTGAGCGCCTCCTGATGGTCGCTCGTTCCGATACGCATCGCCGTGGCCATCATTGCGCCACCGCCAAATACTTTTGGCCTATGCAAAGACCGGCCGAAAGTCTGCACGTCACCATTAACTTTTGATGAAATTGCGCCGGTGCGCGTGGCAACTGCGCGGCCGTCGCCGCAGCCATCGTCGTGCGCCTTGGCGTCGACCGGCGTGAGTATGTTAGCATCGTGGACGATCACGTCGATGCGGTCGGCAAGATCTTCATTTCCAGCGATCGCGGCCTGTTCTGCAAACGAAACCGCGCCGTCGCCAAAGCCAAGTCCATCCACGACTTTGGTTACAGATATTGTCGGTAACATATGCCTCCTTTTATGTTACGTTCCAAGATTTTAGCGTACCGCGGTTATCGGCTATTTGCAACAGAGGCGATGCATGTAATAATACAGCCATATGGCGGGCGAACAGCATATTACCGGTCCCGAACTAGTTACGTCGATGTTGGCGCTTCCGTTGGTTGGCCCAACCCCACCTATTGAAGATGAGGTACTCGCCAGTGCCGCCTATGAAAACCTCGCGCGGAACAATCCTAACCTGGTGGCGGTCGTTGAACAGCAACAAACTGCCACATACGCAGCTATAGGCCGTCTGATGGCTGAATTTCAGAAACAAGAACCGAACACTGCCGAAAACAAAGAAGCACGAAACCGCGCAATTTTTGATCTCGCAGCAAGAATGTCAGTTGTCAGTGCATTAAATGCGGTCGGTCAGGCAATAGGAACACAACATACCCTCGAAGATATGTTTAATGCACCCGCCCAAGAACCTATGAGCGGCGGGAGTGGCGACGTCGTAAGCTAGACACCTGCAAGCGCACAGCTTGGCGATCGACCAAAGCCTGGGCCTTGTCGAGCTCGATCTGCGTCTTGGCGCCTTTACGCAAAGCAACTGCTGCGTCGTGGGCTTTTTGTGCCTCGGCTTCGTTGATTTCGTCGCCGTGTGTGGCTTCATCCACTAAAATACGCACACTGTCACCGGTAATTTCCGCGACACCGCCGTAAGTTGCGAAATGCTCCAGATGGTAATCGGCGTCGTTGGCGCTACGGCGAATGGTGATCACACCGGGCACGAGCAGGCTCATCAGCGGCTCGTGGTGGGCAAGCACAGTAATCTCACCGGCCGCGGTCGGCAAGATTATCGAGTGCGCGTCGGCACTGAACTTTACGCCGTCAAGCGTGACAAGTTCAAGCTTCATGAGACTACGCCTTTACCTGGGTGATGTCACCCTTCAAGTAGAATGCTGATTCCGGCTTATCGTCGTGCTTGCCGTCGAGGATTTCGCGGAAGCCCTTGATCGTGTCCTTTAATGGGACGTATTGGCCGGGGTTGCCGGTGAATTTCTCGGCCACGAAGAATGGCTGGCTCAAAAAGCGCTGAACGCGGCGGGCGCGAGCCACAATCTTTTTGTCTTCTTCGGAAAGTTCTTCCATACCCAGGATGGCGATGATGTCCTGCAGGTCTTTGTAGCGCTGCAAGATACGCTGCACTTCGCGGGCGACATTGTAGTGTTCTTCGCCGACAATCTCCGGGTCGAGCACGGTTGAGCTCGAGTCGAGCGCGTCAACAGCGGGGTAAATACCGATTTCGGTCAAGGCGCGGCTCATAGCGATCGTCGCGTCAAGGTGGGCAAACGTCGTGGCCGGAGCGGGGTCGGTAAAGTCGTCGGCAGGGACGTACACGGCCTGCACCGAAGTAATGGAACCGTTCTTGGTTGAGGTAATGCGCTCTTGGAGTGTACCCATTTCTTGCTGCAGGTTTGGCTGGTACCCAACTGCTGATGGCAAACGGCCAAGCAGGGCGGACACTTCGGAACCGGCCTGTGTAAAGCGGAAGATGTTGTCGATGAACAACAGCATGTCCTTACCTTGGTCACGGAAACCTTCGGCGATCGTCAGACCCGAAAGACCCACACGGAGACGGGCTCCGGGCGGTTCGTTCATTTGGCCGAACACCAGGCTGGTGTTTTTCAGCACGCCGGCTTCTTTCATTTCCTCGTACAGGTCGTTGCCCTCACGGGTTCGTTCACCGACGCCCGCAAATACCGAGTAACCGCTGTGGAATTTGGCAATGTTGTTGATAAGTTCCTGGATCAACACGGTCTTACCGACGCCGGCACCGGCGAACAGGCCAGCCTTACCACCCTTAACGATCGGGCAGATCAGGTCGATAACCTTGATACCGGTTTCGAGCACTTCGACAGCACCGGCTTGCTCTTCAAGGGTAGGTGGCGCTTTGTGGATCGGGGCAGTGATTTTGAAATCGTTATCGCCTTCGACGCCATCGATCGGCTCACCAATCACGTTGAACATGCGGCCCAAAGTTTTTTCACCGACCGGTACCGAAATCGGCGCGCCGGTGTTGATGACTGTGTCGCCGCGGGTCAGGCCGTCGGTGCTGGAAAGCGCAACGGTGCGTACGGTGTTTTCGGAAAGGTGCTGTGCGACCTCGAGTAATAATTTCTTGCCATTCAGCGTCGCTTGCAGGGCGTAGTTGATAGGAGGCAAGTGTTTGCCGTCGAATTCGACGTCAACAACCACACCAACGACCTGGACGACTTGTCCGGTGTTCGTGTTTGGTTTGTCCTTAGTTTGTGTTGCCATTATTGTTCTCCTTGTTCTCTCTGTTGTACATGGTTGAGTACTTGGTCTGCTATTTCTGCGGGAGTAGGTGGCCCCTCCTGTGGAAGCACGTAGGGTGACGGGGGAGTAAGCTCTCTTAGGTCTTCGATTTCCCGCTCATCCTGCAGTATGAGGGACGCTACATCAGGTGGAAATCCCGGCCCACGCGTTGCTGCTCGAATCGCCTCACCCACCGGCAGTGCAGCACCAAAAGCCTCGTCTATTTCCTCTCGCTGAGCCGTAAGGTCTGCGAGTGTTGCCAGCTCGTCGGGCGTGTGGGGTTCGGCAGCTTCTACTGCTGCGAGTCGGGCGTCTACCTTTGCACGGAATGCTGCAACACGATCAGGGTCGTCTTGTTCGGCTTCTAAAAATGCCTCCAGGTGACGTCCCGCTTCTGCTAAGCGTACGTTCACTTCGCCCTCACTGGTCAATTTAGTTTGCGCCGCTTTTGCGATTGCAAGCAAAGCAGTCCGTCTATCAAAAGCCTTATGGATGGCAGCCAGCAGACGTTCATCAGCCGCTGCTAAAGCCTGATCAACTTCGTCGGGGCCGGCGGCAAGCTCCATAACTGGCGTAGTACCGGTCGCGAGCCCGCCGAGCCAAGTGGTTTTGTCGGGCCCTAAGCTGGTCGTTTCGTGGTTAGAGCCGCGCGCACCAAAAGTTGCAGAGACAGGTGGCTCTTGAGCAGCGCGTCTACCCGAGGACCGCTCATAATAGCTTGCTTGCTTGCGCCGCAAGTTATTATTTTGCGCCGGTCCGCGTCCTGTTAGTCCCATTATTTCGTTCCCTCCGCTGCGGCATTCTGGCCTTGCGCAATAACGGTTTCCGGTTGTACGGGTGGTGTGGCGTGATCACCAGACGCAATTTCCGTAGCTTGTGCTGCAAGGGCACCAAGGCGCGCCACATCGGCTGCGTTTTGCTCAAAGACCGATTTTGCGCCAATTATATTACCAAGCCATGATGATGCCGTCGGACCATACATTGGGGGAGCGAGCACGTTATGAGACTTGCCGGCATTTCTGTACGCAGGTGGAACTTGATCAGGAGGCATGCCCACGAATCCCGGCTTCTCTACCATTATATATTCTGATTCACCCATTATTTCATCGCCTCCGCGCCACCGGTAATTTCAGCCAGCTCCTGAGTAATTGCCGCCTGTCGGGCGTTGTTATACTCGAGCGTCAGGTCGTCTATGATGTCGCTGGCGTTGTCGGTAGCGTTCTTCATGGCCAACATGCGCATTGAGTGTTCCGAAGCGAATGCGTCCAGCAGCGCCTGGTAGATCTGCGCTTCCAGGAGCCGTAAGGTTGCCGAACGGAGCAATTCTTCGGCTGATGGTTCAACCTCGGCGTGCGCCGCGTCGTCGGAAAGTTCGGCTTCGTCAAAACCCGCAGGCAAGAGCTTTTGGACGGTAATCGCTTGGCTCACCGTTGAATTAAACTGAGTGAAAATCATGTCGACGGCATCCACTTTATTGTCAACGAACAGCGCAACCGCAGTATTTAAAACAGGGCGGAGCATGTCGGCGTTCGGATTGTCGGGCAAGTCTTGGTACACGGCTTCGATTTCTACGCCACTGATGCGGCTTGCTGCATTCGCGACCTGGCGGCCCACGCAGATAACAGACGTCTGAATACCTTTGGCGCGGTCGTTCTGCAATTCGCGGATCATCCGGCGAATCACGTTGCCGTTATATGCACCGGCAAGCGTGCGGTCACTGGCGATCACCAGCAACAAGCGCCGTTTGACGGGACGCGGGGTAAACAGGTGGAATTCGCTGTCATCAGCGGCCATTTTTCGCAGGCGTGTCAGGATTTCACGGGCCAAGCGGGCGTATTCGCGGGGCTTGACCACCGCTTCTTGAGCCCGACGCAGTTTGCTCGCTGCTACCATTTGCATGGCGCGCGTAATCTGCTTGGTGCTTTTGACCGAGCCGATGCGTCGTTTAATTTGTTGTCGTGAAGCCATAAACTATGCCGTTCCTTCCGCTTGAGCAATATGAACTTGAACAGCTTGCGTTGCCGGAGTAACCTCTGGCATATTACCCCAAACTATGCGAACACCAAGTTCCCGGCTGACGGCGCGTAAGTGAGCAACCGCTTCGGGATCAGCAGGCTGCTCGGGTTCATCCCTAAACTCACTGGTAGGCATAACGCCATGCATGAGTTCCTTGATAACAGCTTGCGCTATATCGCGTTCGCCGCCAAAGTCGCCGCCAACTTTTTCTGCACCACCCAGCCATGCGTCGATAAGATCTTCGTCGGACACCGTATGCAAAGAATCGAGCACGCGGGGTATATCAGACGTTGCAATATGTTGCTCGCGGGTATTAGCCATTACACTGCCTCCCCGAGCACAAATTTACTAGGGCCGCCTGCTTCTTGGAGTGCAGCAGTAAGTAAGGAGCGATCGATTTCTGTAGCACTTGCTACAAAAAGCCGGGCCGGAGTCACGGTGCGATCAACACTTGCCGTTTGCACACCCTCAATTCCGCTGACCCACTCGACAATCTCGCTGCCGCAATGACCACAGTCAACACCGGTTACTTCGTAGGTTGCCTCAGGCATGGACTACCCCTTAGTCTCCGCTTTTGGTTGGTGGGCGCGTGGCGTAGCGGCCGCAAATGAGTGCGCGATCTTTTCGGCGACCTTCAAAACGGTGTTTTTCAGTTCGTCGGTTGGTTTTGCACCGGTGTTTAACTCTTTGATGATGTCGTGGTGTTCGCTTTCAATGGCCGAGATGAGGGCGGCTTGCGCTTCCTTCATTTTTTCAGTTGGAACTTTGTCGAACGCGCCTTCGGTGGCAGCCATCAACGTCACCACTTGGTCGGCAATGCTCAGCGGGCTGTATTGACGCTGTTTGAGCAGTTCGGTCAAGTGCTGGCCGCGTTCGATGCGCTGCTTGGTTTGCTCGTCAAGATCAGAGCTAAACTGCGCAAACGAAGCGAGTTCGCGGAACTGTGCAAGGTCGAGCTTCAGTGACCCGGCAACGCTCTTAACGGCTTTGGTCTGCGCCGAGCTACCCACACGTGACACACTCAAACCGACCGAAATAGCCGGACGGATACCTTGATAGAACAAGTTCGTCTCGAGGAAGATCTGACCGTCGGTGATTGAAATCACGTTGGTTGGGATGTAAGCCGAGATGTCACCGGCCTGGGTTTCGATGATAGGCAAGGCGGTGAGTGAACCGGCGCCGAGGTCGTCGGAAAGTTTTGCCGAGCGCTCAAGCAAACGCGAGTGCAAGTAGAACACATCACCAGGGTAAGCCTCGCGTCCTGGTGGACGGCGAAGGAGCAAACTCATCTGGCGGTAGGCAACAGCGTGCTTACTAAGGTCATCGTAAATGATCAGCGCGTGTTGCTTGTTGTCGCGGAAGTATTCAGCCATGGCAGTACCGGCGTATGGCGCCAGGTAGAGCAGTGGAGCCGGGTCGGCAGGGCTGGTGGCAACGATGATGGTTTGTTCCATCACACCTTCGCGTTTCAAGCGCTCCACCAAAGCAGCCACCTTCGAGGATTTCTGGCCGACGGCAACATATACGTTGATAACGCCGGTTTTTTGCTTGGCCTGGTTGATCATGGTGTCGACGGCGATCGCGGTCTTACCGGTTTGGCGGTCGCCGATGATAAGCTCACGCTGGCCACGGCCGATGGGGATCATGGTGTCGATTGCCATAAGGCCGGTCATTAGTGGTTCGTGGACTGATTTACGAGCCATGACGCCTGGTGCGGCGCGCTCGATCAGACCCGTTTGCTTGGCTTTGATCGGACCTTTGCCGTCAAGTGG
>Ga0070676_10000195_pt1 | contig 25375 bp, 19 predicted proteins | sample KBSM53metaG_FD_64667 | JGI IMG/M metagenome (GOLD analysis project Ga0070676, IMG submission 64667) | Miscanthus rhizosphere microbial communities from Kellogg Biological Station, Michigan, USA - KBS M5-3 metaG | ecosystem: Host-associated > Plants > Roots > Rhizosphere > Soil ...
AATTTTCAGAAAGTGTTTATTTAAATACGTTTTTATTGCTTACGAATTTATTAAAATTTAAAAATCCAGATAGTTTTTTATTAGCTAATTTTATTGCAAGTGTATTTCCAAAATTTCACAAGCATAGTAGGTTTTTATTTTTTTTAAAAAAAATTTTACAAACATTGCAAAAAATTTTTAAATTTATTGGAGTTCGTATTTTAGTGTCTGGAAAATTAAATGGATTTAGTCGAGCTCAATCTAAGCAAATTCAGGTAGGTCGTGTTTCTTTACAAACAATTTCTCATCCTTTTGTCTACGGTTATGCTGACTCTTTTACTCGAGCCGGTAAGATAGGTATTAAAGTTTGAGTTAGCTAAATTTATAAAGTTTAAAAAAATGTCATTTATTCCAAAAAATATAAAATTTCCAAAAGTACAGAAAAAAAAAATTAAAAATTTAACTTCTACAAACACTGAATTAGTTTTTGGAACAGTTGGATTAAAAATAGCAGAAAATGGTTTTTTAACTTCAAAACAGCTTGATATGCTTAAATTACTTTTATCAAAAAGTTTAAAAAAACAAGGTCAATACTGAATAAGGGTATTTTCTCATTTTCCAGTAACATCAAAACCTCTAGAAGTTCGTATGGGAAAAGGTAAGGGTTACGTAGATAAATGAATTTGTAAATTGAAAGTCGGAGTTATATTGTGTGAAATTTCAGGATTATCTTTAAAAAACTCTATTCAAATTTTGAAAAAAATTTCTTTGAAATTACCACTTTTAACAATTTTTATAAGTAAAGTTCAATGTTAATAAAATCTTTAAAAGAAAAAAAAATCTTAAAATTATCTAATTTACTAATAGGTTCTTTGTATCGTAAAAAGATGATCGTTACTAATTTATTGCATCCTTCTATAAATACGACTATACAGTTAAAGTCTTTTCTAAATTTACTAGAAGAACACTATTTTAATTATTTTAATCCAGAGTACTCTATGAAAAGTTTTCTGCGTTCAAAAATTTTATTTGTAATGGGTTCTTTAGTTTACTTAGATTCTTCGTATAAATATATTACAATTCGTCCGATACCTAATTTCTTAAATTTAAATATAGATACTACTTTTAAAAAGTTGTTATTTAAGAACGAAGTTTTATTAACTTCAAATAGTAGTTTTCGTTCTTTTAAAGAATCAGCTCTTTTGCAATTTCCGTTAATTTATTTAGCTTCGGTTAACGTGCTTAGGCATGATTTTTTGAATTACTTTTTGCAATTATTGCATTTTACAATTTATACGCAAAAATCTTTAAAGAATTTTGCGTATAAAATTTTTAATTTTAACTTTTCTAAAATTCAAAAAAAACTAAATTTTTTACAATTTAATATATTTTTAAAAAATATAAATATTTTTAATAAACGTACGTAAAACTATGCCACAATTAGACAAAGTAACAGTTTTTTCTCAAATTTTTTGATTATTATTTTTGTATTTTTTTTGTTTTTTAATTTTTGTAAAATACTATTTATCGCATTTTAATAAGTTATTTAAGTTTAGATTAACGTATTTAGCAAGTTTGAAGACGTTTACTCTAGTAAATACTGTAGTTAATGTAGATCGTTTAACTCGCATATTCGTGAATTTTATTAATATTTTAGCCAAATTAAATTTAAAAAATTCTGTTTTTTACGAGAAAACTTCTAGTGGATTTAACAATAGTTTACTAAAATCAGCCAATACAGCTTTTATTTCGACGTATAATTTTAATTGTTTAAAACTTAGCCTTTTTACTAAAAAATATTTATAATTACGATTAATATAAATGATTTGTAGACAAACAAAGTTAAAAATAGTTGATAACTCTGGTGCAAAACTTATCAAAGTTTTTCATTTAATTACTTATTCAGGTAGTGCGAAATCTAGTTGTGTAGGCAATTTCGTGTTAGGCTCTGTTATAAAACACCGAGCGAATAAAAAAATTAATAAAAAACAATTATGTAAAGTTTTAATAATTACTACAAAAAAAAATTACCTTCGAAAGAATGGTTGTTTAATAAAATTTGATGAAAATCGAGGTATACTTATTAACGAATCTACTAAGTTAGTGGGGACGCGAATTTTTGGGCCTATTTCTAAAGACATAAAGAAAGTTAAAGCTACGCGTTTACTTTCTTTAGTTTCGAAAATTGTTTAAAAATACTTTTATGTTAATAGCTTCTAATATTTCTTTATATCAAACGTTATCTAGCAAAAACTTTTTTTTAGACAAGTTTAATTTTAAAAATGTATATCAATGTCCTATAATCAATAGCTTATCAATTAAGATTTCGGTTACTCCTATTTTAGGATCAAAAAGTAATTTTTATAAAATATTAATTTTTTTATATCTTTTAACTGGACAAAAACCAAGCATTTTAATTGAAAAATATAGTGTTCGTGGTATTAAAAAGAAAAAAATTAAGTTTATATTTACAGTACTTCGAAAATCTAATTTAAATAATTTTTTAAAATTTATTGTTTTTCGGAAATTATCGTTTCTTCCTTTTTTAAAAAATTTAACAACTAGTAAGTCAAAGTTGTTTTCTTCTTCTTGAGCCGTTGAAATACAGCAGCGTTCAAATGATGATGAGTTTTTATTGCACTTGCTAAATATTGTGGACGAAATTAAATATTATTTTAATCTATCGACCTCTTCACGAACATCTAACGAGTTACGTACATTACTACTAAACTATAAAATTCCTTGTTAAAATTTTTTAGTTAAATTAATTTTTTATTGAGTATTGTGTTTTAAAGAATTTTTTATTTATAAATAGTTAATACTACAAGTATGCGTTTATTACGTTCTAAGCCTTTAAATTTTATTAATAATCATTTGATTGATTATCCAACGCCAAGCAATATTTCTTATTTTTGAAGTTTTGGTTCATTAGCAGGTATGTGTTTAGTGATTCAATTATTAACAGGTATTTTTTTGGCTATGCACTATACACCAAATGTTCAATTAGCTTTTAGTAGTGTTGAACATATAATGCGTGATGTTAATTATGGTTGGTTACTACGTTATGCGCATGCAAACGGTGCGTCTTTATTTTTTATTGTCATATATTTACATATAGGTCGGGGTTTATATTACGGATCTTATCTGTATCCTAGGCAATTACTTTGATTTTCCGGCGTTTTAATTTTCATTTTAATGATGGCGACTGCTTTTATGGGTTACGTTTTACCGTGAGGTCAAATGTCTTTCTGAGGAGCAACAGTTATTTCAAAGTGCGAGGTTAGCCGATGATTAGGATCCTCTTCGGGAAGATGAGGAAATTTTTCTAAAGTGGAAAAAAGCTTTAATGCAGATTCCAGAAGCTCTTTAGAAAATAGTATGAAGTTGCAGATAAAGTTGATGAATCTTGTTAATGGGTGGCCTTTATTTCAGGCAGTTCGTAATGAATTGAAACATTTAGAGGGAAGTAATTCTGATTTGAGGATGAAACCTCTTCCTTTTTTTAAAAAAATGTTTCCTCTGAGCAGTGTTACTGCGTATCCCATAGATATCTGCAGACTTCGATTTACTTCTAATTGTTGGACTACCTCAAATAGTTCTAAGTTAGGGAATAGTAAATTTAGTTATTCTCAATTTAGCGCTATGGAGAGTAAGAGGAACAGAAATACTATCTGGATATCTTACATGAACATTAAGGCATTTTCAACCTCAAGTGAACTGGATTTTATTGCTGAGAATCCGTTGAAATGCTTAATCAAAACTAATGGTTTATATCGTTCTATAACAAAAACTTTGCTAAGTAAGTCGTGATTTTTGCAATACGTATATTATAATTTAATTAAAAAAACAGAAGATGGGGTTAGAGAGATGAATAGCAGCAATTTCAATGCTTTTATGACCGAATGATTTAGAAAAAAAGCCGAAGAGATAAAAACAGGTAGAATTTCATTTGAAACGGAGCAAGTATTAGGATCTAAGAGAGAATCAACGGATTTACAAATTTTAACAACTGCGAATCTTCAGGATAAGCTTATACAAAAAGCTGTACAACTAATATTAGAAGAGATTTACGAAGTTAAAGAAGATTTTTTTTGTAACTCTTCTCACGGGTCTCGGCCGAATCGAAATTTTCATACCGCACTTCATGCTATAAAATTTGGATGGAGAGGAATTCCCTGATATTTAGAATTTGATTTAAAGAAAACATTTAACAGTACATGTCGTAAAAGATTGATGAATGAACTAAGAAAACTTATTTATGACGAAGCTTTAATAGATATACTAAATAAAATGTTTAATTCCTCGTCTACCAACTTATATAAAGAAATGGAAAAAATTTTAAAAGGAACTTTTCAAGCTAATACGTTATCTTCAATTTTATTTAATATTTATATGCATAGTTTAGATGTATATATTGAAACAGTTTTGAAACCTAGATATGAGCGGGGTATTAAAGCGAAGAGATGTTCTGAATATCGCAAAATGACTGCTTTATCTGCCGAAGAGGAAAATTTACCAAGATACAAAAAAATTAAAATATTTAATCAGAAAAAAAGGCAGGCAGTGATAGCTGGTTTAACTTATACTACATTAACAAATGACTTTATCAGGATTAAATATGTAAGGCATAGTGGTGCTTTTATTATTGGAGTTCGTTCGACTAAAGAAATTGCTAAACAAATCCTAAAAGATGTACTTACTTTTATTAAATCTACGTTACATTTAGAAATTAATCTAGAAAAAACTAGAATTATAGATACTTTTTCGGATAAAAGTCATTTCCTAGGAATGACCATACATAATGTTAGGTCGGAACGTCTTATTTATCGAAAAGCTCTGGCAATAGAAACCATACGACGTAATAAAACTCGAGTTTTGAGAAGGATAGCTCATTTATTTGAACAAAGGGAGAAACTTTTTAGAGGAGCTATACTCAAGCAATGTAGAGAAGCTTACAGGAGAAATGTTGAGCAAGGTACTTTAGACTTATGGAAGAGTCGCTTAGTCAGCGAGTACTCTAATGTATTTTTAAATACAGGTACAATTTTAAAAGATCGTGAACTATATAGAAATATGGCGAAGAAGTTAGCTAGTATCAGCTGTATAAACGAAAATACTAAATTGAAAGAATTTTTAAAATTGTGAGAAAAAGAACTTAGCACAGCTGATATGGGATTGGCTAAATGCGAAGTGTTACGTAGAGTAGGTAGTTGCTTAGAGAGTTACGGATTTTTAACAGAGCGGTCATCCTTTGTTGTGGATGTTTTTACTTTTAAGAATGAGCTTGAAAATATTATTGTTTGTCCTGAAAAGATCGATTTACCTGAAAACGTTCTTGTAGAATTGAATGTAAGCGGTAAAAGTTTGGTAGCATCCCGTGTTTGTCAAGCTAAAAATTATCGTATAGTATTGGAGTATCTTCAGTCTATTCAAAAAAATATAAAATCAGTAACAACGCCGACTAACGTTAAAACTTTAAAAGTAAGTGGTTTTCGTACATCTTTGCCACCACAAATTTGTGTTGATAAGGTTAATTTATTCCGTCAATTGAGGGAAGTTGGTATGCTATCTGGAAAAAATAAACCGTTATCAAAAAATGATATTATAAATACTTCTGATTACGATATTATAAAATATTTTAATAATCTGGCTCGAATTTATCTCTCTTTTTATCGCTGTGTCGATAATATACAAGTAATTAAAGAAATTGTTTCTTATTTTCTGCGATATTCCTTAGTATATACCTTAGCTAATAAACACAAGTTACCTAGCTCAAAAGCCGTATTTTGTAAATACGGTGATGAGCTAAGTGATTTATCTCAGAATATACAATACATAGACTTAACCGAAATTAGCAATATACGAACTGAGTATTTAACCCAAATTACATTTAAACCAGAGGTACTACGTTAATACTGTACATTATAAGATACTTTTAATATCCAAGAGTTAATTTTCTATTATTACTAGTGGTTGAGTGTACTGGTACAAAACTTTTATTATAGATAGGAATTTTAACAACGTAGTTTATGGACGAGGATGGTTTTTAATATTATCTCAGATTGCTATTAAAAAAGACGTAGATATTTTTTTTATAAAGAAGAGGGGGGGGGGGTTTTATTCATACGTTGAACGATTTATAGTCATAGTTAACGATTAAATTAGCTAACTTAATGTTGGAGCTGTATGACGGGTGATCGTCACGTACAGTTTTTGCAGCAAGAGACGAATCTCTTAGCTTTCTTCTGGCTTCTGCTATTCCTATTATTGGTGAATACATTGTTTATTGATTATGAGGTGGATTTAGTGTGGGTGCCGCTACGTTAAATCGATTTTTTTCAATTCATTATTTACTACCGTTTATAATTGCTGCTCTTTCTTTAATTCATTTATACTTATTACATATTTATGGTTCAGGTAATCCTATTGGTGTAAATTCAAAAATTGATTGTATACCTTTTTATCCGTATTGTTATATTAAAGATTTGTATAGTTTTATATTTTTTTTAGTAGTTTTCGTTTTAATCGTTTTTTTCAGCCCTAATATGCTTGGTCACAGTGATAATTATTTAGAGGCTAATCCTATGGTAACTCCAACTCATATAGTTCCCGAATGATACGAATGGAAAGCTTATTCTTGATTTGTAAGGATTTATCTAAGTTCTAGTATTTTTTCTTTGTACTTAGTAAACTGGTTTTTATCATAGTTGAAATGATTTTAACTTGAAAAATCCTATACTTTCTAACGCTTCGGAACGCGCAAATGTTGCTTATTTACGAATTACGTTCTGCGGTGAAACGCCTGATGAGAGTATATTGAGCAGCGATCGGTAGTAGAAAGAAATTTCGTTTTGTTTTAAAAAGGCTTTATTCGGAACTTACGAAGTTTATTTGTAAGCACGAGTTTAACAGGTACAAGTACAGTACTCAGATATTCAACACTCTCGTGAGCTGATTAAATTGAATCAGTAATGCCTTAAAGAAGCTAGCGGAAGCTGCATTATCATTGCAAACGAAACAATGAAGTAAGCCTTACTTCCAAGTACGTTTTGACATTAGCAGATGTTCAGTACTTGGAGATTTGCGAAAGGTTGGCGATGTTTTTCTAAAAAGAAAATCGGAGTCTACCTTAATAAGCTGTTTCTTAGTATCTATAAAATGTCGTCGAGCATTTTCAATTAAGATTGAAATAGACGATGTGCTTAATCAGCAAATTATGGATAAACTTAAAAGCGGCATATGACCCACGGATGATAATAATATTAAACAAAATATTATTAATTTTATGGAAACTTCTCGCCGGATTTTGTTATCTTTTGAAGCAGAGCAGCAGCTTGTACAGGTTGAATCTTTTATATTTGATATTAAAAATCGTATCTATTCTATAGATAAAGTTTTTAAAATTGGAAAAAGTTTTTCTTACGGTCAAGTTGGTTATAGTGATCTTACTACGGAAGCTCATAAATTTAGTTTATTAGAATCTACTAAATTATCCAGGCTTTCTAAATTACCTCCATGTAAAACAATCATGGTTACTTTACCTAAAATTGATGGTGGTACGAGGTTACTTAGAATAAATATGCCAATTGATAAAGTATTACAAACAATGTTTTTAAATTTCTTAGATATTATAGTCGAGGATTTATTGACTCCAAATGTTTTTGCTTATCGAAAAGGGAAGGATGGTCGTATGGCTGTCGCTTCTATTTATTCTAAATTAAATAAATTTAGGGTTTTAAAAGGTACGGGTATTTGTTCTATTAGTTTAACAAAATGTTTTGATAATCTTCAACACTTGAGTATTTTTTCATCTTTTCCATTCCCGCGGAGATATAATTATCTTTTAGTTCGTTGATTAGAATCAGATTACATTGATAAAAAAAATAATTTTAAAAATTTAGGTAAAAATTTACGAGGGGTTTCTCAGAGTAGCGTATTAGGTCCGTTAATTATGAATTACATGTTGTCCCGAGCACTTCCACCGGATGTTTTAAAACAAGTTACTAATATTGGCAAATTTCAAAAATGTTGTTGAGTTAATACTTTTTCGTATATAGACGATATTTTAGTTATCTCTAATAGTAGGAATATGTTTTATCAGACTATTGTAAAGTTAGAGTTTAATTTAAATCGTATTGGATTAACGTTGAGATATAATAAGATAAAATATATTACTAATTTTACCTCTAAAATTAAGTTTAATTTTATGGGATTTGAATTTATTATAATATTTTGAAAAGTTTTTAATTATACTTCTCTTCGATTGAGTCGAAAGCTTTTTAATTTTTTTACTAAAGGTCTTAAAATAATTTTAAGACCTCAAATTTCTAAATTTTCTGAGATAAAAAAGAAAATAAAAAAAACAATACTATTGATTCATAGTACTCCTCAGAATAAACTATATAAAGTTTTTAATTACATAAATTCCTTGGTATTAGGTTGGGCTGCTTACTTTTTTTTTAATCAGGGTTATCTTTACGTTAAACGGTTGGATAATTTAGTTTTTAAATGATTAAAGAAAAGTTTGGTTAAAAAATTTAGGTATAATGGCCTTAAACGGCCTAAATGAGTTGCCTACAATTATTTAGGTTTTGGGCATTCAAATCCTAATGGTAAAATTTGACAATTCCGGGTTTCACGATATTTTACGCAGTCAAATAAAATCTTGGGTTTTACTTATATTTGAGCTGCTAGTGATATCTTTTATCCATCATGTATTTCAACGCTTTCTTTAGGTCTCAACTTACGTGCTGGAAGTTATTATCGTCTTCCTTTACGTTTTCGATTAATTTTGACTAATTTTATTTTTACAAAGTTAGTTTCTAATTTTAAATTTACATTTTTAAAAAGTAATAAAGATTATATTCGAGTTGTAAAGAATTTACTCATGAAAAAAAATTATTAAGTTACGAGTAAGTTAGTCTTTTACGAAAATAGTATTTATTTTGTAAGATTAAAAATAATTACTTTTTTTGAGCTTAGCTTACTTTGATACTTATTGTTAATCATATAACTCGTATTTTTTATTTAGTTTATTTTTTTTTATAACATCTTATAAGGAGCTGTATGCATTGCAAGGTGCTCGTACAGTTCTGGTCAGAGAAAATAAATCTTAATAGGGTTTTATACTCACTGACTGTTTTTGCCTTTTTACGCAATTTTGCGTTCGGTTCCAAATAAATTAGGTGGAGTTGTAGCAATGGGGGGTGCTCTTATTGTTATTTTGTTACTTCCGTTCTATACTACGTCTAAAATTCGAAGTGGATATTTTCGTCCGTACTATAAAATTCTTTATTGATTTTTAATTGGTATTTTTTTATTATTAGGTTGAATTGGTGCTAAACCTCCAGAAGCGCCTTATACAATTATTGGTCAAGTTGCTACGCTTCTATATTTTATGATTTTTCTTGTATTTATACCGTTACTAGAGTGGGTAGAGGCAAAACTATATTTTTTTATAAAAAAATAAAGTTAACGTTTGTAAAGCAGCGGAAATCATGTTTTTATTAAATTTAAATATATTTTTACCTTTTTACTTTTTATATGTTGTAGTATACAGTTTATTGATTATTCTTTGTATTTTAATAGCTGTTGCGTATTTTACGTTATTGGATCGTAAAGTAATGGCAGCGATGCAACGTCGTCGCGGTCCCAACGTTGTTGGGGTTTGAGGATTATTGCAACCGCTTGCTGATGGAGCAAAATTATTAGTAAAGGAATCGATTATACCTATTAGTTCTAATAGTTTTTTATTTATTTTAGCACCATTATTAACTTTTGTTTTAAGTTTATTAATTTGGGGATTCATTCCTTATACATCATTTGGGGCTCTTATCGATGTTGAGGTAGGAGTTTTATTTATTTTTTCATTTTCTGCATTGGGAGTTTACGGTATTATATTGTCTGGTTGAGCAAGTAATTCAAAATATGCTTTTTTAGGTGCTATGCGATCTACAGCTCAGATGATTTCTTACGAAGTTTCTATAGGATTTATTATTATTTCGGTTTTATTATGTGTGGGTTCTACAAATTTATACCAAATTATACTGCATCAAGATTCTTTATTATTTTGGCATGGTTTATATTTATGGCCCCAATTTTTATTATTTTTTTTTTCGGCGGTAGCGGAAACTAATAGAGCTCCGTTCGATTTAGCGGAGGCTGAAGCTGAATTAGTTGCTGGATATTTTGTTGAATATTCAGGGATGGCATTTGCTTTGTTTTTTCTTGGGGAATACAGTAATATGGGGCGAACATCCGCTCTCCGTAGGTTTAAGCTAAATTGCTGTAACGTATTTAGCCTATACAAAGAGCTTTACGAGTTAGCTAGCAATAGTACTTGTAAACAAGCAGTCTCGATGTAAGGGAGTACCATGATTACGTTAAGAAACTTGATACAATTCAATGTATGCATAATTGTAGCATCTTTCGAAATAAAATCGATTGTCTCTAGTGTGCCTAAAGTTGATGTCGCATTAGTTCATCAACCGGATACAGCGGTCAGAGAACACCAAGAAAATCTTGAGTCAAGAATTGCAGGAATCGTAAGGTACTCAACAAAACCGCCTACGGTGGGAAGTTGTGACATGCAATCTGGTAAGCCCGTTAAATGACGAGGTAGGAGGACATTCTCCATGGATTGTAGAAGCGCAGTAGGAGTAGCCAACGGCTCTATAATTATCCGGGAATACGGAATTATCATAAGCCAAGGTGAAGCGCTGCAGCTGATTAGGGCGAGGCAGGAAGGGAATAAACTTTATGCTTCATTGTTATTGAAATTAGGAAAAACATCCAACCATATGAAAAATATAATTACTCAAAAGGGATTTATTACTGTTTTAGAGAAATATTATCTTCATATTTATAGATGTCGATTAAACGCTGTTAGTTCGAATAATTCACGATTATATTCACTAATTACGGATCCACATTTTCTGTTATACGCATATGAGTTGTTACAAAATCAAAAAGTTTTTGAGAGTCTGGATGTAACTCCTACAGGAAACATTACGCTTTTGCGGATAGTAAATTTAGCTAAGGAATTGCGAACTCAAACATATAGGCCTAGTCCGAGTAAATGAGTCCACATAACTACTAACAGTGCACGAAGTACACGTCCGTTAGGAGTCTCAAGTACCCGAGACAAAATTGTTCAACAGGCTTTAAAGTTAATTTTGGAGCCTATTTACGAGTCAAGTTTTTTAAATTGTTCGCATGGTTTTAGATTTAAACGAAGTGCGCATACTTGCCTTGAAAGTCTCAGATCTGTACCTTGTAGATCTGTATGATTTTTGGAATTCGATATTGAAAAAATGTTTGATAAGTTGAATCAGAAACGATTATTACGTCTTATTCGAACACGTATCAGAGAACGTACGTTAGTGGATTTAATAGCTAAATTAATTAATGCAGGTTATGTCAATTTTCATGGATTATCAGATAGTGAGTTAGAATCAAAAATAGGAACTCCTCATGGGTCAATTATTAGCCCACTTCTGGCTAATATTTATTTACATGAGTTGGACAAATTTGTAGAAGGGGTACTAAGTCCCACCTGAAACGTTTTTTGTAACGAAAAACAGAGCAAGGAGTCTTTAGTATATAGCGATAACAGGTGTAAGGTAGTACAGAAAAACTCTGTTATCATAGGGGCAAAATGTTTAGATACGTCGATAAAAAAGAAAATTGCAGGGAAAAGTTATTGTCTAAAAATTCCATACTACAATACAGGGTTTAAAAATTATGATATTTTATATACACGATTTGCAGACGATTTTTTAATAGTTTTTACTGGATCCAAAATAAATGCATGAAGAATATTTCAATTTATGTTGATTTTTTTGGAGAATGAGCTGAATTTACGTATAAACCCAATTAAAACGGGGCTTAAGCATCGTACTGAGGGTACGCTTTTCCTAGGTTATAAATTATTCGGGGACTGTTTACCCCAAGTATTAGCAGGTTTAGATAATCGATTATTATCAAATAATATCCGATTTAACATTCCTGTTTATAAATTACTTAATCGTTACAAGGAGCGAGGATTTTTGCAAATATCTAAAAAAGGATCAGGATCTAAAAACAAGATGATTCCCCAAAAATTTGTAGGTCGACGGCAAGATAAATGATTAGCTCTGCCTTCTGACTTGGAGGTAATAAATCGATTCAACTTCGTTATTCGTGGATTGCTGAATTATTACAGTGGAGCGTGTAGTAGAAGCTCGTTATACGAGTTATTTTATTTATTAAAACGTAGCGCTGCTTTAACTCTAGCACATCGGCACAAATTTAAATCTGTTTCTAAGGCATTTCATATTTGGGGGGAAAACTTAAAACTAACATCTACGTATAAAGGTAAAACTAAAATAACGAGTTTTGAGATTCCGGACTTAAATCGTTTGTGTACTGGTTTTCGTACTTCCGTATCTCATGAAGTGTTAATTTCTGAGATAAATTTTGTTCCCAAGGGTAGTGTCATGTCTAAAATTACATCCATTCTTACCTCGGTAAGTAAATTACAGTGTGTTATTTCATCTTGTCGACAGGTAGCGCAGAAATGATATCAAGTTAAATATAAACGACATTGCGCGGATAAGGCGGCTAATCAATGTACAATACTAGATTTAGAGGGGAAGCAAATTCCAGTATGCCTAACGCATTATCAGTTGATTTGTAAAGGGCTTTATGATGGAAAGTCTTTAAGAAAATTATAAACCTACTCATATTGCAAAATTATTGAGTTAGTGGGATTTTTGTGTTAATTACTAGATTTCATGACGTATTCAACGATATCGTTGTAATATTATTCCTGATTGGTGGAGCGCGCGGTGCCGGGAAACTGGCTTGCCGTGTGCGGACTAGCGCCTACTAATTTATAATAAGTAGATCGAACTAGTATCTTGTTATGTGTGCGTTGCTTTCTATATTTTTTCTTGGTGGTTGAGGTGCGCCGTTTTATTGAATTTCTTTTTCTTTCTGATTTGGATTAAAGATTTCTTTTTTTGCTTTTTGTTTTGTTTGATTGCGCGCTAGTTATCCACGATATCGATATGATCAGTTAATGCAGCTAGGTTGAAAATCTTTTTTACCAGTTTCTATAGGGTTAGTTATTGTAGCTATTAGTTTTTTAATAACTTGTGATGGTCTTCCAAATACTATTATATAATAATTATTCATGTTAACTCTTTTTAATTATTTATCATTTTCAACATTTATTTTTTTGGTTGGGTTGTGAGGTATGGCTTTAAATAAGAAAAATATTATTACAATTATAATGTCTATAGAGATTTTATTATTAGGAGCAAATTTAAATTTTGTTATTTTTTCAACGTTCTTAGATGATATTAAAGGCCAAATTTTTTCATTATTAATTTTAACAGTAGCGGCGGCAGAATCCGCAATTGGTTTAGCGATCTTAGTAATTTTTTACAAAAAGTATCAAACCATAAATTTTGACAGTATTTACGAACTACATGGTTAAGAGTGTTTTAATATTTTTTTTTATTTAGTTACGTTAATTATTATTATGGTTAAAAAGTTGTTAGTATATTTTATTTTAGTTGTTAGTAAACTATATTTAGGGATATGAATTTTTTAAAGGCGAATTCGTTTATTTCGCGTTGAGTTTATTCGACTAATCACCGTGACATAGGAACTTTATATATACTGTTTGGAGCATTTTCTGGAGTTATTGGAACAGTTTTATCTATTCTAATTAGAACAGAATTAGCATTTCCTGGTAATCAGATTTTATTAGGGAATCATCAATTTTATAATGTTATTGTTACGGCTCACGCATTTATAATGATTTTCTTGTGCGATTCTGTTCTGTTGTTGGGTCTATTCGTTAGCTGTGAATCAGAATTTATACAATATTCTGTAAAGGGAGTGATTAACCTTAATCTGAAAGGAAAGGGGGACAAAAGCATATCATTGTACTCTTGTGCGTTTAAATTGCTAAGGACAATAAGCAAGGGAGCCCTAAATTCTCTAAGATCAAGCCTATACTGGTTTAAACCCAAATTATATACGGTAAGCATGACCGATAAGCGTAGCAAAAATAAGCTTATTCTATTGCCGCAAATGTTCCGAAGAATAACGATTGCGTGTATAGCAGTAGATATCTTACAATCTAGAAGGTTGTATTGATTGATTGAGTGGGAATCTAAGGAGAATAGGCGACACGATTACGGAACTGAATTATTGTCTAAAATGAGTAATCATCAGGGCAAAGGACGGCCCATTGTACCTATTTGTGGTAAGTGTTTAATAGCTTATCACATATATAGATCGTTAATACTGGTAAAAAGGGAAGGGGTACGGTTTTATTCGATTGTTAGGAGTAGTAGCCTGGATGAAGATCCTGGGTTAAAGAATCTTTCAATCCTTCGAAAAGAAAGTAGGGAGGTAAAAAAAATATCTAATATATATAGCAGGTTTATATTGGATTACGATTTATTTGTTACTGCTTATAAAAAATTAAATTTTAATAGAAGTATATTGGTGTCAGGATATGATTTGCGTGTATTAAATGAGCACGTGTCTCATATTATTACAACTACAATTAAAAGTCTTAAAGATCATTCATTTCAGTTCAAATCGCTACAGTACGAAAATACTTCAGAAGCAAGTGGGGAATTACAATCGAATATGATATCTAATCTTAAGGATAAACTTGTTCAAAAAGTTATGGTTTTTATTTTACAGGCAATATTTACAAGTTTAGAATTTTCTGAATCATCCTCTAAAGTTCATTCTGAAAAGTATGCACAGAGTGTTCTAAAAAAAGTATCTAAATGGAGTAACATTGATTGGTTTATTGAGAGGAGTACAAAAGATTTGTCCGTTATAGTTGAATGTACAGGTTTGGAGGAGGTGCTGAAGAAAAAAATCCAAGATCAACAGTTTATTGATTTATATTGAAAAGCAGTTAGAGCTGGCTATGTTAAGGTTGAAGAGGGTATAAAATTATCTTCCTTAATACACAATTTTCCAAGTAATGATCTTTCGCTGATTTTAATTAATGTGTATCTACATAAGTTAGATCTATTTACAAAAAATATTTTTTTTGAGTCAAGTTTTCAATTAGGTAAATCTTATTTAGTTTTACATAGTAGAGTACGTACATTGTATAGATTTATAAGTAGAGGGGTTAGTTTAAGTAATTTGAAATTGGACGAATTTAGGAGATGAATTGTTGAGTGAAATGCATTATCTCGTGTTGTACGAAATTCGGAGTTTAGAGTTTACTATGTTCGTTATGCAGGTAATTTTTTAATAGGTGTAACTGGAACAAGAGTTTTTGCTTTAGAAGTAAAAAATGTGATTGATAGTTTTTTACAGCTTAAACTTAAATTATCTTTGAATTCAGGAACAACGGAAATTGTTTCTTCTACGAAAAGAAGAGTTTTTTTCTTAGGAGCTGAAATTTATAGGCCTATTTTTAGAACTCATGTGTTGAAGAAAGTGAGTCGAAAGTTTATAAAAAAAAGGAAATTTGTTTCACAGCCATCCTATAAAGCTTTAATTTTACTTATTCCGATAAAAAAGATTATTAAAAAATTACAAAAGTTACAATTTTGTGAAATCAAAAATTATAAGCAAGGGCATATTATTTCGAAAGGGAAAGTATCATGATTAAATTTTACGCTAAAGGGAATTTTATTCAAATACAATTTTATTATAAAAAAACTATCGAATTACTATTCTTTTGCAAATAATAGACTTTGTATACAATTTGTACGATACATTCTTTTACATAGTTGTGCTAAATTAATTGCTCGAAAATTTAAACTTCGTTCTCGATCTAGAGTTTTTTCTAAATTTGGATCTAATTTAATTGTACTGAAGAAGAAATAACTTTTATGTATAGAGAATGTTTTTACTATCTTAATTTTTGAGTTGAACCTAAAAAATTGTAGTGAAACTTATGTTATATATATGATAGTTTAACAACTAACTTTATAGTTCTATATCCAAAGTTTTTATAAAAATAAAATTTTACATATTTATCGTATTATTTAAAAATATCTTTTTCATATTTTTAATAATTTTTTTTTTACTAAATCTTATAATGAAGTAATGAATAAAATGAGGAGCCGTATGCGGTGAAAGTCGCACGTACGGTTCTTGGAGGGAGTTATTATTTTTCCAATTATTGGAAATGGTATCTTATCTCACTATGTTAATGCCCGTTTTTGTTGGAGGGTTTGGAAATTGATTTGTACCTATTTATGTAGGAGCGCCAGACATGGCATATGTGCGCCGTTCGCATTCTTTTGGATTTGTCGGGATAGCAACCGACGTACCTTTCTGATATAGGTACATACCACCTGGTTTAGGTATTAGAGGAAATCTCTTTGCTGAACATAGCATACCAGGAAAAAGCTTATCATCTCTTTTTCTATGAAAGAAAGAGAGTTGGCTAGGTAGATTAACTATGGTGAAAGCTGAATTGCTTAAACTTCAATCTTCAGGATTCTTTCATGTCGGATTCTATTTGGTTTTTAATCAAGTAGATGCCCTTGACGTGCTTCATGGATATGCTGAAGCTCGTGTTAGACGGGGCTTCCAAATAGGGATTAACTATTATACGAAGATGAGTGAGGCACCTAATGTTAGAGCTGAACCATTAGTGATGACAGCGGGACTATCTAATTCTTGAATTAAAAATTCAAGCTATGATAGCAGAAAACTCATAGTAGTATTTTCTTCATTGCAAAATACGAAGGAGTTTAGTACACAGTTTGGTATTAAGAGGAGGGACGCACTGTGTCACGGTGTTCGTCTGATAAGATTGTTTTTAAGGGGGTATTTAACACTTAGACGAGAGCCTTTTTTAGAAACAAACTGAATCAAGTACGCGACAGTTCCTCAAATTTTTACTGAGTTCACTCAAAGATGTGTAATCCGACGGAATGTTTCAATACGAGAACATGTTTTTAAGTATTTACTAGATCCAGGAATGTATAAATTTGCTTGCAGTAAATTAAGGAGCCAACTTGGGATTAATTATATGGTATTCAATGAAATAGGTCAAGAGTGAATTCAGGATATTATTACTAAAATTCGTTCTGAGGTTTATTGTTTTGAGTTGGGAACCGGGTTGTGTAAGTCCGAAGTCAACGGGAAGACGCGGTTTACGCATATAGGTAGTGTTAAAGATAGAATTATATTAGAAGTTATACGTATGATTTTAGAAGCGATTTATGAGCCGCGTTTTAGTGTACCCGGTCCTGGTTTTTGTTTAGGTTGGAATTCACGTATAGTTTTGCAGCAGTTACGAACTTCTTTTGGAAGTTCGACATGATATATCAAAGGGAGTACCGTACAGTGTACTAATTCAATAAATCATAATTTATTAGTAGAATTATTAGAAAAGACGATTGAGGATCGGAAATTTACTAGACTTATACAATGTTGTTTACGAGCAGGCTATTTTGAATTTAAGGAGTATTCAGGTTTTTTGGCAAAAATTTTTCAAAGGTCATCTATTAACTCAGTTTTAGTAAATATATATTTAAATGAGTTAGACTTATTTGTTAAAAAATTAAAGTATAAGTTCGATCAAAAAAGAGTAATTTCTGTTGTTCCTAAATTTTCTAGTTTGAGTTATTTTATGAGTAAAGAAAGGAGTGCTGTTTCTAAACTTGAGATTTTTAGACGAGTGGCAAAAATACGTAAATTAAAAATAAAAAGTTTCATAGATGTGACTTTTCCTAAATTAGTATACGCTAGGTATTTGGGTGAGTGGCTTATAGGTATACGTGGATCTTATTCTGAAGCTCTAAATCTTAAAGATCAGTTAATCATGTTTTTGCGTAAAAAATTAAAATTAGTTTTTAATTTTGAAAAGTTTATTACTATTTGTTCAATAAGTACCAAAATTTTGTTTTTAGGGATTTATATTGTTAAGTTTCAAAAGCGTAAATATTTTAACATAAAACGGATTATAGATACTGGACAGGTTAGATTGGAAGCGGCTATTCGATTAGTGGTTAATTATTTAACTTCAATGAATTTTATACGACGACGTAAACCTTATCCTAAGTTTTTATGGTACCACTATTCGCCAACTCATATCATTATTCAGTATAATAGATTTCTTAACAGTATTACCGAGTATTATTCTTTTGTGGATAATCGCAAAGTATTAATGAACTATTTATACCATCTTATAAAAGGATCTTGTAGTATGCTTTTAGCAGCAAAGTTTCGACTAAAATCTCAATTAAAAGTTTATAAAAAGTATGGTAAGAATTTGATGGTGGATAAGATTCGTAAGGTACAATTTTATAAACCCAAATATTAGTAATATTATTTTAAATATTTTAAAGAATAATTTCAGGAGATCTAGTCAAAAATTATATTTATTTTTAACATTTATAAATTTTTTTGTTTATAACGTATAGTAGTGCTGAAGTTTCTATTTATGTAAATGCGTTCTTAGATATTTATTAGTAATAGAGAATTTCAGAGTATTTTTTTATAGCAATAAATTGAGTTAATTTATAAAACGTTTTAAGATTTAGTTTGAATATTACTGTGTATGGAGAGCCGTATGATGGGAAACTATCACGTACGGTTCGGGAAAAAGGTATTTAGAGTATTTCTAATACTCTGCGTACTTTAGTTCATCCGCGATTAAATAATATTTCATTTTGACGTGCGCCGTTGTGGATATTTATGGGTTGTGGTATAGTTTTTTTCTATTTAGATTTCTGCGTTATTTTTTTAAATAATTGAAATAATACAGAGACTTTCTTTTTAATTCGAAAAGAAATAATAGAAAGAATGCTAATTATCACTAGAAATAGCGTAGTTTTCTATAAATCGAGTAGCTTACCTAAAGTTGAAATAACTAAGGGACAAAAGCATGCTACTAAAATGAAGAGATTTTCGTTTAGTGGACGCGAAAAATCTTTGTTAGATAAATTTTTTATGGTTATTTCATTGTGTGTAGACGGGGCTTATCTTGAAAATCCCTCTGATTGTGTCGATATCAGAATTTTTAATTCTTCTAATTTCAGTCAAAGATTAGTGGATACGCTATTAATTACGTCGATACTACAATTTAGTATATATGCAGAACCTAACAAAAATATATTCCATAAAAAATCAACTGTGGGATTTCCTAAGAGGTTGAAAAATTCTCAAGGAGACGGAGCTCTAATAGTACGTTTGAATTTTGGAATTAAAATTCAATTCAAAGTGGAGCAGCAATGCTGTTTGTATAGTTTTAGGGCTATTTGTACTGGTCCGGAAATTTTTTCAAAGTTAACAAAACTTGATAATGGCAAGTTTACTGGTTTGTATAAATGTTTAATTACTAGGTCTATGCTTTTTCGTTCTTATGTTAATGTTAATGGAGGTTCTTTTTCAAATATTAGTAATCTGAAGTTATCGTTAGATATTTTTACTAAGCTTTCTGATTCGTTGCGTAATGAGTCTTTTCAATTCCGGTTTCTTAGGTCGTCCGAGTCTTTAAGTATTCGTATTTCTGATAATGAGCTTGTTTACGAATCGATGCGACTTTTACTGGAATACATTTTTAAGCCCGTTTTTTTGAATTTTAATCAAGCGTTTCGATTTCACAAAAGGCGCTATTCTGCATTAAAATGCATATCTGCATGAAAAAATCCCGTTTGATGTCTCGTCGGAGATTTTAAAGATTTTTTTAATAATACAAATTGTGATATTTTAATTAAATCATTGTATAAGTATATTGAAGATCAGCAATTTATTGATTTATGTTGAAAGTTGATAAAATATATTTTTAAAATTGGGGATAGACCTCTGCAAAATAAGGTAGTTATTACTTTAATAAATATTTATTTATTTGAATTCGATAATTATGTTGAGAAATTAAATCAAGAACTATTCGGTTTAGAAACTGTTACTTTTTTTTTAAAAACAAAATCTAAAGTTACGTTAAATTATACAAGATTTTTAACTACTTGGCTTATTGGTATCTCGTGTGGTAAAAAAATGGCTGTTTTAATAAAAGAAAAAATAATAATTTTTTTTTCTAAGTATTTTAAAACATTTTCTACTTTATTAAATTTAGTTTTTTTAAAAAAAGGAAAATTAAAGTTTTTAGGTGTTTACTTAACACTTGCTAAGATTAATAACGATAGCAAAGCAAAGGTTCGTCTTAACAAGGTGTATTTTCAAATTCGTTATTTATTGCCTAAGTATGAGATTTTAAAAAAATTCGCACTTCAAGGTTTTTTAAAATCTTATATTCCCGGAAAGCCGCTTATTACAAATGCTGTGACTAAATGGATTTTTCTTGATCATGCCAATATTATTGTCAGGTACAATTCGGTAATTACGAAACTGCTTAATTATTTTTTTTTTGTAGATAACTACTGAGAATTTCGTATTTTAATTAATTTTGTGTTACGACATTCATGTGCTAAAACTTTAGCACGTAAGTTTAGATTACGTTCAAGGGCCAGTGTTTTTAAAAAGTTCGGATTAAATTTAACAACTAAGGAGGCCGGCTGTACGAGTTTAAAGATTCCTGAATCATATAAAAATTTAAAAAAGAAGACTCTATGTTTAAAATATTAACTATAAACTTAGTATTATTTAGATAATAGTAAATCTGTTAATTATAGCATTGTGGAGAGCTGTATGCGGTGAAAGCCGCACGTACAGTTCGGTGGGAGATTATTATCCTGTTATAGGAGATTATTATCGACCCAACTACTACCACCTTCATTATTATTATTACTTAGTTCGGCTTTAGTTGAGTCTGGGGCTGGTACGGGTTGAACTGTTTATCCTCCTTTATCGGCGGGATTAGCGCATTCTGGTTCCGCGGTGGATCTTGCTATATTTTCTCTTCATTTAGCAGGTATATCCTCAATTTTAGGAGCTATTAATTTTATTACTACAATTATTAATATGCGATTACCTGGTTTAACATGACATCGATTACCTTTATTTGTTTGATCAATACTTATTACTGCTTTTTTATTGCTTATTACATTACCTGTTTTTGCTGGTGCTCTAACTATGTTGCTAACGGATAGGAATTTGAATACAACATTTTTTGATGCAGCGGGGGGTGGTGACGTTATTCTTTATCAGCACCTCTTTTGATTTTTTGGTCATCCGGAAGTATACGTATTAATTTTACCAGCTTTCGGTACAATAAGTCAAGTTATCGAAATTTTTTCAAAAAAACGGATTTTTGGGTATATTGGGATGGTATACGCCATGTTATGTATTGCATTTTTAGGTTGTATTGTATGAGCTCATCATATGTATACCGTGGGTTTAGATATTGATACTAGAGCTTACTTTACTGCGGCAACAATGGTGATTGCGGTTCCTACAGGAATAAAAATTTTTAGTTGATTAGCAACGTTATGAGGAGGTTCTGTTAAGTTTGATACTCCAATGCTTTTTACATTTGGTCTTTTATTTTTATTTACAGTTGGGGGTTTAACTGGAGTTATTTTATCTAATTCTGGTTTAGATGTTTCACTTCATGATACATATTATGTTATAGCTCATTTTCACTATGGTGCGCCATCTAATTGTATTTGCTCCTTGCTGTTTGTGATAGCAGTCTGCAAAACACTTTTATATTAGTTTCTTTTAAATTTAAAGCGCTATATTTATGCAGTAAACCAATAGCTTATCTAAATAAGGCTAACTTGTTTAGTGACTGTAGCATGCTATTAAAGGCGCTTGAAAGAGCAGTGTCTTGGTACATCTTATATGGTGAGGTTTACAAATCACTTTATGTTCCTAGAAGCGGTATTAAATCCGCGCGGGTTAATTCCCGTTATTTTCTATTTTAATCAGTCATACGTAGTGGACGGATTAATAAGTGTTAGAGGAAAATACCTGTACACATTCGTATGGCTTAATGGGCAGTGACACCTAAGTAAGATAAGGGGGTTTTATAAGAATTTGGGATTCCCTAAAAGAGTATTATGAGGGAACGGAGGCCTCGTAGTAGAACTGTATTTTAATTTAAACTGTTCAAAGGGGGCTAGGCTATTTTTGTCTAAGGTACTTGTTTACCAGTTAGACATTTTAGATAGGAGGGGACATCTAAAATTTACAAACCAGCAACTTAGCTATAAAATTAATTTCAGATTTGGAATTATTTTCGCAACGTTTCCATTAGAATAGTGTTCTAAAACAGTTTCTAAAGTTTTAAGTAGTACTTAATGGGTTATTATGATAGGGATTTGTAAATGTAAATTATCTTCTTCTTTTTAAATATAAAAATAGCGTGAGAGCCGTATGCGGTGAAAGCCGCACGTACGGTTCGGTGGGAATTTTTCCAGTATTAACTACTATTGGGATTAATGACTCAACTGCTTTCAATGGGGGCTATGTTTGGTTTATTTTCAGGTTTTTATTTATGAATTGGTAAAATAACTGGTCGTCAGTATCCAGAGTTATTAGGTAAGATTCATTTTTGAACATTTTTTTTTGGTGTTAATTTAACTTTTTTTCCAATGCACCTGCTAGGACTAGCTGGGATGCCACGAAGAATTCCAGGAATACAATCCGCTTTTACTTATAGTGATACAAAGAACGATTGTGATGACCTTGTGCAAATCGGCAAAGTTAAAAAGAATTGGTTTCACTTCTTTTTAGAAAATAATTTTCAACGAGATAAGTATAAATCTCGCAAGGATGGATCATTTGGTCAATGTACAAAAATAGATTATGAGATGCCGTACACGCGCTACTTTGCCTTTGTTATATCTGGGAGCAGCAGAGGTATTGTCGACCAAGTAGTAAATACTCAAGTGCATGTAAGTCTGTGTCCAAATGAAGTTAGAGCGGGACAATGTTCTAATGGTAAATATTATTTACCCCATATTTTTACAAATCGGAAAGCGGGCAGAGCACTCAATAAGCTAAGACAATGTGTGTATCCTATTTATTATTATCATGTAAATAGTTATAACATAAATTATGAAATCTTAGTGAGAGATGAGTGCGGGAACACCTTTGAGACAGTTGAATCTTGGCATGAAGCTTTAATCTCCTTTGATAAAGAAGTTCAATTGCATCTTTGTACGAATGAAGGTTCAAAATCTTTTTTTTCTTCGTTGAGGTTAACGCGAATAGCTAACAATTTAGTACTAAGTTATTTTAGGCTAGTCTCGAAGATTATACGAGATCATCAACAGGAATTCGTTGACGTGAGAATTATAGCTTCTAACATCCCTCCTGCCATCGAACGATTACAATGTTTGTTTATTGAATCTACTGCTGTACGTTATTTTTCAATACAAAGCCTTTTTAGATCTTCAGAACGTTTTATACCCGGAGTTGATGGATTAGCTTTTTTAAAGCTTGAAGATGCGTATCTTCATTACCAAAGGGAAAATTTATTGGGTACGAAATATAATATGTCTACTAAGAGTATCCGAATAAAAAAAGATTTACCCAAGAAAGCGCAGTTGACTGAGGAAATTAAGCAATCTATTAAACAGTTAGTAGATCAGCAAAACCTTTTATTAAGTATAAGACTTTTTCAAAGTAGTAATCCAAAGACTTTTAATAAAAATTATAAAAGTGGCATAGTTAAAAGAATTTGAGTTTCTAAATTTCAAAATATCGGAAAATATCCATTAGATGTTTTTACTTTACGAGATCGAGTCTTACAGAGAATTTTACATGCGGCAGCACATCCAATTATTGAATATCAATCAGATTCTCATAGTTTTGCTTATCGTCCAGGGAAATCTGCAACAGAAGCGGTTTCATTGCTCCTTTGACATTTAGAGTCTAGAGTACAGTCGAAAATAGATATTAGGAGTTTTCTATTAAAAGTTTCAAAAAATACCTATGACAAATTTAAAGGCGTACGCTATCATAAGAAAGGACCTTTAATAAATCTCGGAGCTGCAAAACGTCGTCGTAAGTATTTGCATCACTATTGGATTTCTCTGAAAAATCCCATACCAAAAAAGCTAGTTATACCGTTTTTAGATTATCATGTTATTAATGTGAGTACAGATGCAGGTTTTAATAGCATTAATCATGAAATGGTTTTAAAGATATATCCTTTATGTAACAAATATCGTTATTTTTTAAAATCCTGATTGAAAGCTCCGAGTTATGGGCCTTTACTTGAGAATTCAAAAACTTTTACGAAGCGTTTATCAAAGCGTGGAGTGCCGCAAGATTCTATTCTTGGCCCGACTATTACTAATTGTATGTTGGATGGAGTAGAGAATTTACTAACAGCGGTATTTCAGTCTGATAAGTGTGGTGCAGATCTTAGTTCTTTTAAAAAGCGATGTAGTACGGAGAGACATACTAAAAATAGGTTGAAAAGTACTAATATGATTAGACGATTTCTTTATTTACGTTTTGCTGGTAATATTTTAATAGTTGGTATAGGTGCGTTAAGAGATTTTACACATGTTTTAAAAGTTCTTACAGAGCATTTAAGCAAAAGGGGGGTTTTTATCGATAATAAAAGAAGTACTTCTCCTTTTGAATTTAAACCTGGAACTTCTTTTGATTATTTAGGATTTCGGTTTCTTCATGTAAATTCTAAAAATAATAAATTAAATCACGGCCGACTTACTCGTAATAGTTACATGACTCCCTTTCAAAATGGTTATGAAACAACTTTTGCAAAAGGTCGAAGTCAATTACTTGTGACTGTTCAACGTTATTTTTTTCAAAACTGTTGTAATAAAATCCGAAAAATCTTAGCTAAATCCAATTCAGGGTTGGCTATAGGCGAGTTATTAAAACGATACAATTCTTCTCTTCGTGCTATGGTAAACTATTTTGGCATTACTGCGAGCACACGGATTCAATTAAGATACTTAGATAATTTAGCTTATAGACGGTTTCGGAGGTTGCTTTTACAAAAATATAGTTCTGCGCCCAAGATTCACAGCTTAATACGTAAGCTTCATTACACTCGAGATTGGCGTGTTTACGAAGGTCAGAAAATACAGCTTAAAACTGGGGAAATCAAGTTTTTTGGTACTTCTTCTTTAGATTCGATTCGCCCAACTGAAGCATCCTTAATAGCCAATATTTATTTGGATCATTTAAGATTTGGTAATATACATTTCAAATTCAACGAACAAGATATATTTTACCCCAGCGTTGAAAATTATTAGTTAAATTTCTAAGAATAGAGGTGATTTATTGATATCTAATTTGTTTATGCTAACGGGTATAGTAGTACTTAGAAGTTTGATTTTACTTCTAGGAAAAATAGAATTGAATTTTAAATTTTAAACTATTGCAATTTTTATATGGTCCGAAAATAAAGGTTTATAATTGGTGGGTAGAAGTTACTAATATTTACGTAATTTAGTTAATTCTATTAAGAAATCAGCTTAGGAGGTTTGCATATGAAAACCTATAATTTATAGGGAGTGCAGGG
>Ga0070676_10000221_pt1 | contig 24382 bp, 13 predicted proteins | sample KBSM53metaG_FD_64667 | JGI IMG/M metagenome (GOLD analysis project Ga0070676, IMG submission 64667) | Miscanthus rhizosphere microbial communities from Kellogg Biological Station, Michigan, USA - KBS M5-3 metaG | ecosystem: Host-associated > Plants > Roots > Rhizosphere > Soil ...
ATCCTTGGCTGTGGATCCGGGTCAACAAACGTGAGCGGGATCTGAGCCGAGGCGCCGACGTTTCCCGAGCCGTCGCTCGCCCTCATCTGGAAGATGTAATCCCCTGGGCCAATCTGACTCTCGACGGTGTGCCAGTTGGTGCCGATGTAGTCGGTGAGGTTACCAAATGCGCTCCTGATATCCGGTGGCGCTCCACCTGGCTGCTGATCGAGCATTTCGTAGTCTATCTCCATCAGGTCGTGATCTTCATCCAGGCGTACCAGGAAGCGGGGGAACCCGACCGGCATCGTATCGCCCGGTCCGGGGCTGAGAATCGTAATGACAGGAGGCGAGACATCGGCCGAGAGCGCACTGGTTGTGAAGTCGGCCTGCACCGGAATCGTGATGGGGTCGCCGTCGCGATCCCGGGCCGTTCCTGCGATCTGCAGTTGGTAGGTGGTCAGGGGCGCAAGGGGTGCATCCGGTACGAATGTGGCGTCGAGAATCTCCCCACTGTTGGGAGAAATCACCACCTTCCCCGAGATCGGTAGGCCACCATCCGTCAGGGTCACAGCGCTGGTGAGGCTGGCGCTGTCCATGGGTTCACTAAAGACGACCAGAATGATCGTGTTCAGTGGCACGTCGCGTTTGTGCGACGGGGGACTGGTGCGGACCACCGTCGGACGGGTCTTTTCCGATACCACGATGAGGTATGACAGCGAAGGCGCGACCGCCCCGAGTACTACGACCTCGATGGTATCCCCGACGGCGGCACCTACCGCGACCGGATCGAACCCTCCATTCACCACGACCACATTGGCACTGCTTCCGGCCCGCCGATCGTGGATGCTCGCCCCCGTCGCTCCCGGGATCGCGCCGGGAGGCAGCGAGATGTAAATCACCGATGAGCCGAAGGTAGCCAACGCAGCAGGATGTGAAGCGGGATGTTCAGACAGCGACGGCGCCAGGTCCGGCACGGGATTCGACACTACAAATGGCGTCGGTGGGAGCGGCTTACCTGGGTCCGGCTGCATCGTAGCATCCGAGCATGCGAGGGCCAAGCCGACCAGCGCCACCAGTCCCCCTTTAGAAGCCCTTCGCGTGCTGCTTCGCATAATCCCTCGATCACTCAGTTGACAGCAGATAGAACGGCTTGCTAGTCACTCGACCACGAGCAGTACGGAACCGTCCTGGGCTTCGGCATAGTCGCCGCAGGCGACGATTCAAGAATGGTCGGTGGTTGCCCTACGGTTGACCGGCGACCTTGACCGGCGCGTTGCTGGAAATCGTGGTGCCATCGCCGAGCTGGCCGTGGTCGTTGGCCCCCCAGCAGTACGCCACACCGGCGGTGGTCACGCCACAGATGGAGGAGCTCCCGGCGCTCAGCGTCGCGAAGGTGAGCCCGTCCGCGACCTTCACGGGCGATATGGTGCCGTTGTTGCCGTTGCCACTCGGGCCCCGGCCCCAACAGTACGTGGTCCCCGTCGGAGTCAGACCGCAGGCGTAGGAGTAGGATGCCGCACCGGCAGTCAGCGAGGCCAGGCTGAGCCCACCCGCGACCGCAACGGGAACGCTGCTGCAGGGAAACGAATAGGTCGTGCCGTCGTTTGAGTCGGGTTCCGATTCACACCATCCCGGTCCCGTGTTCGGGTCGTTGCCGAGGACACCGTACGAGTTGTTTCCCCAGCAGTAGGGGGCACCACTCGTGGTCACCCCACACGTGAGGTCCGCCCCGGTGCTCACTGCCGCGAAGTTGAGCCCACCCGCCACCGCGACGGGGCTTTTGCTGCAGGGGTACGGAACGCCCCACTGGCACTGTTCCGGTCCGGTCGATGTGCCGATACCCAGGTCACCCGTCAGGTTCACGCCCCAGCAGTACGCCACACCGGTGGGCGTCACCCCGCAGGTGTGTTGCCACCCGGCGCTTACCTCAGCAAAGGTGAGCCCGCCCAGGACGGGAACGGGAGTTTCCAAATTGACCATGGAGGTGTCGCCGTCGCCACGCTGGCCGAGTTGGCCATCGCCCCAGCAGTACGCGGCGCCCGCTGTTGTCACGCCGCAGCTGTGGGTCCCCCCGGCGCTCACCGCCGCAAACTTGAGCCCGCCGGAGACGGACACGGGAATGCTACTCGCACCACCGCTCACGCCCGCGCGCGAGACTCCTATCCCCCAGCAGTAGACGGCACTACTCGTCGTCACTCCGCAGGTCTTCTGCCAACCCGCACTCACTGCCGTAAAGGTGAATTCACCCGCGACGGGCACGGGGGTGACACTGCTGGCCGTGGCGTCGTCACCAAGCTGGCCAACGTCGTTGTCTCCCCAGCAGTAGGCGGCGCCAGCGGTCGTCACGCCGCAGCTGTGGTAGTACCCGGAGCTCACCGACGCGAATATCAGGTTCGTCGCTGGCGGGGTGGTGCCCGTGGTGAATGGCACGGCGATCGCCGAGTCGAGCGGCTGGCCGTTCACAGCTGTGATCCCCTGAGAGATCGTTAGTTCGTAATCGGTCGCCCCGGTGAGCAGAGCATTGGGGGTAAACGACGCCCGGAGATGCGCTGGATCGGCGAATGCCAGCTGTCCCGTGATGGGAGTCGTTCCATGCTTGAGCTGCACCGTAGAGCTGGTCAGCGTAACGGGGTCGATCGGTTCGCTGAAGACGATCACCATGAGCCCGTTGAGTGGCACGTCCCGCTTGTGAGGAGGCGGATCAGTACGGACCACCGTGGGCCCCTTGGCGCCGGCCACCACCGACAGGTACGATGGACCACCGGCCCCGGTTGTTCGGACTGCGATCGCGAGTGTATCACCCACGACCGCCGAGAGCGCCACCGGATCGAACCCGCCATTGACCACCGCGGCGGTGACGCTGCTGCCGGTGTGGAGATCCTGGATCGTCGCGCTGACCCCATTCGGGATGGCCCCCGGTGCCAGGGAGACGTAGACCACGGCTGCGCTCACCCGGGCGGTCCTCGTCCCTGGTGCGGAGGGCGATGGGTCCGGCACTGGACTGGAAACCAGAAATGGCGAGGCGGACCCGGTCAGGAAACAGGTCACAGTCACCGTGGTGACATCGGTGCCAGTTATGGTGCCACTGCCCCCGTTGACGACACAGGTTTGGGCCGGACTCGTCGGCTGGGTGAGGACGGTGACGCTGTAGTCAGCGCCGGCCGCGAGGGGAGTCGCGAAGGTGATCGGTCCATCAGTCGAGACGGGTAGCTTGTCGCCACCATTATTGACCAATACGAGACCGGCACCCGCCAGACTGAACACTGTCCCCCCCACCGAATAGGCCTTCGGCGCTGGTTGGACCGGGCTATCGGTGCAGGCGAGTGCGAGGCCGGCCGTAATGAGGATGCCAAGAGTCCGGATAAGGCTCCGTCGGTACTGCGTCCTGATACCCATGGTGCCCTCCAAGGCTCCAGCTCTCGTCGTTGCCGTCTCTCGAGGGACGGCGAGATTGCTTCGGGATTTCACCCCTCGTAACGACAGAACGTTTTCGGCGGTTTACTCGATCGTTCAGACTCAAATGGTCACTCGACCCTGAGTGATACGGGCAACGATCGGGATTTTGCTCGCCGGCGATTCATCGTCCGCCGACCAGCTCGAATCCAGCCCAGTAGTACGGGTTCGCGGTCGCGGGCGTCGCGAGCAGGGACCGCTGGGCGGCCGCCAGCGCCCGCCCCGGATCTGCTCCCACGGCGTATTCCTTATAGAACTGCTCCATCAGCGTCGCGCTGGCCCGATCCTGCACCGGCCACAGCGTCGCCATGACCCGCGCCGCGCCGGCCGAGAGAAAGGCGCGTGAGAGTCCGACCCAGTCGTCGCCGGCCGGCACATCGGTGAGTGCGCCGGAGCCGAGTCCGGTCTGGCAGGCCGAGAGCACGACCAGATCGGCTGCGAGGTCGAGACCGAAGACCTCGTGTACTTCGAGACGGCCATCATTGTCGCCATCGGGTGCGAAAGCGACGAAGGAAAACAGCGGGTTCTGTTTGTTGAGCACCCTGTTGGTCGCGAGATGGATGACACGGCGGTCCGGTGCTTCTCGCCGAAACGCGGCCTCGGTCGCGGCATTCCCGACCACGACGCGCGCGTCTCCTCCCCCGAGCCGCGCGACCGCGGCCACTTCCCCACGCGAGGCGGGTAACCGCTCGGGTTGCGGGGCAAAAGCGAGGACTCCGCGAGTCGTGTGAAGCGGGGTCCGGGCACCGAGCGCGAGCCAAACCGACGCCGACGGCGTGACCATCACCTGGAAGCGCTCGACCAGGAACTGCTCCCTGCCGGTACCACCCAGAAGTGCGGCGAACGGCAGATAATGCAACTCGGCGTGGGGTACGATGGTAAGTCGAGTCTTCCCAGCGAGAAGGCCGGAGGCCTCGATCGGTGTGATCAGATCCTGATACAACTGGCGCAACGGCGCCCGCCACAGCGAGTCGAGACGGGGTGACCCCTTCGGCTGAAGAGTCCCGCGGACGAAGTCGATCAGGCGGGCCAAGTCGTGGCGACCCACCGGGAGCGGCACGGCGACCGTGGTGTCGCGAGTCACGATGAAGGCCAGCGAGTTCGCGTCGCTCACCAGGTATTCGATGAAGGCCTCATCGGCTTGGAGTCGCCGGGCGACATCCCGCGAGGTCGCGGTCTCGCGCGACAGCAGCGCCGCATGTCGCGGTGCGCGCTCGCGAATTTCCAACAGGAGCTCGGCGTACGATTCCTGGGCGCGCAGCAGCGCCTCGCGGGTTACCGCACCGGGTGCCAGGTCCGGTCCCCGAAGTGGCTGAGTTCCGGCGCCGGCCCCCTCCAGTTGGCTGGTCAGCCCTGCAATGTGCCGACGGAGATCTTGTTCACTCGATACCAGTTCCGCGGCCGTGTCCTGAGGAGCGGCGATTCTCCCCTGCCCGAGCAGCTCCAGCATTTCACTGGCCCGGATGCGTTCGCTCACCTCGAATGCCGCTCCGACCCGGCCCCTGGCGCGTTCCAGCATCGCCAGCTGCACATAAACGTCCCACTTGTCGGTGAAGAATCCGGAGCGCCGCTCTGGTAGAGTCAGTGACCGGCCGGTGCGCTCGATGTCGGCTATCCCGGCGTGCAGCTCCCGGGCCGCATCGTCGGTCGCACCCTGGGTTCGAAGCGTGGTGCCGAGGCCGGCATGCAGCCGCCAAGTCACCTCGGGTGCCACTCGTTCGCCCACCGTGGCGAGCGCAGCACGGAAGAGCGACTCGGCCGCGGCGGGCATGTGGGCGGCAGCTTCGAGAGATGCCCGATCACCCAGGGCGGCAGCGGCGGCGACTGGGTCGCCCAGACGCGTCAGGTCGGCGGCCGCACGGGCGAGCTGTTGCCGCGCTGCGGTGGTGTCGCCCTGTTGCAGCAACAAGTCACCAAGAACGAGCCGAGTCAGCGCTGCGGCACGCTGGTTCCCGGTTGTGAGTTGGGTACGGAGCGCGCGATCGAGCAGGGGGCGCGCCTCGGAGAGGTTGTCCCGTTCGAGCAGCAGCACAGCCCGGCCCTCCTGCGCCTCGGCTTCGCCTGCCCGGTCGCTCGCGCGGCGGTACAGCAGCTCCGCATTGGAATAGAGCCGCTCCGATTCTGGACGAGTGTTGAGCTGGGCTGCCAGATCCGCACGCGCCAACGCGATTCCCGCCTGAACGCCCGCAGGAACGCGAACCGAATCCGCCAGATGCTGCGCCTGACGCAATTCGTCCAAGGCGCCCTGCAGCTCGCCCTGCGCCGCCAGCGCACCGGCCATTTCCTGCCGGACCGCAAAGGCGTCCGCCGCAGGGCCAGTGCGGTCATAAATGTCGAGCGCCTCACGCAGATCTGCCCGCGCCGCGGGATAGTCTCCCCGGCGAAGCTCCAGTTCGCCCAGCCCGCGCAGGGCGTCGGCCATGTCGGCCCATTGCTTCCGCTCGCGCCAAGTTTCCAGCGCTGCGCGGTAGAGCGACACGGCGCGGGCAAAGTCCCCGGTAAGGCTGGCGAGTCCCGCGAGGTTGACCAGGTTGGTCGCGGCGACGTCGGTACGGCCGTCGCGCCGATTGATCGCCAACGCCGCCTCCAGCTGCTGGCGTGCCCCGTCGAAATCTCCGGCATTCTGCGCGAGGCCGGCGAGGTTGTTGTAGTCGGAGGCCAGACCACGCGAATCGCCGGTGCGGGTTCGAAGTGCGATCGCCTGCGCGTAGTACTGGCGGGCACCAGCGATGTCATCACGGCTCTCGCTCACTCCCGCAAGTTCGGAGATCGCATTGGCCTGGACTCGAATGTCGCCCACGGCCAAGGCGAGTGTCCGGGAACGCTCGAGGTAAGCCTCCGCGCTATCGGGTTGATCATCGCGGGAGAAGCCGGCGCCGATGTTGCCCAGCGTGGCCGCCATTCCGGCACTGTCGGGGATGCCGGCGGAGCGGGACAAGGCGCGCCGCCAGATCATAATCGCCGCGGCACCACCATCCCGCCCAAACGTGGTGATGCCAGCTCGGCGCATGCTATCGGCCCAGACTTTGGCCGCGCGATTCTCCGGAGACCACCCGGTAAACCGCGCCACCTCCCGGACCAGGAACTCATCGTGCCATGCGCCGGCGTAGGCCGCGGCGAGCCGGTGGGCAACGGCCAGCTCCTCGTCGCGCGTCGCGGGCTGGCCATGCACTGACAAGGCCAACGTCTCGTTCAGCGCGTCACGCACCTCGAGCGGCCGGAGCCGGACCTCGCGGATGAGGGCGGAGTCTGAAAGGTTTCGTACCAGGAGGCGGAGGGAGTCCCGCTGGGGCGACTGAATGCTGATCGGACCGACTCGGAACTCGATCAGCTCCGAGGAGACCCAGCGTTCCCAGCCAGTGCGCGCTTCTACCTTCCATAAATACAGACGTCCGGGAGCCAGGCCGATGGTATCGGGGATGCCCGTCACCGTGTCCGCGCTCTCGGCTTCGAACAGAAGTTTCCCGCCCGCCTCGAACAACGTCACGCGGTAGCCCTCCGCCCCAGGCACGGCGCTCCAACTGAGCGTCGTGGCCGCGACGACATCGCCGATCGGTGACAGCGGCATTGGAGCCGAGGAGGCCGTGATGGTGTCTCCACGGTGTTCATTGGCGGACTGATCATTCGCACGCGGCCGGACCAGCAGTAACACCACGGCGGCCGCGGCGGCGATGAAACCAGCTCCGGCGAGAAATCTCCGCCGCGGGGCCACCCGATCGCGCAGTCGATCGAGCTGGGGCAGTTCCGCCGCTACTCCAGGGTCAGCCAGCAGTTCCACCAGCGAGGCGAGCTGCCGACGGCAGTGCCCGCACGCGGCGAGGTGAAGGATGGACCGCTCACGCCCGCCCGCGTCCGCGATGCCCTCTACAAACCCGGCGAGTGCCAGCTCATCCAGGCACTCACCATCGCCAGCCGCAGCGCCCGATGCAGATGCCTCGATTCCGCTCGCCAGGCGTCGGAACTCAGCGACCCGGAGCTGACAGGAGGCGCATTCGGACACATGGCGACCGATCGGGCCAGGCGCAGCGGAGACATCCGCCAGGGCAAAGAGCAGTAGTTCGGGGTCCGATGGACAGGTCAGGGTCAAGTTTGCTGGTCTCGGGAAAGCGGTGGCCCGGGCTGGAAGCGTCGTTTCGTGGAGGTGGTACGGACAGGGGAGCCGGGATTGCTCATCAGAGGTCGCCTGGGCCGATCCCTTCGCGCCCAAGTTGGGTCCGCAGATGGGCTAGTGCTCGGGTCACCCGGTTATAGACGGCTTTGGCGTTGGGCCATCCGACCAGGCGGGCTACGTCGGCCGCAGACATTCCTTCGACGACAAAGAGGTTTATCGCCAACTGGACATCGGCCGGCTGCGAAGCCAAGGCGGTTGCCAGCCGGCGCACCGATTCCGCCGTCTCCGCAGGATCGAGCTCGGGCAGGGATGCTTCGGTCGGAGGTGGATCATTCACCTGGCGCCGCGGAGTGACGATGTAGGGACAGGGAGCGATGCGATTGGTCTCGCGCACCTCCCGAAGAAATTCGTTGAACGGCATTGGTGATCCGCTTCGGGCGCGAATCACCTCGTAGGCTTCGACATGGGAATGGCCACCAAGGCAGATGGCGGCGTAAATCTGCTGCTGCAGAGCGGAGAGGTTCGACGGAATGCTGGGGCGGCGCCGACCGTCGCGCTGGCGCAGCCAGTCGATCGTGAGGTTGCGAACCACGGCGACCAACCAGGTGGCGACACTGGCAGATTGAGCGGATCGATCGGAGTACTGCTTAAGGCGGGCAAAGTCGTTGGCCGAAAGCGCCTGGCACACGATCGAAAACACGTCCATGACATCGTCATGGTCCGGGACCAGGCGCTTGATGGTCGCAACCATGAGCCGCCGATATCGCTCGGCGAACAGGTCCCAGGCGGCTTGAGAATCGCCGACATTCAAAGCGGTAAGCCATGGCTCCACGCCGACTCCGATGACTTGGTGCGGTGGGCGGCAACCTATGGCTGGGTGTAGGAGGTGTCAAACGAACGACTTGGGGAGACGGGAGACGCGTCCCGCCCTTGTGATGCCCCGGACGACACGACACCTTGGGGCCAGGCTCCCAACCCAGGAAGGTCCTCCCATGAAACCGTCTCGCCTCGGCCCGCCTCTGGGCATGGCCGTCTTGCTCTTGCTCTGCTCAGCCGCCACAGTCGGGTGCCAGCAAACCACGGGTCGCAGTCCCGACGCGGTCATGCTCAAGCGCATCGCCGAGGCAGTAGATGGCGACCGGAGCGGAGGCATGGTGTATGTGGTTGCGGGGTACGATCCGGTCAATCCAATCATCGGCGTATTTCACGACCCCAAGTCCGCGGCAGCCTCGGCGTACAAGGCAGGCAATGGCGCAACGATGTTCGGTCCCTATCAGGCGGCGCTGGATACGACCATCGCTCAAACCATGACCTGCGTCCATATCAAGACCTCGGTGATGAACCTGCGCTGTGTCCCGCCCGGCAGGACGACCCAATTCAGCGATATCGCCACCCTGACGCTCATGATTACTCGGACCGACGGCGGACGAGACAGTGTCCCCCTGCCGCAAGGCGCGGATGCCATTTTCCTTGGCGCCCCGGCTTTGGACAAGTTTGTCATTCCCTACTACGTGAGGCTGGTGGGGCTCACTGCGACAACGGACATGCGGAACGGATTCGGCAGGCCCTAAGGTGTGAGGGCTGGCCCCAGGTCCTTGAACCAGGGAGAGCGTATAATCCGACCTCGGGAATCGGGGTCACTCTTGAGTTCCTCCCGCAACAGCGCGAGCGCTTCTTCCCGCTGACCGAGGAGCAGGTGAACGTACGCCTCCTCGGTTCGCACTTCGCTTCCCGGATGCGCCGCCGAATCGGCGTGAACCCTTGCGACAATAGCGCGGGCACTGTCTTTCATGCCGGCCCGCGCCGCGGTCATCGCCGCCATCATCCGGAAATAGCTCCACTGGCTGCTGAACATTCCGATCGTGTCTTGCTTCTCGATGCTCTCGATCTCCTGCCACGCCTTGCCCACATCGCCACGACTCTTTCCGGTCCAGCCGAGGAGAATGAGGCGGCAGGTCTGAAACCGGGGATCGCCGGCGTATCGGCTGAACCCCGTCTCACACCAGCGCACCGCGTCGTCGAACTTCTGCAGATTCAGTGAGGCGAAGAAGAGGAGGCTCACAACCGCGCGGACTTCTACCAGATAGGCGTCACGGTTGAGCGCCGTCTCCAGCGCCTGTGCCGACTCGGTGAAGCGTCCATCGGTGTAGAGCAGCTCGCCCAGTGCGTACCAGCTACGAGCATCATCCGGTCGAGCATCGAGGGCGGCCCGAAGATCGGCTTCGGCCTGACGCTTGAGCGTGTCGGTGCCCGTCATGTTCGGGGAAGTTGCCAGCCATTCCCGCGCGTACCCGCGAAGCGCCAGCGCCTGCTCCCCACCCTTGGATCGCTCCAACGCCTGTTCGGCGATGGCAAGCGCCCGCTGCATCATCGGGCTGTAGGGCATCGTGTCCTGCGAGGATAACGCCAATCGAAGTGCGACCCAGCCGCGACCAACTGTCGGGGTCACCCATTTGCGATCCAGCTTCTCGGCCACGGCGTAGAGTGAATCGGCCCGGTGCCAGAGATCGCTTGACTCGGACTCATTCCCCGCAAGTGAAGCGTCCACACCGTCCCGCACCAGGTCATCGGCCCGCGTCACCCGTTCCCACGCGTCGAGCGATTGGGTCTCCTCCCGCTCCTTCCGGACCTTCACCTCCTGTCCCAGGCGCTCTCGCAGAAACGTGGCGACTTGCCCAAGTACCGCCTGACGGAGTGCCAGCGCTGCGCCGCGCTGGACCTCGAACGACTGGGTGCGTAACTGATCGCCGTTGGCAGGATCGACGAGCCGCACCGTTACCCGGACTACATCGGCAGAGGCGCTGACGCTGCCACCAACGACGGTCCCCACCCCAAGTACTCTCGCGATGCTGTCCACCGGGGCCGGGTGATCGCGATAAAGACGCACACCATTGGGCGAGATCACCTGCAATCCGTGAACTCGGCTCAATTCGTCGATCACGTCCTCGGTCAGCCCCTGTGCAATCAATCCGATCTCGGGATCGGAGGAGAGGTTGTCGAAGTAGAGGACGGCGATGCGTTCGAGAGCAGGCGGTAAGGCGGTAGGGCGGGAAGGCGGTATGAAGTGACGGCCGAGGAAGGCGACAATGACGACCAAGGCGACGACGCCGACCCCTTTACCGATCCGCCGAGCCGCTCCCTCGCTTCCGCTCGGGACAAGCTCGCCGCCGGCCGCCAATGCCTCGACGAACTCCGTCGCTTTGCTGTACCGCTCTGCCGGAACCTTCGCGAGAGCACGACGCATGGTGGCTTGAGCGACGGGCGAGAGTCCCGGCCGCAGGATCGTCAGATCCGGCACTGGAGCCTGGAGGTGCTTGGCCAGGATCGCCCGCGGCGTCTCGCCCAGGTAGGGGACTTCGCCCGCTAGCATCTCGTAGACAACACAACCGAGAGAGTAGATGTCACTGCGACCATCAATCCGCTCGCTGGCCCCGGCCTGTTCCGGGCTCATGTAGGCCGGCGTCCCCACTGCGACCCCCTTCTCCGTCAGGCGATCGGTGCCCGAGGCTTCGAGCGCCATGGCGATGCCGAAGTCCGCCACCAGGGCATGCGAACCGCTGAGCAGAATGTTTTCCGGCTTGATGTCGCGGTGGACGATGCCCTGGCTATGAGCGAAGTCGAGGGCCTCGGCTACGTCGCGTGCTACGGCGAGGGCGGACTTGAGTGAGAGGGCGCCTTCACGGTCGAGCAGGTCGCGCAGCGACTCCCCTTCGACATAGGGCATGACGTAGAACAGGGTGCCCTGAGTCTCGCCCGAGTCGATCAATGGAATGACGAAGGGGTGACGCAGCTGGGCCGAGATTTCGACTTCGCGCAGGAAGCGGTGTCGCCGGTCAGGATCGGCAACACCCTGGCGAATCACTTTGATGGCGACATCGCGGGAGTGCTGAAGATCGCGCGCGAGGTAGACGATCGCATTCCCGCCGCGGCCGATTTCGCGTCCGAATTTGTATTGACCTTCCAGGAAAGTGGAAACGCGCTTGAGCGGCTCTTCCGAATCCTCCTCCTCTTCTTCTTCCTCCACCGCCCGAATGATCGGATCGGCGAACACCGCGGCAGAGTCCACCAGGAAGCGATCGTCTGCCTCCGCCTTGGCGCATGATGCGATGAGGTCCGCGGCCGCGCCCTCCAGCGCCGAGTCACCCGCGCAAGCCTTGTGCAGGAATGAAGCACGGGCTTCCGCCGGCAGTTCGAGGGCCTGATCGACCAGCTCAAGCAGGCGGCGCTCGAATTCAGGATTCATCAGTGCAGATGTTGCATCAGCCAGCCCCTCGCCCGGACCCAGTCGCGCGCCACGGTCCGGGGAGTCACGCCCAGCAGTTCCGCTGTTTCCTGTTCGGTCAGTCCCACGAAGAAGCGGTACTCCACCACCTGAGCGAGGCGCGAGTCGATCTCGACCAGCTGCGAGAGGGCCTCATCTACCGCCATCAGGAGATCCGCCCGCTGCGCGATTTCCCTGGCCGAGGGATGGGCGAAAATGGCGTCCGATCGTTCCAGCGAGGCGAGCGATACCGGCTCCTGTCCAGGTGAACGCTTGATGGCGCGATGACGCCGGGCGTAGTCGACAAGGATCCGGCGCATCGCCCGTGCGGCGAGGGCAAAGAAATGGGGCCGATTGTCGAACTGGGAATTCCGCTGATCGGCCAGCTTCAGGTAGGTCTCGTGGACCAGCGCAGTAGTGGAAAGCGTGTGACCCGTTGCCTCCGCCCTGAGGCGTCGATGTGCCAGTCGGCGCAACTCGGCGTAGACAGCTGGGAACAGGGAGTCCAGCTCGAGGCGGGTCGGCTTGGTGTGGGGGCTGGACGGTCTCATAGAGGGCGGACACTGCGGTCGGGACGGACAGGGCGGGCGGGAAGGGCCCTCGAAGCGGCGGGTTTCGACCGCCCCGTCCGCCTTGACCGCCCAAATGGGAGGGCTGTCTGGATCGACAGATCGTCTGCGCGTCTTCTCATGTCGAAGAGTCTGGCCCGGGTGAGGAGCAACGTACCGATGCCTCTAAGCCTCGGCAAGCCAACGACATCGTGTTGCGATCCGCGCAGCGCGTCAGGCCATTTCCAGTTGCAGGAGGGTTGTATGAAGCGGTTGATCTCCGCAGTCGCAAGCATCGCGTTGGTTACGGCGTGTCAGGACTTCAATAATCCTAGCGCCGAATCACCCGAGGCCCCGTCCATCGAAGCCGTGCCCGAGGCGGATTCAGCCCAGGTGCAGGCCGCTGCGTCCGCCCAGATCTGGGCGGTGGTGGACATGAACGGCAATCTGATCCACGGCAATCGCACCACCGGCGTCGTGAAGCTCGGGCCCGGGCAGTATGAAGTCAGCTTCAATCGCAATCTCACCAGCTGCGCCTACGTCGCGACTACCCGGAACGCCTACAGTCAGGCGATCCAGGCCTCGACCGCCGGCGGCCACCTGAGCGCCAACGGTGTCTATGTCGAGACCAAGAACCAGGGTGGCGGGCTGACCGATGGTCCGTTCGATCTGGTCGTCACCTGCGGCGGCACTGGAATCCGGTACGCGGTGGTGGGTTACTCCGCGGACCTGGTTCGCTCCACGAGTGGAACTACTCTGACACCCCTTGGCTTTGGACGGTACAACGTCCGTTTCGCCAGCCCAGTGACTGGCTGCGCTTACATCGCGACGCTGGCTGATCCGGGCAACGCCCTGGTCTTCAACCCGTCCGGTGTGTACACCGGCAGCGGCCCGGACGCGAACACCGTGTACATCGAGACCAAGAACCCGGGCGGCGGGCTGCAGGATGGCGTGCCGTTCCACCTGGCCCTGATCTGCTCCTCGACCGCCAACGCTCGCTATTCGGTGGTCCGGGCAACGGGCGTCAAGCAGCGGTCATCCTCGGGTATGACGGCCTCTAAGCCCTCGATCGGCAACTACCAGATCAACAGCAACAACCTCGGGATCAGCGCCTGCGCCACCGTGGCGACCCGCGGCTCGGTTGATACCGCCGTGCCGTTCAACCCGGGGACCGTCGAAATCGTGCCGGGCCCGACCAACAACTCGATCGATGTCCAGGTCCGTCAGCTGCTGTTCTTTGGCGGGGCATTGAAGAGCCTGGCGTTCCACGCGGCATCGGTGTGCTGAGGTGGTCACACTTAGAACAAAAGGGAATGGAGAGAATTGAAGATTGCAGATTGCAGATTGAAGATTGAACAGCAGTACCTCAAATCTTCAATCTGCAATCTGCAATCTTCAATTTTGCCGTTCCCCGTTCCCTGTGCCCCGTTCCCCGCTTCCCGTCTCCCATCTCCCGTCTCCCGATTGCCCCGGCCTCCACACACCCCTATCCTTCCCGCTCTCACGAACCGCTCAAAAGGATTGTCGCTTGCCGTTCACTCCGCTCAAGCTCCACCCGAGTCTCCTGAAAGGTATCAAGGAGCTGGGATTCATTCGTCCGACACCGATACAGACCGATGCCATTCCTCCTGCCCTGGCTGGACGCGACGTGCTCGCCTGTGCAACCACCGGGAGCGGGAAGACGGCTGCGTTTCTGTTACCCATCCTGCATCGACTGATCGAAAGGCCCCGCGGTGCCACTCGGGCCCTGGTGATCACTCCCACCCGCGAGCTTGCGGCGCAGATTCTCGAAGACCTGAACGACCTGGCGGTACACACGCCGGTCAGTGGCGCTGCGGTATTCGGCGGAGTTGGAATGGCAGCGCAGGAGCACGCGTTTCGCACCGGGGTCGACGTGCTGATCGCGACGCCGGGCCGACTGCTCGATCACCTCAGGTCTCCTTACGCCAAACTCGCTTCGCTTGAGGTGCTGGTCCTGGACGAGGCGGACCGGATGCTCGACATGGGCTTCCTGCCGGAGATCCGGAAGATCATCCGCCACCTGCCGGTCAAGCGGCAGACGCTCTTCTTCAGCGCCACGATGCCCGATCCGATCGCCGCGCTCACCCGTGACATGCTGCGCGACCCCGTGACCATCAACCAGGGCCGGAAAGCAGCACCGGCAGTGGGCATCACTCAGGCGGTCTACCCTGTGCCGCAGGAACTCAAATCCGCGCTCTTCCTGGCGTTGCTCCAGCGAGGCGAGCTGCAGGAGGCGCTGGTCTTTACCCGCACCAAGCATCGCGCCGATCGGGTGTGGAAGTTCCTGGTTCGAAACGGCATCGAGGCGGAGCGGATTCATGGTAACCGGTCGCAACCGCAGCGGACTCAGGCGTTGGCCGGGTTCAAGAGCGGGAAATACCAGGTATTGGTTGCCACGGACATCGCTCAGCGCGGGATCGACATCGAGGAGCTGGGTCACGTAGTGAATTTCGATGTACCCAAGGTGGCCGAGGATTACATCCACCGGGTGGGCCGCACCGCACGGGCGGAAGCAGTGGGCGATGCCTTTACCTTCGTGGCGCCGGACGAGGAGGGAGATCTGCGGAACATCGAGCGGGCGATCGGCCGGCGGCTGCCGAGGGTGATGGTTCCCGATTTCGATTACAAGGCGCGACCGGAAGCACGCCTTGAGGTGCCATTGGAAGAGCGACTCGCCGCGATGCGTGCCCGGAAGAAGGAGGAGCGAGCGCGGCGGGATGCCAAGGCGGCACGCGCGGGGCACCAGCCCGCAAAGCACACCCCCCGCAAACCATCCGGGTACGGACACCGGCGATTCGGGAGCAAGCCGTAGAGCCGGCGGAATGGCGGAATGGCGGAATGGCGGAATGGCGGAATGGCGGAATGGCGGAATGGCGCAGGAGCGATGGTAACACCTCATCCCGAGTGCAGCGAGGGATCTCGTGTCCCTGCCTTGGCGTCTAGGCGGGGATGGTAGGTCCCTCGCTGCGCTCGGGATGAGGTATTAGCCTCGTTCCCCGCCCTTCTCCCATCTCCCGTCTCCCGTCTACTCGTACTGCAGCGCCTGCACCGGATCGACTACCTGCCAACGAACCAGGCGAGCGCCGCCCGCATCTGGTCCGCCTTTACTGTATGCGGGCCTTCGAACTCGTGATACGTCACGTTGTACCCGGCTTCCTTCAGCATCGGTACGATACGGCGACTGGTAGTAGCAATCGGAAGGATCTGGTCGTTGGTTCCGTGGGCGACGAATACGCGCGGCATGCCCACCGCTCCGGCAGGCGCGAAGAACCCCGGGGAAAACGCGATGAGGAAGCCGAAGAGGTCTCCATTGCCCACTCCCAGGGAAAGTGCATAGCTGGCCCCGTCCGAAAAGCCCCCTAATGCGACATGTTTTCGATCGATGTTACAGCGGTGGAAAACCACGGTGAGGGCTGAATCGAGGAGGCGTACATCGGGGCCGAACCCGCCGATCATCAAATCCCAGGTCCGGTCCTTCGAATTCGGCATCAGGAGGACAAGTCCCATGGTATCAGCCATTGCGAACAGCGCCGCGGACCCGGTCCACAACTCGGCGCTCTGCGTCGCGCCATGAAGCAGCACCAGGAGGGGCGCGGGATGGCCGGGACTATAGCGTTGGGGAATGTAGAGATAGGCATCCCGAGTAACAGAAATGCCTAGCGCGCTGAGTCCAGGGGGAGCGGTGTCGGACACCGCCCTTGGCCGGGCGCGAAGATGGTCGGCGACCTTGGTCTGAGCCCACGCGCCATTCACGAGAACCGTGCTCGCAAGCAAAACCGCGACTCCGGCTGTGACCACAACGCGCGATCTGGCCGTTCGGCGCCTTTTCATCCCCCGTTGTACGGCTGCTCCCGAACCGAGGTTTCCGGGAGACGGGAGACGGGAGACGGGAGACGGGAGACGGGAGACGGGGCAGGAGCGAGAGTAATACCTCATCCCGAGCGCAGCGAGGGACCTAGTCTCCTAACTTGGACGTCAGGCCAAGGACACTAGATCCCTCGTCGCTTCGCTCCTCGGGATGAGGTGCGCGTTGGCTCGTGGCCGTCTCCTCGGCTGGCGCCCGTTCCCCGCTTTCCCCGTCTCCCGTCTCCCGTCTTCTGTCTCCTGTCTACTCGTATCGAAGCGCCTGGATCGGATCGACCCGTGATGCCCGTCGAGCTGGGATGTATCCCGCTCCCAGTGCGACCAGCATCAATACCAGCACCGAGAGAGTGAACACCACCGGGTCGTGTCCCTTGAGTCCGTACAACAGACTGCTCGCCGCTCGACCCAGGCCGACGGCGGCCGCGATGCCGATTACGCTGCCCACGATCAGCATCACGCCCACCTGCCGCATCACCAGGGCTCTGACCCGTCCGGCATCGGCACCCAATGCCATCCGGACCCCGATCTCTCGAGTGCGCTGCGCCACGGTGTAGGCCAGCACGCCATAGAGTCCAACCGCGGCAAGCAGTGTCGCCAGGACCGCGAAAGATGCCGAGAGAATACTGATCATCCGGTCGAGGAAAACATTCTCCCGGATCTGCTGCGGCATGGTTTTCAAACCCTCGAGCGGGAGCCCCGGATCCAGTCGCTTTATTAAGCTCGGGATGGAGCGAAGAATCGCTTCGGGCGGGGTCGAGGTCTTCACATAGAAATTGATGAATCCGACTCGACTGTCCTGGTGCCATGGGGTGTAGAAGACCGGCGGAATGGTATCCTTCACCTCGCTGTACTTGGCGTCCTCGATCAGCCCCACGATCTGGATGTTCATCGAGTCGGGGCCGCTGGTCGACATGAACTTTCCTAGCGGATCGTCGCCCAGTTTGAACTTCTTGGCGAAGGTCTGGTTGATTATCGCGACGTTGCCCGAGCCCTTCCGGTCGGCATCGGTGAACTCACGGCCCTTGATCAGCTTGATGCCCAGCGTTCCGAAGTAGCCGGCGCCGACCTCGTTGAAACGAGAGTTGTTGTCCACGTCGGGACCCGACGGGAAGCCCTGCACGTCCACATCGCTGCCCCAGTTGTCACCCGCCAGAAGGGGGACCAGGGACGCGGTGACAGCGGTAACCCCTGGCAGACTCTTCAACTCTTGCTCCACGCGATCGAACAATACAGCCGAACGAACGCTGTCGTAGCCACTCCGCTCGGGCGATATGCCGAAGGTGACCACCTGATCAACCTTCACCCCAAGAGCCACGTGGGTCACGTTCATCAGGCTCTTGAGGAACAGTCCAGCGGAGATGAGCAGGCCGGTCGCCAGAGCGATCTGAACGGTGACCAGGCTGGCCCGGAATCGCGCGGCGCCGCGATGGCCCTGGATCGAGCCGGCGTTGGCCCGGATCGAGGTGACGAGGTCGGAGCGGGTGCTGTGCAGCGCCGGGAAAAGGCCAAACAGGATTCCGGTCAGCAGGGAAACCGCGGCAGTGAACAGAATGACGGGCGGCTGCAGCTCGAAGCGCAAGGTAGCGATCGCCTCCGGAGGCAGCAGCGAGGCGATGAGCGACAGGGTCCACTGGGCAATGATCAGGCTCGCGATGCCGCCCATGAAGGCGAGCAGCACCGATTCGGTCAGCAATTGGAGGAGGAGCTGCCGCCGGGTCGCACCGAGGGCGAGCCGGACACCCATCTCCATCGCGCGCCCTGCCCCCCGCGCCAGCAGAAGGTTGGCGATGTTGGCGCAGGCGATGATGAGCACGATGGCGGTGATGCCGAACAACATGAGCAGCGGAGTGCGAGCTTCCTTATGTATTGAGCTCTGACCCATCGGGCCGGCCGCCACAGTAAGCTCCCTGGCCTTGAACTTCGCCATGGTGGCATCGCTCATCTGTTCCTGCAGCGGTGCTTCGACGTCCGTGATGATGGGATGGTAGATCCCGTTCAGGGCGGACTTGGCCTTTTCCATCGTGACCCCGGGCTTGAGCCGCCCGAAGAGGTAGGCCCAATAGGAGCGGCGATTGTCGAAGCTGGCCGGCCCGGACCACACCACCCCGCGCATGCTGATCGGCACGAAGACCAGTGGCCGGGTGCCCAGCGTGGTGCCCTCGAAACCCTTGGGCGCTACACCCACGATTTCCAGGGACTGGCCATTTACCGTGAGCGTCTGGCCGATCACCCCGCGATCGCCCCCGAAGTGGGCCTGCCAGTAGCTGTAGCTCAGCACCGTGACGAAGCTCGCGCCGATGGTTTGATCATCGGACGGGCCTAGCAGGCGACCGACTGCCGGGGTCAGCCCCAGGGTCGGAAAATAGGAACCGGAGACGAACATCCCGTCTCCGGTGATCGGCTCACCTTTAAAGGAAAGGTTTACCCCGAACCCCCGATGGGCCGCGAGACCTGACAACACGGTCTGGCTCTTCTCCAGGTCCCGGAACATCGGGTAGCTGAAGACCACATCACAGTCGCCGGCCTGATTGCAGGACTGCATCCCAGGCTTGGGCCCCGGAGCGGAGAGGTTGATGAGCTGCTCGGGATGATCGACTGGGAGCGGCCGGAGCAGCATCTGATCGAACATCGAGAAGATCGCCGCGTTGGCTCCAATGCCCAGGGCCAGGGAAAGGACCGCGACCGCCGTAACGAATGGGGTCTTGAAAAGCGTTCGGAAGGCGAGCTTCAGGTGGCGCATACGCAAGACTCGGCGTTGGGTGCGGGTGATCGGTTATATGGTAGAGCGGTTTGGCAGGGCCGGACGGGCCGCGCAAGGCATTTGTTTCGGGTTGGGACGGGGCCTTTGGTAGTGGGTCGTGAGTGGTGGGGAGTGGGGGATTACGTCTCTCGAGTCCGCCAAACCCGTCCGCTCTGACCGCCTTCCCGCCTTCCGCCCTCCCGCCCCGACCGCTATCCGACACCTCGAACGGTCAGAAGGTTGGGGGGCTTGGCCTGAGCAATTGGACTTGGGGGATTGACCATCGACCATCGACCACCGACCGCCTTACAGAGACATCGTCGCACTGACTCGCGCAGCTCCCTACCGCGACATCCCCACCCCGGGGAGGTACAGCGAAGTAATCCGCTGGGCCCGGAAGACGTAGCCCGGATTGTTGTGGATCTCCCAGACCACATTTCCTAGGGCATCGTATTCCTGCACCCGATCCCCGTCCCCGTACGCCACCAGGACCCGGCCACCCGAAAGGGACTGCGTCGAGCCGCCGAGGATGGCTGTGACTGGCGGCCCTGAGGAGTAGCTGGCCGACAGATTGGCGGTGCGCCCCGCCTCGTCGAGGACGTACAACTCAGCTTGGCTACCGCCGGGCTGGCCCCGATTGTCGAGCAACTCAAGCTGGCTCGAGCTCACCACACGAAGCCCGTGTTGTCCCACGAACGGCGCGCTCGTCCCGGTGATGGTGAACTGGTTGGCACGGCCTCCAAGCCGCCAGAGGACAGCCCCGGTGGCGAGGTCGATCTTCGTGATTTCGCTGAGACTACGGAAGGAAACGATGAGGTTCCCGTCGGTATCGAAGTCGATCGCGTTGCCGTGGGTCCAGTTCACGGTCGCTCCGGTCCGGCTGGCAGAATCGAGGTCGGTGATCGCGAAATGATCGAACGGCGTCCAGGTGAAGAGCCGGTTGCCGTGCCCGTCGACATGCTGCACTACGGTGCCCGTGACAAGTGCGACGGGCTGACCACCGTAGGGAGTCAGGTCCATGACGCGGGTGTCGTCGCACATCAGCCAGTAGGAGCCGTCGGGTTCCTCGAGCAGGTCATGGAACCGGGACTTGAGCCCGTCGGCGCAGCCCAACCGTCGGGTTTCATCCCCCAGTGGGTCGAACTCCACCCATGGCGTCGGGTCGCCCACGACGGGAGCGATCGGGCTGGTGGTGTACCGCCCGGTCGGCTGGACCTGGAAGTTGAGCGTGGGTCCCTGGCCGAGATACCGGTACCAAACGATGCGGCCGGTGTTGTCGATCACCAAGCCGTAGGGATCGGCCGCGAAGACCACATAGCCCGGGCTGGGATCGGAACCGCCTGCGGAATAGACCGGCAGGTCAGTGGGCAGCGAGCCTGTAGTAAAGGAAAGCGTGTCGCCGGTGCTCAGAGGTCCCTCGCCGTAGGCCACGACCTGTAGCCGATACGACGTCTCGGGCAGGAGACCCAAGACTGGCAGCGCAGCCGAGTCCGAGGACAGCGGCGTCGCCGGCGTCACGCTGTCGAGTCCCTCCCCGACTGGGCCGAATCGCACCGCCGCGCTGTCGGTATTAAGGAAAGTGACGGTAACAACCGCGCTCAGGACGTTGTGCGGCCCGGGCGCGATGGCAGCGTGCACTACCAGCGGCGGCGGCGCGGATGGCTGTGACCCATCGGTGCAGGAGAGTAACCCGGCGATAATCGTGGCGCCGAGGACTGCCGGTGCGCCGCACCCATGGGCTACTCGTCGCATACGACTGGCCCGGGTCATCGACAGGTGACGGTGAATGCGAGGTTCGACGTCGTGCCCGCCTGGAGATTCACGAAGACATTGTTCGGGCTGGTAACGCTGCAGTTCTGGGGCACGCCGAGACTCACCGTGTGACCACCAGGTGGCAGGGAGATCGAGACCGTCCCATTGGCCGAAACGGCCACGGATACGTAGTCAGGATTCACGACGACGGAGTATGTAGCAGGTGCGTTGGGGCCCGTGGTCGCCGCGGTTATCCGGACGGCCCCGGAGCCGCAGGTCACCTGGAATGCGATACCCACGGTTGCGCCCGAGGCGACCCCCACTCCCCCATGGTCAGGGTGGACCGTGCAGTTCGACGGAACATGCAGTCTTACCGTGTAGTATCCGGCCGCCACCTTTAACGAGGTCGAGCCATTGGACGGAATGGGCGCGCCATAGTGATAGTAGCTAAAGGGCTCATCAGCGCTGACGCCGTAGCTCACCGGGACGCTGGCGCCGGTGGTCACCACCGTCACATTGATGGTTCCCAGCGCCACGCAGGTCACGTTGAAGGCGACATCGGTAGTCGCGCCGGCTACGACGGTGACCGATACACCGTTCGCGCTGAGCCGGCAATTGCGCAGTGCAGCAGTGATAAATACTCTGTGCGTCCCCGGCGCTACGGCGATCGAGACGGTGCCGTTGGAGGGCACGCTCCCGGTATACCAGTACCCGGAGGGGCCTCCTAGATCGACACCGACTGGAAACGCCGCGGGGGCGTCGGGGCCTGTGGTGGCCATTGTCACCCGAATGCTGCCCATGCCGGTGTTCGTCACGCACGCGATCGCGACGGACGTGACGTTAGCGGTGGCTACCGTGCCGTTGCCGTTGGTGACGACACAGGTCTGCGCGATCGTTGGCTGCGCAAATACCGTGACGTCGTAGGGGGTGCCGGTAGAGAGCGGGGTCGTGAAAGTGAACGGACCATTGGCCGTCACGCTGAGGTCGTCGCCCCCGTTGTTGCGAAGGATCAGTCCCGATCCCGTCAGACCAGAGACCGTGCCGCCCACGACGTAGAGCTGCGGTGTGCCGGTCGTACAGACAATCGCGACGTTCGTGATGTTGGCCGAGACCACCGTACCGCTGGCGCCCGTGACCGTACAGGTCTGGGCGGGACTCGCCGGCTGGGTGAACACCGTGACGGCGTAGCCAACGCCGCTCGAGAGCGGAGTCGTAAACGTGAACGATCCATTGGTCGCCAGGTTGAGATCGTCGCCACCGTTGTTCCGGAGTACCAGGCCCGAACCCACCAGGCCCGACACGGTGCCACCCACGGTGTAGGTGTTGGGGTCGGTCGTGCAGGTGATCGCGACGTTCGTGACGTTCGCCGTGGCCAACGTCCCGCTGCCGCCGGTAACCTCACAGCTCTGGGCCGGACTCGTCGGCTGCTGGAATACTGTGACGCCATAGGCGGCACCGCTGGAGAGCGAGGTCGCAAAGGTGACCGGGCCGTTACTGGACACCGCGAGATCGTCGCCGCCATTGTTGCGGAGTACCAGACCAGTCCCCACCAGGCCGGAGACCGTGCCCCCGACGGTGTAGGTATTGGGGGCGCAGAAGATCCCCACGGTGGTGACGTCGGCATGGGTCACCGTTCCCCTGCCGCTGGCGACGATACAGGTCTGGCCGGGACTGGTCGGCTGGGTGAACACCGTGACGCTGTAGCTGGCGCCGCTGGCGAGCGGGGTCGCAAACACCACCGGTCCATTCGCCGTCACGCGGAGATCGTCGCCGCCGTTGTTACGGAGCACCAGGCCCGACCCCACCAGCCCCGTGACCATTCCGCCCACGGGGTAGGTCGGCGCGCCCGTCGACGTCGGAGGATCCGAGCAGGCCAGGGACAAGCCGGCCACCATCGTGATGCTGACGGCGGCACGCGCGAGCCTGCTTCGGTTCATTCTCGTGGTGTCCATGGTGCCCTCCCGGACAGCTCGTTCTCGTTAGACCACGCCAATTTCGCCACTCGGTCACTTGCGTTGTACGAAGCCGCGCTCCACTCCCTCCGCGTCGTCGTACCACCCGACGATTTCGCCCCGGTCATTGAGGTCGTTCCCCCGGGTGTACGTTGACCCGGGAACATCGATAGTCGAGAAGCGGCCGCGCCGGAGCAGGAAGGCATGGGTGTGGCCGTCGGCATCGTCGTACCATCCGAGCATGGCACCTTCATCGTTGACGGCGCTGAGGCCGGTTCCCGTGCTGCCTGGGAAGTCGATAATCGTGTAGTTACCACCGCGGAGTAGAAATCCGTGGCGCTCAACTTCCACACCGTCACCGTTTTCGAACGCGTAGTAGCCCACGACATCACCGGACGACGAGATGCCTTTCGCGACGCTAAAGGTTGCCGCTGGGACGGGCTCGACACGGGTGAACTTCCCCCCCCGCCGGACGAAGCCGGGTGAGCTGCCGTCCGCCGCGTCGTAGGCGCCGACGATGTCGCCGGAGGCATTGATCCCGGTTATGCGTGTCGATAGCGACCCAGGAACATCGACGTTGGCGAAGACGCCGTTCCGCCGGACATACCCATGTTGGACGCCGTTGGCTTCCTGCCACCAGCCGACGATCTCATCTCGCCCGTTGATCCCTGTGGCGAGCGAGAAGGCCGTGCCGGGGTAGTCGATCGTCGTGAACGCTCCTCTCGCGAGCACGTAGCCATGGACCACGTCATCTACAGTCCGGTACGCGCCCACTACCACCCTCCCCGACGGATCGATGCCCCACGCCTGGCTCTGAAGGCTTCCGGGAGGCGCGAGGGTGATGAACGAGTTGGAGCGCTCGAGAGCAGTGGATTCTGCCGCTGGCGGCGTGGTCGGCGTGTCCGTGCCGCAACTGGCGAGGCCGGCGACGATCATTGCGCTGGTGAGGACGATCGAAGATCGGTGTGTGGATCTCATGGCATTTCTCCTTGCGGGTCTTGCTTCGTTGAGTGAAAACCGTGAGAGACCCCCGGAGCGGCCCTTCGAGCCGCCCCGGAGACCGTGGTCTCAGCGGCAACCTTCCACCCGCCTGAGGCCGCCACCCTCGGCGGGCTGGTGGCAGAGCGCCCACGCCGCCACCGTGCGGCCCAGCCGAAGACCGGTATCATCGTCGACCCGGAAGTGAATGCCGCCAAAGAGGCGCGACATGGCAGCCTGGTCGGCGAGGCCGTCCAGCCGATTCTTCTCCGCGGGGAAGAACGAACCCAGGATCGTCGTCATCCCGGCGGAGAGGCTGGCGTGATTGGAGGGATAGGACGGGAAGTTGGGCAGACCAATCGAAAGCGTGATAGCCGGGTCGGCCTGGGTCGGCCGAATTGCCCAATACGTGAACTTGGCGTCGTGAGTCGCGATGATGGCGTCGAACCCGACCATGTTCATCAACGCGAAGACGTGCGCGGCCTCGCGGTCCCGCAGGTGGTAGCTGACGATCAGCTTCGCCGCGGTTTCGTTCCAGTAACCGGCCGGGGCGTAGGTGCCGGCGGGGAAGGCCCAGAACTTCGCCAGGGAATCCTGCAGCGCCGTGCGGGTGTCCGAGATCTGTCGCACTTCGGCGAGGCCGGCCAGAAATTCCGGCGACCCGAAGGTGGGGGGCGGCGGCGGCCGGAACTGATCACCCGAGAGGAGGAAGTACGGCGT
>Ga0070676_10000264_pt1 | contig 22930 bp, 17 predicted proteins | sample KBSM53metaG_FD_64667 | JGI IMG/M metagenome (GOLD analysis project Ga0070676, IMG submission 64667) | Miscanthus rhizosphere microbial communities from Kellogg Biological Station, Michigan, USA - KBS M5-3 metaG | ecosystem: Host-associated > Plants > Roots > Rhizosphere > Soil ...
GCGTAGGCGAGCAGGCTGGCGGACGCGAGCGCCACGACGATCGCCATCGTGCCGAGATAGCCGATCGCCGGATGCTTGAACACGAAGCGCGCCAGCCGCTCGCCGGCGCTCGGCGGATAGCCGAGGTCGTTCTCGAGGCGGAACCGCCCGCGCGAGATCAGGTAGTAGCCGACGTGGTGACGCCGATCGTTGCCCGGATCGGTCTGACGCGCCTCGCGCGCGAGGACGACGGCGCGCCGGGCCACCGCCACCTCGGGCTGCTTCGATCGTTTCGCCAGCTGCTCGACCGAGTGGCGGTAGCGATCGCGCGTCGAGAAGTCCATCTCCTCGTACGCCTTCGCCGGGTCGTCGCACAGCACGCGCTCGACGACGCTGACGCGATCGAAGAAGAGCGGCCAGTCGATCGTCGACAGCAGCCGCATGCTGGTGATGAGGTTGCCCATCGCCAGCTGCCCGGCGGCTTCGCGCTGATGCTCGGCGCGAAGCAGTTCTTCCGGCGTATCCCCCTGCGCCTCGAGCGCCCGCTGCAGCGCCACCCACGCCGGCGCCGCCGACATGGGCTGGTCGCGCAGCCACTGCAGCACCTCGACGACGAACGCCGCCGAGAGGCGGCGATTGGTGCGCATCTCGGCGCGCAGGAGCGCGTCGATTTCGGCGTCGGTGCGGACGCCGCCGACGGCGAGCGAGCTTTCCAGCGTCCGCGCCTGCTCACGGCTGCGCCGCGCCGCCACGATTTCATCGACCAGCCGCTGCAGCTCCTCGACCAGCGCCAGGCGCAGCATGATCGGCACCGCCCAGGTTTCGCCAATCGAGAGCGGCGCGACTTTCTGGTAGGCGGCGGTGAAGTCGACCAGCGTGTCGAGATCCAACCGGCCGGCGGTGTGCGCGATCAGCTCGCGCGCGATCAGGTAGACGCGCGGATACCCCTGATCGGCGCCGTCGGCGAGCTTCGGCAGCTCGAGATAGAACTTCTTCGGCAGGTCCTGCCTGACCTCGCGCACCTGGTCCTGGACGACGTGGTAGTTGTCGCGCAGCCAGTCTTCCGACGCGACCGGCTGCGAATCGCCGCGGGCCACGCTGGTGAGAAATTGGTACGCCTTGTCGAGCCGTTCGGCGCTCTCGTGCAGGCGAGGCAGCAGCTGCCGCATCCGGCCGGGCGCGGCGGACACGGTGTGCGCCGCCGCGAGCGAGGCGGCGTGTGCGTCGAGCTGCTCCTGCGTGAGCAGCACGTGCGCCGGAGGTTCGTGATCTTGTGTCGGAGGTTCTAGAACTGAAGTGTGCGTCGAGTCCGCCATCAGGCCATCTTCATTATAGGGATGAACCCTGAGCATTCAGGTTGAGCTGGCTCGCCTGCATCGCCTCCGATCGTTGAAACGCGATGCCAATTGTGTGCGGTTGTCGACGGACCTGCGGCCAAATCCCTACGGGAGATCCCTAATGGCCGAGCCGGCTTTCAGCGAAAGAGACTGTCGGTTGTGGCTGGCCGGCCTCGGACCTCATCCCCGGCATCGAGCACGCCCTTGCCGGCCAACGAGGAACGATCGTCAGTCGAGCCGACAGCGGCGACGCTGGCGCGGATCGAGAAGACGCTGAGCGATGTCCAGCACACGCTGGCGATTCAGTTCCAGCGCATCGCCGACATGCAGGCGGAGCTGGACAAACTCGGCACCGCGGTACGGGACCACCTGGCGCAGCACCAGGGGTTCGTCGATAACGGCCCGCGGGCGCAGGGCAGTGCGGACGCGGCACGCGCGAGACGGCCATGAACACAGCGCGACATGCCATCAAGCCGAGCCCTAAAATCCTCGTCGCCGATCCCGACAGCGATTCGCGCGGCCTGTACGCGGGCCTGCTCGGCCTCCAGGAACACGACATCACCCATGCCACCGACGGCCGCGAGGCGCTGGTGCGCGTTCTCGAGCATCCCTTCGCGCTGGTCATCACCGAGACGCAGCTGCCGCTGATCGACGGCTATGCGTTGTGCGAGGAAATCCGGAAGGACGCCGCGATTCGCGCGACGCCGATCATGGTGGTCACCTCTGACGCGCGCCCCGCGGCGCTCAAGCGCGCCCTGATCGCCGGCGCCGACGTCGTGCTGGCCAAGCCATGCGCCAGCGACGTGCTCTCCACCCAGGCGACGCGGCTCATCCTCGGTGACGGCGACCGCGGCGGCCGGCCGAGAGCAGTGCCGGAGAAGGCGCTCGAACCCGACCCGGCTGCCGCGCCGGCTATCCTCGGCAAGGCGCGCGGCATCAAGAGCCGGTCGCACAAGCGCTACGACACCACCGAACCGCCGACGCCGCCGCCGGCCCTGCGCTGTCCCTCCTGCGATCGATCGCTGACCTACGCCTTCAGCCATGTCGGCGGCGTCAGCGCGCGCGATCCGGAGCAGTGGGACTACTACGCCTGCCCGGGAACGTGCGGCCAATTCCGCTACCGGCAGCGGACACGCAAGCTGCAGCAGGCGTAGGCCTCCGGAAGGTCCGTCCGGCAACCCCCTTACAATAGGCCGGTGACGACGGCGGAACCGCCGCGCGTGCCGGAGCTGCCATGCGCATAGCCTGTCTCGGCGGCGGACCCGCCGGGCTGTACTTTGCGATCGCGATGAAGCGCCGCGACCCGGCGCACGAGATCGTCGTCGTCGAGCGAAACCGTCCCTACGATACGTTCGGCTGGGGCGTCGTGTTGTCGGACGAGACGCTCGCCAACCTCGCGCGCAGCGATCCCGAGAGCGCCGAGGCGATCCGGCAGTCGTTCGTCTACTGGGACGACATCGCGGTGTTCTACCGCGGGACGGTGACGCGCTCGTCCGGCCACGGCTTCTGCGGCATCGGCCGCAAGCGGCTGCTCAACATCCTGCAGGATCGCGCCCGCGCGCTCGGCGTCTCGCTCGAGTTCGAGACCGAGTTCGAGAGCGCCGACCCGTGGCGCGGCTGCGATTTGGTTCTGGCCGCCGACGGCGCCAACTCGAAAATCCGCACCGGCCTCTCCGGCATCTTCAAGCCGGACATCGACGTCCGTGCCTGCAAGTACATCTGGCTCGGCACGACCCAGCGTTTCGACGATGCGTTCACCTTCATCTTCGAAGAAACCCCTCACGGCTGGATCTGGGCGCACGCCTATCAGTTCGACGCCGACACCGCTACCTTCATCGTCGAATGCTCCGAGGCGACCTGGCGTCGTTTCGGGTTCGACGTCATGGATCAGGAAGAGATGCTCGCCACGTGCGAACGCATCTTCGCGGCGCGCCTCGGCGGCCATCGCCTGGCGACCAACGCCCGCCATCTGCGCGGGTCGGCGTGGCTGAACTTCCGGCGCGTCCAGTGCGAGAAGTGGTCGCACGAGAACATCGTGCTGATGGGGGACGCGGCGGCGACCGCGCATTTCTCGGTCGGCTCGGGCACCAAGCTGGCGCTCGAGAGCGCGATTGCGCTCGCCGGTTACCTGCACACCGAGCCGCGGATGGAAGGGGCGTTCCATCGCTACGAGGAGGAGCGGCGCACCGAGGTGCTGCGGCTGCAGAGCGCCGCACGCAACTCGACCGAATGGTTCGAGAACATCGAGCGTTACCTGCATCTCGATCCGGTGCAGTTCAACTACTCGCTCCTGACCCGCTCGCAGCGGATCAGCCACGAGAACCTGCGCGCGCGTGACAAGACGTGGCTCGAGAGCGCCGAGATGTGGTTCGAGGAGCAGGCGACCAGCGAACGGCCGCAGCGCTCGCGGCCGCCGATGTTCACGCCGTTCCGGCTGCGCGATCTCCGGCTCAAGAACCGCATCGTCGTCTCGCCGATGGCGCAGTACCGAGCGGTCGACGGAACGCCGACCGACTGGCACCTCGTGCACTACGCCGAGCGCGCCAAAGGCGGCGCCGGGCTCGTCACCACCGAGATGACCTGCGTGTCGCCCGAAGGGCGGATCACGCCGGGCTGCGCCGGCCTCTACACCCCGGAACACGCACGCGCCTGGAAGCGCATCGTCGACTTCGTGCACGCGGAGACCGACGCGCGCATCGGCATCCAGCTCGGGCACTCGGGCCCGAAGGGATCGACCCAGCTGGGATGGGAGACGATGGATGCGCCGCTGCCCGAGGACAACTGGGAGGTGATCGGTCCGTCACCGGTGGCGTGGTCGCCGATGAATCAGGTGCCTCGGGCGATGACCCGCGCCGACATGGACCTGGTGCGCGATCAGTTCGTCGGCGCCGCGCGGATGGCGGCGGGCGCGGGCTTCGACCTCCTCGAGCTGCACTGCGCCCACGGCTACCTCCTGTCGGCGTTCATCACGCCGCTGACCAACCGGCGCACCGACGAATACGGCGGGTCGCTGGAGAACCGGCTGCGGTATCCGCTCGAGGTCTATCATGCGGTGCGCGAAGTCTGGCCGGCCGAGCGCCCGATCTCGGTCCGGATCTCGGCCAACGACTGGGTGGGCGACGAGGGGATCACGCCCGAGGAGGCGGTGGAAATCGCGCGGCTGCTGCAGGAAGCGGGCGTGGACGTCATCAACGTCTCGGCTGGCCAGACGACGCTGCGGGCGCGCCCGGTCTACGGCCGCATGTTCCAGACGCCGTTTTCCGATCGCATCCGCAACGAGATCGGCATCGCCACGATGGCGGTGGGAAACATCTACGAGCCGGATCACGTGAATTCGATTCTGATGGCCGGCCGGGCCGATCTCTGCTGCCTGGCGCGGCCGCACCTGTCCGATCCGTACTGGACGCTGCACGCGGCCGCGCAGCTCGGATACCGGGGCGAGACGTGGCCGAAGGAATACCTCGCGGGCCGCGATCAGCTCTATCGGGTCGCGGCGCGCTCGGAGCCGCCCTCCAACGTATGACGATGCGCGATTTCAGGCCCACCCACTTCAACTGGCGTGTCGACGACCGCGTCGCGGTGATCTCGCTGGCGCGGCCGGAGCGGAAGAACCCGCTGACCTTCGAGTCGTACGCGGAGCTGCGCGATGCCTTTCGGGCGCTGCCGGGCGCCGACGACATCAAGGCGGTGGTGGTCGCGTCGAACGGCGGCAACTTCTCGTCGGGCGGCGACGTGCACGAGATCATCGGGCCGCTGCTGGCGCGCGACATCAAGGGGCTGCTCGAGTTCACCCGGCTGACCGGCGACCTCGTCAAGGCGATGCGCGCGTGCCCGCAGCCGATCGTCGCCGCGGTCGACGGCATCTGCGTCGGCGCCGGCGCGATGATCGCGCTGTTCGCCGAGCTGCGCCTCGCGACGCCCGGCGCCAGGACGGCGTTTCTCTTCACGCGGGTCGGGCTCGCCGGCTGCGACATGGGCGCGTGCGCGATGCTGCCGCGGGTGATCGGCCAGGGCCGCGCCGCGGAGCTGCTGCTGACCGGCCGCACGATGTCGGCCGAGGAAGGGGAGCGCTGGGGGTTCTACAACCGTCTCGTCGACGCCGAGGCGCTGGAGCGCGAGGCGATCGCCCTCGCGCGCACGCTGGCGGAAGGGCCGACCTTCGCGCACATGATGACCAAGACGATGCTGAACCAGGAGTGGTCGATGGGCCTGGAGCAGGCGATCGAAGCCGAGGCGCAGGCGCAGGCGATCTGCATGCAGACGCGCGACTTCCGCCGCGCCTACGACGCGTTCGTGGCGAAACGAAAACCGGAGTTTGCCGGAGACTGAGGCGCGCCATGCTGACCAGGCACACCATCGCCCTCGGCCCGACCGGCCACGTCGATACCTTCGCGCGCGATCGGCTGCCGCCGCCGGCGGAGTGGCCCGATCTGCTGCTCGATCGGCCGGAGTTCCAGTACCCCGAGTTCCTCAACGTCGGCGTCGAGCTGACCGACCGGATGGTGGAGCGCGGCTTCGGCGATCACGATGCGCTCATCGGCAACGGCCGCCGCCGCACCTACAAAGAGCTCGCCGACTGGACCAATCGCCTGGCCCACGCGCTGGTCGAAGACTTCGCCGTCAAGCCGGGCAACCGCGTGCTGATTCGATCGGGCAACAACCCGGCGATGGTGGCGGCGTGGCTGGCGGTGACCAAGGCCGGCGCCGTGGCGGTCAACACGATGCCGCAGCTGCGCGCGGGCGAGCTGACCACGATCGTCGACAAGGCGGAGATCGCGTTCGCGCTGTGCGACAGCCGCATGGCCGACGAGCTGGTTGCGGTCGCGAAAACGAACGGCCACCTCCGCAGCGTGGTCGGTTTCGACGGCACCTCGAACCACGACGCCGAGCTCGATCGCGTGGCGCTGAACAAGCCGGTGCGGTTCGATGCGGTGCGCACCGGCCGCGACGATGTCGCGCTGCTCGGGTTCACCTCCGGCACCACCGGGCAGCCGAAGGCGACCGCGCATTTTCATCGCGACCTCCTGATCATCGCCGACGGGTATGCCAGGGAGGTGCTGCAGGTGACCCCCGACGACGTCTTCGTCGGCTCGCCGCCGCTCGCCTTCACCTTCGGGCTCGGCGGGCTGGCGATCTTCCCGCTGCGCTTCGGCGCCACGGCGACGCTGCTGGAGAACGCGTCGCCGGCGAACATGATCGAGATCATCGAGACCTACAAGGCGACGATCAGCTTCACCTCGCCCACCGCCTACCGGGCGATGATGTCGGCGATGGACGAAGGCGCCGACCTGTCGTCGCTGCGCATGGCGGTCGCCGCCGGCGAGACGCTGCCGGCGGCGGTGTTCGAGGAGTGGACGCGGCGCACCGGCAAGCCGATTCTCGACGGCATCGGCACGACCGAGATGCTGCACATCTTCATCAGCAACCGCATCGGCGACGCCGCGCCCGGCGCTACCGGGCGGCCGATTGCCGGCTACGAAGCGCAGGTCGTGGACGACGATCTCAACGCCGTGCCGGACGGAACGGTCGGCCATCTCGCCGTGCGGGGCCCGACCGGGTGCCGCTACCTCGACGACCAGCGGCAGCGCGCGTACGTGCGCGGCGGATGGAACCTGACCGGCGACGATTTCCGGAGAGATCCGCAGGGGGTGTTTCACTTCGTCGCCCGCGCCGACGACATGATCATCTCGTCGGGGTACAACATCGCCGGGCCGGAAGTCGAGGCGGCGCTGCTGACGCACCCGGAGGTGGCCGAGTGCGCGGTGGTCGGCGCGCCCGACGAGGAGCGCGGACAGATCGTCCAGGCGCACGTGGTGCTGAAGCCTGGCGTCATCCCTGACGAGGCCTGCGCGAAGCGGCTGCAGGAGCACGTGAAGGCGACGATCGCGCCGTACAAGTACCCACGCTCGGTGAAGTTCCTCGGCGCGCTGCCGAGGACGCAGACCGGCAAGATCCAGCGCTACAAGCTGAAAAAATGAAACACGTGGACGGCCTCCTGCAGCTACTGCATCCGAAAGGCTGGGCGCCGACGCGCGGCTACGCAAACGGCGTCGCCGCGAGAGGGCGGCAGGTGTTCGTCGCGGGGCAGGTCGGCTGGAACATGCGGCAGGAGTTCGAGAGTGACGACTTCGTCGCGCAGGTCGAGCAGGCGCTTCGCAATGTCGTCGACGTGCTGGCCGAGGCGGGCGCGAGGCCAGAGCATCTCGTGCGACTGACGTGGTACATCACCGACAAGCGGCAGTACATGACGCGCACGAAAGAGGTGGGTCAGGTGTACCAGGCCGTCATCGGCCGGCATTATCCGGCGATGACGCTGCTACAGGTTGCAGGGCTTGTCGACGATCGCGCGCAAGTGGAGATCGAAGCGACAGCAGTGGTGCCAGATAACACGCCGTCCAGTTAGTTCGAAGCAGGTATGAACCACGGAGAGCACGGACACTCAGAGGGAACGATATAACTCGGCGCGCCGAACGCTGATCAGTCTCTGAGTCTTTGTGTGCTTTGTGGTTAATTCAGTCTGCAGATTACCGCGACGCGGCTACAACTGGGAGCGTATCGCCCACAAATCGGGGAACAGCGCGTGGCCCACGGTCTCGCGCAAATACGCCGCCCCCGCGGAGCCGCCGGTACCGCGGCGGACGCCGATCGTCCGCTCCACCATCTTCACGTGGCGGTAGCGCCACTCCTGGATGCCCTCGTCCAGGTCGACCAGCCGCTCGCAGAGCTCCGCGTTCTTCGGGTCCTTGCGGTAGACGTCGACCAGGATCGCCTGCACCTCGGGCGACGGCTCGACCGGCGCCACCACGTCGCGTGACAGCTGTGACGGCGGCACCGGATACCGCTCGCGAGACAGATAGCGGAGGAACGCATCCCACAGCGTCGCCGCGCGGTAGCGCGCCTCGAGCGCGGTGCGCGCGCGGCCGCCGGCGGCGAAGCGCTCGATCGCGTGTGCCGACTTCATGCCCAGCAGGAACTCGATCTGCCGGAACTGGTCGGACTGGAAGCCGCTCGCCGCATCGAGCCGCTCGCGGAAGCTGAGGAACTCGAGCGGCGTCATCGTTTCGAGGATGTCGAGCTGCGCCACCATCACCTTGAGGATGGTGAGGATGCGCTTCAGCGTGTGCTGCGAGCGGTGCGGCTCGTCCGCTTCGAGCAGCCGCATCACGTGATCGAACTCGTGCAGCAGCTCCTTGAACCAGAGCTCGTAGACCTGGTGGATGATGATGAACAGCGTCTCGTCGTGCTCCGGTCCCGAGGATCGGGGCTGCTGGAGCATGAGGAGATCGTCGATCTTCAGGTAGCTGGCATAGGTGGCAGCGGGCTGGCTCTGGTCGGGCATGGCGGCTCGCAGCAGTATAAGTGCCGCCGGCCGCGGCTGCCCGGCGGCAGACTTTAGTCCGCGTCGCCGGCGATCTTTAGTCGGCCCAGGGGCAGACTTCGTCGGAAGCCTCCAGCTTTCGAGCGCCCTGCAGTCGCCTCCGCACAGACCGAGGCTGGCGGCGCGCTTGCACCCTCCGGGTTGCCGTTCATTTTCAGTCGCTGCGCCGTGACCGCCGTACCTCGTTCCGCGGCCGCGCACCGGATGTGTGCGACGGCGGAGGGTACGCCGACTTGCGTCATGTGTGCACGAGCCCCGATCGTCATCCAGGATTTGCCGCCGGCCGCATTGCCGCGGCGCTGATCCCGTTCCTGTTCGCGACCGCCGCGGCGGCGCAAACGTCGTCCGAGCCAACGCCGGCGTCGAGTCGCCGCGCGCCGGCGCAGCCGCCGCAATCGCTGATGCTGGCCGTGTCGCTCTTCGGCGGCAGCAGCGAGACGGCGCTCGAGAGCGGCGTCGATCCTCAGGCGGTCGGCCCCTACGCCGACGCCGACGCATCGCTCACGTATCAGCATCGCTCCGGCCGCGCGACCGTTGCCGTCAGCGGGCAGTCGGTCGTCCGGCACGCGCGCGAGGCGTTCACGCCGATGCGGCAGCAGGGGAGCGTCGCGTTCACCGCCGCCGGCGCGCGGCAGCAGTTCCACGCGAGCCAGAGCGTCGGCTACACGCCGTACTACCAATTCGGCGGCATGACGCAGCTGACCCTGATGCCGCTCTCCGACGCGGCGCAGTCGCACGGCGACCTCGCCAACACCGATCTCTCGACCATCGCCGCGACCACCGACGTCGACTGGAACAAGACGCTCAGCGAGCGGGTTGCGCTCTCGGCGATGTACAACCGCCGCAGCACCACCTTCGGCCGATCGAATCTCGACATGATCACGCAGAGCGCCGGCGCCAGGTTGAGCCGCCGTGTCTCGCGCTTTGCCGCGCTGCGCACCGGCTACACCTACCGCTTCGCCGACTCGGCGTTCAACGCGGTCAGGCTGCGCGAGCACGATCTCGATCTCGGCCTGGATTACAGCCGCCCGGTGACCGCGTCGGGAAGGACGACGGTGAGCTTCGGTTCGGGATCGTCGATCACGCCGCAGGACGAGGGGCTGGCGTTTCGGTTGACCGGCGACGCCGCGCTCACGCGCCTGCTCGGCCGCACCTGGAACGCGCGCATCGGCGCCAACCGCAGCGTGCAGCTGCTCGAAGGCTTCGCCGAGCCGGTGCTCGCCAACGTCGTCAACCTCGGGCTGTCGGGCACGCTGCAGCGCCGGGTCGCCGTCTCGTCGTGGGCGTCGCTGTCGACCGGCACCGTCGGCCTGTCGGCCGCGACGGGGAACGGCTACGAAAACTGGAGCGCCGGCGGCGGATTGAGCGTGATGGTCGGCAGGCGAGGCACCTTCGACGCGCAGTACTTCATCGCCGGCGACCGGTTCGAGGACGGCGTGATTCTGCCGCCCGGTCTCTCCGCCGAGCGCCGTCAGCGCCAGGGGCTGCGGGCCGGCTTCTCATGGCGCGGCTTCCTGGTCGGCAGGTAAAGAGCTCGAGAGTAAGGTTCACAGCGGAGCGTAGTGAAGCCAATCGATTGCGGCGCGCCGTGCAGGGTTGCGCGCTTGCAGCGAGCGAAAACGGTTCCGGATTTCGTAATGCACCGGCGAAGCATTGCAATGCAGAGTGAGTGCGTTCGCCGCGATCCGCCCGCCAGTCGGCGTCTATCGTGATCGTTCGCGCGCAGCGGCGAAAGGCGATGAAAGAGCGCACCTCCTCGGTGCATGAGATCGCGCGCGACGGAACCCGGTTTGCTTGATGAGCCGTCATGCGCGAGAGGCGAGACGGAGCGTCGGATCGCCGGGTATCGAGGCGCGGCGGCCGTCGCCAGAGCGACCCCGCGAAGCATCAAGCCGCCGACCTTCGCATGAAGTGGCTGGAGGGCGAGGGCGCCGACGGCGCGCCCGCTGTTGACACGCCGTCATCGGACGACGACGTCATGACCGAACCGCCGCGTGCTGGTCACGCGCGCCGCTCGTCGCTCCCGCCTCGCAAGTAGCCCGCCTCCTCGGGCGGGCGCACGCTCACGAATTCCCGATACAACGCCAGATCGTAGGCAATCTTCAGCGCGCCGGCGACGAAGAACGGCGCGTTGATGAGCGATGGTCGCGCGAAGAAGAACCCGGCGATCACCGGGCTTGCCGAGGCGCCGATGGTTCTCGCCACGCCGGCGACCCCGCCGGCCGCCGATCGCTCCTCGGGCCGCACCACCGCCATCAGGTAGGACTGCCGCGTCGGGACGTCCATCTGGCTGATGCTGAAGCGGACGAGCAGCAGCGTCACCGCCAGCGGCAGGCTCGGCATCAGCGGCACGAGAATCAGCAGCACGTTCGACGGCAGATGCGTGCCGACCATGGTGTTGATCAGGCCGAAGCGCGCCGCCAGCCTCGAGGCCACCAGCGCCGACACGCCGCCGAACACGTTCGCCCAGAAGAAAATTGCGCCGAGCGCCGCCGGCTGGACGCCGTAGCGCAGGTAGAACCAGTAGGCGGCGAAGCTCTGGATGACGAAGCCGCCGCCAAACGCATCGAGCGCAAAGAGCGCCGCCAGCTTGGCGACGATGCGCCGGGACGCGCCGAGGCCGAACAATCGAACCAGGGCATCTTGTGCGCCCGTCCGCTCGCCGGCTGCCGCTTCGCTCGCGCGCGACAAGCGCGTGAACAGGACCGCGAGGACGATGCCGAGCGCGGCGTAGACGACGACCATCGTGCGGTAGCTCGCGAGCGGCGTCACCGCGCGCTGTTGCAGCGCTTCGGTGAGGACGCCGCCGGCGAGCGCGCCGGTGGCCGTGCCCATCGAACCGGCCAGGGTGTACCACGCGAACACTTCTGTTCGCGCGGCGGCCGGCACGACATGGGTCAGCGCGGCCTGCTCGATCGGCAGAAAGGGCCCCACCTCGCCGCCGCTCGGGCTGATCACGCCGACGATGCCCGCGGCGACGAGCAGGGTGAGGTTGCTGGTGCCGGCAAAGACCAGCCCCGCTGCCGTCATCAGCAGCGCGCCGGCGACCAGCATCCGCCGCCGGCCGATGCGATCCGCTTGCGTCGTCAGATACAGCGACACCACAGTGTCGCCGGCCAGCGTCAGCGTCAGCACCATGCCGGTCTGCACCTCGCTCAACCCGAGGCCAACGAGATAGAAGACGAGCACGACCGACAGCAGCCCGTAGGCGAACAGACGGAGGAAACGAGTGAGGTAGAGCAGCCACACATCGCGCCCCAGCGACGACAGCGGCGCGGGCAGAGCCTCACGGATCCGTCGACGAACTCGAACGTGCATGGACGCGCTCGGCGGTGTGCTCACCAGAACTCCCGGTCTCAGCATCATCGTTCAAAAGCGTAACTACGGCGCGCAATACGTCGAAAGGCGTCGCACGCGCGCGTGGCGTGCAGGCGTTCTCGCGCCGCCGCCCGGCGCCGCTTCACACACTTTGATCGCGCGCCGCCGTCACCGAGCGCCAAGCGAGTGCGCGCGAGCGCACGCACGATTTGCGCGCGCAGTACCGCGATGCGCGCGAGCCATCGCGCCCGTGGCATTTCGCTTGCGCCATCACCTGCTGTCAGTCCGGCGGCGAGTTCACGATGACGTGACGAAAGAGTCAGCTGGCGGCGGTTGCCGCAGCTGTGTCAATCGCGCGACGGGCGGTCGAAGGAGGATTCATGAACATGCGCTATCTGGCGCTCGCCGCGCGGCAGCTGCTCGCGGTCACCTTCATCATCGCGTCGGCCGGGCATTTCACGCCCGACACGATCGCCTCGGCAGCGCACCACGGCGTGCCGCTGGCGAGCCTGCTGGTGCCAATCTCCGGTCTGATCGCGCTGGCCGGCGGGTTGAGCCTGCTCTTCGGGTATCAGGCCAAGGTCGGCGCCGGCCTGCTCGTGGTGTTTCTCGTGCCGGTGACGCTGATGATGCACAACTTCTGGTCGGCTGCGGACGCGGCGACGTTTCAGCGCGAGCTGATGCTGTTCGCCCGCAACCTCGGGCTGCTGGCCGGCGCGCTGCAGGTCGGGCACTCCGGCGCCGGCGCGCTCAGCCTCGACGCGTTGATGGCCGACGCGCTCGTCACCGAGCCGGTCGCGGAGCTCGATTACGTTGCCTGATCGCCTGGTGAAGAAGGGGAGCCCTCAACCGAAGCTGCCGCGCATCGAGCCGGTGCCGCCGCTGCGGTGCAGCCAGTTCGCGCGGCCGATCTGGGGCGCGCGGCCGGCGTCGCCGCGGCGCGTCCGGGTTCAGGAGATCACGCCGCGCCGCACCGCATAGAGCACCAGCTCCGCGGTGTTGTGCACATCGAGCTTCTGCAGGATGTGCGCGCGGTGGGTTTCGACGGTGGCCGGGCTGACCGAGAGCAGCTCGGCGACCTCTTTGTTGCTGCGGCCTTCGGCCACCAGCTGGAAGATCTCGCGCTCGCGCTCCGAGAGCGACTCGTAGCGATCGGCGATCCCCTTCTCCGCGAGGTGGCGCAGGTAGTCGTCGAGCATCACCTTGGCGGCCGCCGGGCTGAAGAACGACTTGCCGGCGGCAATCGCGGCGACGCCGCGAATCAGGTCCGAGTCGGCCGAGTCCTTCAGCATGTAGCCCTTCGCGCCGGCCTTCAACGCCTGGATGATGTAGGCCTCGTCGGCGTGCATGCTGAGGATCAGGACGCGGCACTCCGGCAGGCGCCGCACGACCTGGCGCGTGGCCTCGATGCCGTTCAACAGCGGCATGCCGATGTCGAGGATCGCGACGTCGGGCGTGGTCGCGAGGATCTGGCGCACCGCATCGCGGCCGTCGCCCGCCTCGGCGACGACCTCCCAATCGGGGCGCTCTTCGAGGATCTTCCGCAGCCCCTGGCGGAGGAGCGTGTGATCGTCGCCGAGGACGATCGACAGCTTACGCATCGGCAACCAGCTGGCCCGGCGCCTCGCCGGCGCGCACCGCGGTCTCGCCCTGCGCCTCGTCGGCGGCCGGGCGCACCCGCGCCGGCAGCTCGACGGTGAGGCGCGTGCCGTTGCCCGGTGCGCTCTCGAGCCGCACCGTGCCGCGCAGCTGCGCCACGCGCTCGCGGATGCCGATCAGGCCGATCCCGGGCCGGTGCGTCGGCGCGCCGGCGGCGTCGGGATCGAACCCGGCGCCGTTGTCCTCGACCGTGATCAGAATCGTGTGCGGCAGCCGCTGCAGGTAGACGCGGCAGGTCGTCGCCCGCGCGTGCTTGGCGACATTGGTCAACGCCTCCTGGACGATGCGGTAGATCGAGGCTTCGATGTCGGGCGTGAAGCGCTCGTCCATGCGATCGTGCAGCAGCTCGGCGCGGACGTCGTGGCGGGCGCCGAAGCCGCGCAGGTACCACTCGACCGCGGCCGGCAGGCCGAGGTCGTCGAGCAGCGCCGGGTGCAGCAGGTGCGACAAGTCGCGCACCGTCGTCAGCGCGCTCTCGGTGATCGAGCGCGCGTCGGCGAGCGCTTGCGGCGCCACGCCGTGCGCCTCGAGCGCTCGCTGGGCGACGGCGAGCTCGACCTTGATCGCGGTCAGCACCTGGCCCACCTCGTCGTGCAGCTCGCGGGCGATGCTGCGGCGCTCTTCTTCCTGCGCGGTGATCAGCTTCGCCGACAGCCGCTGCAGCTCCTCGTTGGTCTGCGCCTCCTGCTGCTGCTGGCGTCGCAGCCGGCGTTCGAGACGCCCGGCGAGGCGGATCGCGAACAGCGCGATGCCGAAGCTCGCCGCCACGGCGATGCCGAGGCTCTCCCACAGCCGCCGCTGCGTCGTGCCATAGACATCGGCGACGGCGCGCTGCTGCTGGACGAACGCGACGCGGTTGAGCGCCTGGACGTCCTCCGAGACCTGGATCACCGCCTCGCGCTTCGGCACGATGCGCGTGCGCAGCAGCACGCGCGCCTCGGCGGACGATCGGCCGCTGTCGTCGTCAATCACCTCGAGCATCGTGTCGCGGAACTCGTCGATCGCGCTGCGCAGATGCGCGACCCGCTCGCGCTCGTCTGGTGAATCCATCACCGGCACGTATTGCCCCAGCGCCGCGTCGACCGCGTGGTAGGTGCGCTCGAGCTGTGCGCGGTACGCGGTGATCGTCGTTCGGTCCGGATCGAGCAGTGCATCGCGCACGTAGACCGATCCCAGCAGCACCTGCGCGCGCACGGTCGACAGCTGCTCCTGCGCCCGCATGTAGCGGTCGTTGATTGAGCCGGCGCGCTGCTCGACGTCGCGGAACCGCTGGGTGAAGTAGTAGCCGGCGAACAGCCAGACGCCGAAGGTCAACCCGAAGCCGAGGAGCAGGGCCGCCCGGATCGTCAGCCGGCTGCGAGGGTCCGGTTGCGCCACAGCAGCATCTTATCGTCGCCGCCCCGCGGCTGAGGCGGCTCCATGGTTTCCGTCGCCGGAATACAGGCTCGACCGGATGGGAGGCGGCGTGCGCGCCGCCGTATCGTGGACGCACTACTCATGGCATCCGAACTTCCCATTGTCGTGTTCTCCGATGTCGACGGCGTGTTCTACGACCCTGACCAGCGCGCCGTGGGCGAGGCCGCGCGGGCGCTGGCCGCGCTCGGGCGCGCCGCCGTGTCGCTCGTGCTCTGCTCCAGCAAGACCCGCGCGGAGGTCGAGACCATCCAGCAGGCGCTCGGCATTCATCACCCGTTCGTGTGCGAGAGCGGCGCCGCCACGTTCGTGCCGGCTGGATATTTCCCCTTCGACGTGCCGCAGGCGCGCGATCTCGCCGGCTACCAGGCGGTCGAGTTCGGGCGGCCGCATGCGGAAATCGCGCAGGCGCTGCGCCGGACGGCGGCGCGCCTGCGGGTCGACATGGTCGCGTTCGGCGACATGTCGGTGGACGAGGTCGCCCGCGACTGCCACCTGTCGCTCCTCCAGGCGCGCCTCGCCAAACTGCCCGAGTACGGCGAGCGTTTCCGCGTTCGCGACCGGCGGGCAGCCGCGCGCGGCCGCCTGTTCGATGCGCTGCAGGCGTCACACCTGCGGTGCATCGGCGGCGCGCATTTCGATTACGTCGGCGCGCCGGTCGAGAACAGCCTCGGCGTGGCGCTGCTGCGCACGCTGTATCACCGAGCCTTCGGCGCGGTGGTCACCGTCGGCCTCGCCGACGCGATGGCCGACGACAACCTGCTGCAGCTGGTCGATCGCCGCGTCATCGTCGGCGACGAGGATCCGGCGCGCGGCGGCGTCGACGTCGCCGCCTGGGCGCGCGCCATCGTCGACATCGTCGAGGAGGTGCGCGGCGACCGGGCGTGCACCGGGCGGTAGCCGGCATCGATCATGAGCGCCGTCAGCCCGGCGCGCGCGCGCGTCTCACGCGAGACGCGGATGCTGATTGCGACGATCGCCCTGTCGATCGCCGCGCTCTTCGCGCTGTCGCGCTTCCGCTTTCCCGAGCGCGAGCCCGCGCCGGCGCCGGTGCCGCCGATCCTGACGCCGCTGGTCCACCCGCCGGCCTTTGCGAACCTGGCGTCGGCGGTCGGCGATCTGCGGGCGCAGATCGCACCCTACCTGGTTGCGCTCGGCAGCGACGATCAGCCGGTCGCAGAGACGCGCGATCGATCGCTGGCGCTGCGTGTCGACGGCGACCTCGCGGTCGCGTTGATTGCCGGCGAACCGCCGGCCGGAACGCTCGTCGCGCGCAATCACGCGACCAGCCTCACCGTCGTGCGTACGCCCGCATCTTCCGCCGCCGCGGCGCCGCCGACGTGGTCTCCGCGCCAACTGCAGCAGCCCCGGTATCTTTTCGCCGCACGGGCGGGGCGCGACGGTCCGGCTCTGCGGCCGCTCTTTGTCGACGCCCTCGACGAGATTGAAACGGCGCTGTGGCCGGTTCCGCTGTGGACGATCAGCTCGCAGCCTGACGCCGAGCCTGGCGCATTCCTGTTTACCGCCGACGGATCCCTCGCGGGCCTGGTCACCGCCGTGCGAGGCGTGCCGGCGATCGTCCCAGGTGACGTCGTGCTGCGCGAGGCAGCGACGCTGCAGCAAGCGGGCACCAGAGCGGCTGGCTATCTGGGCATCGAGGTCCGTGCCCTCACGCCGGCACTGGCGATCGCCATCGGCGAAGCGCCAGGCATCGTCGTCGCCTGGGTGGATCCCCGCGGGCCGGCAGCGGAGCAGTTGCAGCCGGGCGATGTCATCGCGTCGATCGATGGCACCGCCGTCTCGATGCCGGACGACTGGACGGCGCGTGCCGGCCGCGCTGCGCCCGGCGACGCGATCGCGCTTCGCGTGATCCGGCAGCAGGCCGTTGTCGAAGTGGGACTCGTGGCTGTCGACCGTCCGGCAGAGACGACCGGCCTCGGGCTGACCATGCGGGCGGTCCGAGGAGCCGGCGCCGAGATCGTCGCGGTCGAACCGGGCTCCGCGGCGGATCGAGCCGGTTTGAGAGCCGGCGATCTCGTCACGACGTTCGGATCGGCTCGCGCACCGTCGCCGGGCGAGGTGACGCGCGCGTTCGCCGCCGCGCCGGCCGGCGCGGCGACGCTGGTCGGGTTCGCGCGCGGCGGCCGCCACGACCTCGTGGCGCTGATGAAGAGATGACTGCGATCACGCTGCCGGCCGGGAGGGCGCCCGATCACGTCGGTGAAACGCGCGAATCGTGGCGCGCGATCGACCGCCAGACGCTGCTGCTCCTCGCGCTCGGCGTCGCGCTCGGCGGGCGCGGCCTGAACGTCCTGCCCGACTCGGTGCTGTCGTTTCTCGCGCCGGCGGTCTCGGCGGCGCTGGCCGCGATGGGCGCACTCGCCGGCGTCGGTCTGCACGGCGACCGCCGGCGCGAGCCGGGGCTGCCAACGAGCGTGGCGATCGACGTGGGCCTCACCTTCGCCGCCGTCGCTGCGGCTCTTCTCATCGCCTGGCGAGCCGCGGCGCAGCCGAGCGACACCTCGGTCATTGCCGCGGTCTGCTTCGGCGTCGCCGCCATTCCGTTTTCTCTCAGCGTCCGGGAGGCGGCGCAGGCTTCGTCACCGCTCGCTGCGCGTATCAGCGAAGCGGGCCTGGCGGTTGCGATCATCGCGGGCGCTTTCGCCGTGGCCTGGCCCGCGAACCACTCTGCCTCCCGAACGATAGCGGCGACCGCGGAACTTGCCGGCATCGCCGCGGTCGTCGCCGCGGCCGGATGGCTCCTTGCCGGCCAGACGAGCGACGACAACGAGCAGCGGGTCCTGGCGGTGGGAACGGTGCTGCTGCTCGGCGGCGCCGCCGACTACCTCGGAGCGTCGGCGCTGTTCAGCGGGTTCGTGGCAGGCATCTGCGGGCGCGTGGGCGACCGCGTCGGCCGCGACCGGCTGGCGCGCGATCTGGAACGGCTGCAGCGTCCACTCATCGTCGTGCTGCTGATCATGGCCGGCGCACGATGCCGCTTCTCGACGGCGGCCCTCGGGTTGGCGGTCGTGTACGCGATGAGCCGGGCGGCGGCAAAGCTGGCAGCGGGCTCGATCATGAGCCGCCGCGCGTCCGGGCGTCCCTGGTCGATTGGCGTCTCCTGCCTGCCGCCCGGGGCCGCGAGCGTCGCCCTGGCGCTGACGGTGGCCACGGCGTGGAATAGCCCTGCGGCGCGGCTCGTCGTCGACGTGGTGGTGATCGGATCGATGCTGGGCGAGCTGCTGGTGTCGGCGATGCGGCGGGAGCGAGCGTGAGCCGCGTCGCTTCCGTGGCGCTGGTCGGCGCAGCGCTCTACTGGATTCGGCAGAGCGGTGCCGGCGGAGCCGCAGACCGCCCCGCAACCGCGCTCGCCCTCGGCTTCACGCTGGTTGCGGCGCTCGTGGCCGGCGACATCCTGCGCCGCCTGCGGCTGCCGAAACTGACCGGATACCTGCTGTTCGGCGTGATGCTCGGGCCGTATCTCGGCAACGTCATCACGGAGGTGATGGCGCAGCAGCTGCAATCGCTCACTGGCGTCGCCACGTCGCTGATCGCGCTGATCGCGGGGCTGACGCTCAACTTCGAGCGGGTCGCGCGCCGCGCCCGCGGCGTGGGGCGGCTGATTGCCGCGACGCTGGCGGTGGCGATGATCGGCTTGTTCGCCGTCGCGTGGGTCGCGTGGCCGTTGCTGCCGATTGCACCGGGCGCGCACGGCCTGGCCAAGGCTGCGATGGCGGCGCTGTTCGTCGTCGTCGTGGTCAGTTTCTCGCCGACGATGACCGCAGCCGTCGTTGCCGAGACCGGGGCGCGCGGACGCATGAGCGATCTGGTGCTGGCGATCGTCGTCGCGGCCGACCTGATCGTCCTGGTGCTGTTTTCCCTGCTGATGCAGCTGGCGCGGGTCACGCTGGGCGACGGCGGGACAGAGCCGAGCGTGCTGGCGCGGCTGGCCTGGGAGATTGGCGGCGCGCTCGCGTTCGGCAGCCTCGCCGGCGCGCTGCTCGCGTTCTACCTCCGCTACGTGGAGCGCGAGACGACGCTGGTCCTGCTCGGCGCATGCGTCGTCCTCAGCCAGGCGGGCGCGGCGCAGCGCTTCGAGCCGCTGCTCGCGTCGATGGCGGCGGGCATGGTGATTTCCAACATCGCCGTACCGCAGGGTGACACGTTGAAGATCGCCGTCCAGCGCGGCGCGCTGCCGGTGCTGATCGTGTTCTTCGTCGCCGTCGGCGCCTCGCTGCAGCTGCAGGCGGTAACGGCGATCGGCACGGTCGCGCTGGCGCTGGTCTTCGTGCGAGTTGCCTGGATCTCGCTCGGCCTCGCGGTGGGGCTCCGCCTCTCCGGCATCGATCGCAGCGTCGGCGCGTATGCGTGGACCGGGCTGATCTCGCAGGCGGGCATCACCCTCGGGCTCGTCTCGGTGCTGGCGATCGAGTTCCCGGGCTGGGGCGCGCGGATCCAGGCGCTGCTGGTCGCCGTGATTGCGATCGACGAGCTGGTCGGTCCGGCGCTCTTCCGCCTCGGCCTGACGCGCAGCGGCGAGCGCGAAGCGGAGCTCCAGCGTCCGCTGATCGTCGTGTCCAATCGCGAACCGTACATCCACTCTTATGACCGCGACGGACGGATCGAGGTCACGCATGCAACGGGCGGCGTCGCGGTGGCGCTCGACGCCCTGATGCGCGAGCGCCAAGGTGTCTGGATCGCGCACGGCGGCGGCAGCGCCGATGCGGCCGTGGCCGATGCCGGCGGCAAGGTTGCGGTGCCGCCGGGGTCGCCGACCTATCAGCTCCGGCGCCTGTGGCTCGATCGAGCGCTCTACGACGGCTACTACGGCGGGTTCGCCAACGAAGGCCTCTGGCCGCTCTGCCATCTCGTCGACGTTCGGCCGCAGTTCCGCACCGACGACTGGGCGGCGTATCAGGCGGTCAACTCACGCTTCGCCGCGGCAATCGACGAAGAGCTCGGCGGCGACGACACGCCGGTGTTCATCCAGGACTACCACCTCGCGCTGGTCGCGCAGCGGCTGCGGCGGCGCCGTCCAGCGGCTCGCACCGCGCTCTTCTGGCACATCCCGTGGCCGTATCCCGATCGGCTGCGGATCTGTCCCTGGCGGCGCGAGCTGCTCGAAGGGCTGCTCGCCAACGATCTGCTGGCGTTCCAGCTGGAGCGCGATCGCCGCAATTTCGTGATGGCGGTCGAAGAGGAGCTCGACGCCGAGATCGATGCCGGCGGCGAGACGATTCGCTTCGGGTCGCGCGCGATCACCGTCACCGCCGTGCCGATCGGTGTCGACTACGACCGCATCCAGCTTGCCGGCCGCGAGGCGCGCGTGGACGACGAGAGCGGACGCCTGCGGCGCGAGTTCGGCCTCGAGGCGCCGATTCTCGGCCTCGGCGTCGATCGCCTCGATTACACCAAGGGAATTCCGGAGCGCCTCGACGCCCTCGATCGGCTGTTCACCGCGCGGCCGGAGCTGCGCGGGCAGCTCACCTTTCTGCAGATCGGTGTGCCGTCGCGGTCGAGCCTCGGCAGCTACAGCGCGATCGAGACCGAGATCGATCGCAAGGCGGCGGCGCTGAACGCCCGCCACGGCCTGCCGGGGCTGCCGCCGCCGGTGCACTACCACAAATCGGCGCTCGGCCTGGTCAGCCTGGTCGCGCTGTATCGCCTCGCGCAGTTCTGCATCGTCAGCTCGCTGCACGACGGGATGAACCTGGTCGCCAAGGAATTCGTCGCCGCGCGCGACGACGAGGACGGCGTGCTGGTCCTCAGCGCGCTGGCGGGCGCCGCGCAGGAGCTTCGCGAGGCCTTGATCATCAATCCGTACGACGCCGACGATTTCGCGGCCGTGCTCGCGCGCGCGCTCGACATGCCGAAGCACGAACGCCGCGCCCGGATGGCGGCCATGCGCCGCATCGTCGCCGGCCGGAACGTGTTCAGCTGGGCCTCGGACATCCTCGAAGGGCTCGAGAGCCTGTGGACCAAGCCGCTGCTCTACGCGGCCCACGCGCCGGAAGAGACGCCGGTGTGACGGGGTCTACCGGAACTCCTTGTCATCGGCCGACGGGCCGTAGATAGCGGGCACCTTGGCGCCCATCAGCCGCAGGTAGACGGTCATCTGGCCGCGGTGGTGCGCCCAGTGATTGATGGTGTCGCGGATCATCTCGTAGCGCGGCGCCTGCTGCACCACCTGTCCGCGCGCGAGCAGGCGCCACGGCGTTTTCAGATGTTCGTCGGTCGTGCCCTCGAGCGCCGCACGCGCGTCGGCGGCGGTCTTGTCGAGCGCCTCGACCAGCGCCGCGCTCGTCTCTTTCGGCGTCGGCTTCATCCGCGGCTGCGCCGGCGCGACGTCGAGCTCGTTCTCCTTGACCTCCATCGCAATCCAGGACGGGATCGTCGCCACCATGTCGGCGAGGTAGCCGAACTGCATCGACTTGTCGTGCGGCTTCCAGTCGTACTTTCCAGCCGGCACCTCTTTCAACGCGCGGCGGGAACGTTCCACTTCGCGGGCCAGCTCTGAGAGAAACAGCTCGGTCAGCTTCATGCGCAACTCCTCGCGTTAGACTATCAGGACCATGCACGCACGAGTTTCGATCTGGATGTGGTTGACTGCCGCGGTGACGGCGGTGTCGGCGGCGGCATGCGGCGGAGCGCCGCCGTCGCAGCAGGCCGCAGCGCCCGCATCGGCGCCTGCCGCAGCGGCACCGGCGTCGGGCGGCGACCGCAAGTACCTGCTCGAACGGGTCGACGATGCGGCGGTCGTGCAGCTGTACGCGGACGGCTTCCGAGATCTGTCGGCGAAGGACAAAACGCTGGTCTGGCATCTCTACCAGGCCGCGATTGCCGGCCGCGACATTTTCTACGACCAGAAGCACGCGCAGGCGCTCGAGATGCGCGACGTCCTCGAAGCGATCGTCGCGTCGGCGGGCCGCGCGAAGATCGATCCGGCGACGCTCAGCGAGATCCAGCGCTACACGAAGTTGTTCTGGGTCAACACCGGGCCCTACAACAACCTGACGGCGCAGAAGTTCGTGCTGACGTGCACGCCGCAGGCGTTCGCCGCCGCGGCAAAGGCGGCCGCTGAATCGGGATCGAGCTTCCCCGTGAAGGGCGGCGAGACGCTCGACGCGCTGCTCGCCCGGCTTCAGCCGATGTTCTTCGACGCGTCGGTCGACCCGAAGGTCACCGACAAGAATCCTCCAGCCGGCAAGGACATCCTCAGCGCCAGCGCGAACAACCTCTACGCCGGCGTCACGATGAAAGACCTCGAAGGGTTCAAGGAGAGCCATGCGCTCAACTCGCGCCTGGTCAAGACCGGCGGGAAGCTGACCGAGGAGGTCTATCGGGCCGGCGGCAGGTACGGGCCGCAACTCAACGCCGTCATCGGTCACCTCGAGGAGGCCATCAAGTTCGCACCGGAGCCGACCGCGAAGGCGCTGCGCGCCCTGATCAAGTTCTACCAGACCGGCGAGACCCCAGATCGTGAGGCCTACGACATCGCCTGGGTGGCGGACAAATCCTCGCCGGTGGACACCATCAATGGCTTCATCGAGGTCTACCTCGACGCGCGTGGCATGAAGGGGGCGTGGGAGGCGCTGGTCTTCCACGTCAACCGGCAGAAGACCGCCGGCATCCAGGCGCTGGCGAAGAACGCCCAGTGGTTCGAAGACCGGATGCCGTGGGACGCGAAGTACCGCAAGCAGGGCGTGCAGGGGATCACCGCGAATGCGATCGACGTCGTGATCGAGACCGGCGACTCGGGCCCGGTGACGCCGGTCGGCATCAACCTGCCGAACGATCAGGCGATTCGCGAGCGCTACGGCAGCAAGTCGGTGTCGCTGTCGAACGT
>Ga0070676_10000268_pt1 | contig 22817 bp, 20 predicted proteins | sample KBSM53metaG_FD_64667 | JGI IMG/M metagenome (GOLD analysis project Ga0070676, IMG submission 64667) | Miscanthus rhizosphere microbial communities from Kellogg Biological Station, Michigan, USA - KBS M5-3 metaG | ecosystem: Host-associated > Plants > Roots > Rhizosphere > Soil ...
GGGTTTGAATGTATGCTGAAGATAATGTGCCCGAGCCAATGCAGTCGGTTTCGGTGTCGTAGAGGTAGATTTTGTAACTCATTTGGTGAGTGGCGAATGGTTAGTAGTGAGTTTTAGTCTGAAAGTCGGAGGTCGGAAAGTCCGGAAGCTTTTTGAACATGATTTATGGATTGGGTGGATTTACAGGATCATGTTGAATCGTTTAAAATCATTCAATCGTGTTTTCGGATTCTCTCCAGTGGTAAACCAGCAGCGCTGCCATGTAGATAATGATTATTATGCTGATTGGCATATTTCAAAGGTCGGGATAATAGTTTGGTGATGTGGTGACAGTGTTTTGGACACTATTTGTGGATTTATTGAATTTGCAAGATCATGTTGAATCTTTAAATCCTGAAATCGTGTTCTGATTGATATATTCAAATATCGGGATAGTTGTTGAAGAAGGTGGTGACAGTGTTTTGTCAGTGAATATTTATAGATTTGAGAAAGCCTTATCGCAATGAAATATTTGAGCTTATTTATTCTTACCCTATTGAGCTTTGATAGTTTGTCTCAAGTAAGATTCAAACATGACTTTGTCCCACCTCAGTTATTAGATACAGCGAGATTTAAAAAAGACATTATTTGTCAAACCAAGTTAGACAGTGCTTTTAATTTGTATAAAAAGGACACATCTAATTTTTTATATCGTTATTTTTTTAAGGTCAAAAAAGATGGGCAAATCCAACCCAATATGTTTTATGGCGATATTAATACAATAAGAATTACTGAATACATAAAGGAAACGTTTAACCAATACCGCTGGAAGGCAGGCTATATTAAAGGATGTGGAAAATGTAATGAAGACCTTAATATGGAATTGGATGTGTTCATCACTACTGATGAGGATTATATTAGCGAATCAAATGGAGAATTGAATAACATAGTAATACAATTAATTATGAAGGATGCTTACCCTGACGAAGTCATATATGAGCTTAAATTGACTTATATGGATTTGATTTCGTTATATCGTTCTGAAGGCTGTGATATAGCAAAATAAGTTAGTGTACAACTTTGATAACTTTCTAATTATGAAAAAATACCTCATCTTACTGGTTGTAATTCTGTTATCCTGCTCTTTTACCGGGCGAAAAATAGTTTGGGTGGCGATCGGCGACTCCGTTACCTACTTGAATGACCACCCGGGTGAAACATCGAACAGGGTAACCAGGGGTTATTTGAGCCGGGTTACAGATTCATTGCCCAACGTGCAATACATAAACCAGGGGCACAACGGTTGGAAATCAACCGACATTGCTGCCAACATCGATAAGCTGGGGCTTGTTAACGCTGACGTTTACACCATTTTTTTGGGGACGAACGATTGGTGGGGCGGTATTCCTGCCGGTAATATCAGCGACTATAAAAACGCCACAGGAACCGGTACTGTGTTTGGCTCATTTCGCATAATTATAGATAAAGTCCGCCAGTTGAACGGGCAGGCTAAGATTGTATTGATAACGCCCATGCAGCGCAGTGATTTTGTGTATGTTCTTGATCCGAACAATAATGCCTTTGGGTCTTATAAGACGAAGAACGGGCAGTCGTTGGAGGAGATTGCGAATGCAGTTGTTGCCATTGGTAAATATGAGCGCCTGCCGGTGATAGATATTTATCATGATCCGAGATTTGATATCAAGAATATGGTCAACTTTAAACGCCTGAAGGATCCGCAATCCGGTAAATACAAAGATTTCCAGTATCCTGAGTCGACGACTATTCCCTTCGACCCAAAAACTGATGAATATCCTTACCCTCCGGCAGCCATAAACATGACCTATGATGGACTGCATCCGTCCAATAAAGGGGATTCAGTTATCGCCCATTTGGTTGTTGATACTTTTGATAAGTTGGGTGTGGCCGGGAGAGGAGATAAATAATATAGGTATAGGGAAAGGAGGGCTATTAATTAAGCCTCAACTTAAATTGACAGCCAGTTTTACTTTTAAATCAAATTCTTGCCGGCTTACTTTGCCTTTGCGCAGTTGACTGATGTATTTTAATGTAGTAAGCCTGTCAAGCTCCGACAGGTATAGGTTACGTTCTTGATCTGATTTGTGTGCATCCTGAGGCGAATAGAGGTGCGTGATATCTCGTCTTCGAGTACATCAGATGGGCAAGCATAAAATTGATCGTAAACAGCTTGTTGCAAAAGGATGGTGGCCATCAGGTTGATTTTAGCCAATTATACGTTCTCCGGAAATGAAAGTCTTTAAGCCCGTATTATCATTATGTTATGAATTTGATGGTAGGATACTTTGTTTATTATAGACGGATTATTGTGCATAAAGTGTGCTAATTTCTTGATTATTAAATACTTTTTGTTCTTATATTTATTCATAATAAATGATAAATCTGCACCCCACAGATTAAACCGAAGCTGACCATTCTTTTATTCAGGATGATATTTTCCTAGGCTTTTCAATAAATCAATTTTTAACGGCTAAAATGAATTGCCTGGGGCCTGTTGTATAACAATGGGCCGCGTGAAGAGTATTATCTATTTCTTGTAAATCGAATTAAATCAATAAGTATTTAAATAAATAGGAGGGACTATGAAATCAGTTATCATCACAGGTACCAGTAAAGGTATCGGGCTTGACACAGCGCTTGCGTTTGGCAGAGCTGGGTACCGGGTTTTTGCAACCATGCGTAAACCGGAAAACGCAGATAATTTCAGAAAAAAAATAAAAGAGGAGAATCTGCCTATAACCATTTTGGCAATGGACGTAGATTCGGATGATTCGGTAGAAAGTTGTATCAGTGCAATTCTTCGGGAAAATGGACCGGTTGATGTGCTGATCAATAACGCGGGTATCGAACACCATGGATCAGTTGAGGAAACGCCTCTGGCAGATTTCAAAGCGGTAATGGAAACCAATTATTTCGGTGTTCTCAGGTGTGTTAAAGCTGTATTGCCACATATGCGCAATGAACATAAAGGTTGCATCATCAATGTGGCGTCTGTTGCAGGTAAGATAGCATGCACACCATTAGGACCTTATGCAGCGACCAAATTTGCTTTGGAAGCATTGAGCGAGGCCCTGGCGCACGAAGTTAAACCTTTTAACATAAGAGTTGCTATTGTTGAGCCCGGTATCATCGATACACAAATGGCAAGGGATATCAGGTACAGCAGTAATTCCATTTATCCGCAGGTGAACCGGTTTGGGGGGCTCTTTGCCGCATCGTTGCAAACCCCGGCGAGTGCTACGCTTGTAGCGGATAAAATGCTGGAAATAGTAGAAAGTGGCACCTGGAAATTGCGGCATCCTGTAGGGCCGGATGCAGAGCCGTTTCTGGGCTGGCGCGCATCAATGAGCGATGAGGAATGGGTAGACTGGAACGCAGCTAATGATGAAGACTGGTTCAATGCCGTTCAAAATACTTTTGGTTTGAATGCAAGAAGGGAGGCGGGCAGTGTGGCTCAAGTTTGATCCAAATAAATAATAATAGCACCTGCTTTTAAAAGCGGGTGCTATTATTATTTGCTTAATTAATCGGCTTAAATATCCTGTTCCAGCGAATCTTGCTGAAGAAACTTTGGGTTGAATCGGTACTGAAAAAGGTGATGAGCGCTTTTCCTATTATATGGTCTTCAGGTACATAGCCCCAGAAACGACAGTCTAGCGAGTTGTGGCGGTTGTCGCCCATCATCCAGTAATAATTCATTTTAAAGGTATAGCTGGTTGCTTTTTGTCCGTTAAGCAGTATGTCTTTACCCTGTACCTCTACTTTGTTATGTTCATATAACTCAATAGCGCGACGGTATAATGCCATGGTCGAATCGTTTAGCGGAATCGTGTACCCACGATTTGGCAGGGTTAACGGGCCGAAATTATCCTGGTTCCATTTGAAGTGGGCATTATGTGGAAAAACCAATGAATCCCATTGACCGGCAGGCAGAACAACCGGCGTAACACTTTTAATATAAGATTGGCTCTTTAAAGCTGAAAGATTCTTATAGGGAACCGTCACAGCGGTTCCATCGGTTTCTGATGGTTTTATTCCCAAATCGGTATAAAATTGAGGGTTGATATTAGAACCATCAGTAACTATACGGTAATCGGTTTGCGATTCAGGTGCATTCGGAGCGGCTTTGCCATTGATATAGACCTGGCCGTCAACAATGGTCAGCACGTCACCGGGTGTTGCCTGGCAACGTTTAATAAGGGCAGTGCGCTCATCCACCGGCAGACCGTATTGCGGATCTGCCTCTTCCGGTTTATTAAACACCACGATGTCACCCTTTTTTACATCGGAAAGCCCCGGCAAACGCCAGTAAGGCAGCTTGATCCAGTCCACCCACGTCCTTACACCATACACCTTAGGCTCCGTAAACGGAATCGACAACGGCGTATTGGCTATACGCGGTCCGTAGCTGATCTTGCTTACAAAAAGGTAATCGCCAACAAGTTGTGTTCCTTCCATAGAGCCGGAAGGAATGGCGTAGGCAGAAAAAAGCAGTCCGCGGATAATAGTAGCAGCAACAAAGGCGAATAACAGGGCATCCATCCATTCGCGCAGTTTGCTTTTTTTAGGTTTTGGTGAATCAGTTTTTTTCCGGAACGGCCATTTCCAAGTCATGATAAATATGATTTATCATGTTAGATGGGGGTAGGTGCGAGTTGTTACAGGAGAAATGAAATAATTTAAGTAGTCATTCAATATTCCTCGAAGTCCTCAAGAGGCTCGTCAAAGTCATCAGATATTTTAAAAAAGCCTTTCGAATATCCAAATTGACGTTCTTTTATTTTATTCCTTTCTCGGATTTCTGTTTTAAGAAAGCAACAAAGTCTGACAATGTTGAATTGTTTTCTCAGATCTCTGCACTTCCAACAAACCTAAAAAAGAAAATATTAGCGACCTATATCACTCAGTTCTCTTCAAAACTATTCAGGGCGCGCCAGATGGTGCGTTCGTCCCTGTTGAATTTTCCCCCGGCTTCGAGTACTGCCTGGTTTTTGGTGATGCCACGTGTTTGTATCTGGGCCTGTACCCACAGGTAGATCTCGCGATAATTGAAGATTTTTGAGGTGATGAATCCGGCTTTGTACATTTCGGAAAATATGCCGTCGTTGAACAGCGCGTTGGCTATTTTAATGTTCATTTGGTGTAGGATTATTAATTTTACTTGAATGTTTGAAACTGATGTACCCGATTTTATCGGAAATGCCAGAGTGGTTTGTTATGCTGTAGTTAATTTATCCCTGCCTACCGGCAATACACAGCACATAGTAAATGGCAAACTATTTAATACTATCTATGGATTAGCTATTTGTCAATATAAACCGGGAGATGGCTATTATCTTTTTTACTGCACCGATGATTGGGCCGAGGTTACTGACACCTGGCACGAAACAGTTGAAGATGCAAAGGATCAGGCTGAGTTTGAATACTCTGGCATAATCAATAATTGGATAGATAAATAACCCCACAGTGGTTACAAATTCACTCTATTAATTGTCTGCGCTAGTATATTTTGCTGATTGTTAATGTCCTTTACATCAACATACACAGGAGGGAAGTTGTTGATCATCTGGTAGGCGACTGTATTGGCGAGGTTTTTCTGATCATTCATGGGTTGATTATAGTAGCGGTTGGCATTACCGCCGTCAGTAAAGATACCGCCTACAGCATAGCCACGCGACACATTAGGAACCGAAAAGTCACGGCCGCCATAAGCTACGTTGATAGCGCTAACCAGGTTGCGGGCCCATGGATCGCGCATTGCTTCGGATACGACTACTGCTTCGCCTGAACGCAGGAAGGCGTTGGTATCGTCGGCACGGCTGTAGCCAGATAATACTGAACCTTTTCCATCTGACCTGAAATAACCGCCTTTGGCCATTGCAGGTGGTTTTTGTGAGGTGATAGTAGCCACTTGTGCCGCTGTATTGGCAATAATAGCGGCTATTGCAATTGTGCCCGCTATGGGCCCTAAGTCTGCTTCTGATTTGGTGATGGCAATTGCTCCGTTGATAATGGCCTGCGCAATAGAAGCTTTTTGCTCGCTCTTAAAGGCTTTAAGTTTTACGGCATTTTCCTGCTTTTTATACTTTTGTTCGATAGCCTGTTTTTGGGCCGAGGTAAGGCTTTTGTTATTCAGTTCTAATGCTTTGTCAGTTTCGAGGCCCTTTATTTTTGCGTCGCTTTGAGACCGGATATTTTTGCTGATAATTGAAAAAGCTGTATCCGAAACTTTTTGGGCGGCTTGTTTCTCGATGTTGGCGCGTTCTTCGGCCGACAGTTTTACCTTTTTGGTTACCTTATCCTGGTACTGCTGTTCCAGATCGATACGTTTCACATTTACCAGGTTGGTCATGTTCAGCTGGCTCTCAATTTTGTCAGGACCGAAACTTTTTGCTTCCAATCCAACCAATTTGTTTTGCAGATCGGTGGTTTTTACAGAGTCGTCCCTGATAAATTTATCAAGAATAGCACCCATGCCTTCTTTATGTGCAGCTTCAATCCGCTGAGCTTCCTTATTATATTGCAACAGGCTGATGAGCTTATCATCCAGCATTTGCTTCAGCTTAGCTTTCTCCTCTTTATAATTCTGATCTTCGGCCAATGCAGCCTGGGCATAGGCATTATTGGTCATTTGCAATTGCTGCATTATTGCTTCATGTTGTTTCTGTTCGGTTTCTGAAAGATGGTTATCCAGTTTCTGTTTTGCTGTTGAACTGTAGCTGATTTGCTGGTCAATAGATTTTTTGGTAAGTCCCATTGTCTTAACACCATATTTGGCAGTGTCATTTACTATTGATTTGGCAAGGATCTCGTTTTGCTTATCCAAAAGTTTTGAGTCGGTGTCAAGATGACTTATTGATTCTTTAGTTTTAACTACCAATTCATCCAGGTGTTCCATTTTTTGGTATAAGCTCTGTTCTTCTGAATCTATTCCACCGGTAAAACTGCTTCCGCCAACTCCTGGATGCGAGACATGCTCAGAATAGTCTTTCTGAGCATTTTTTAGTTTTCTTTGATATTCAGTAAGGTCCTTATTTAGTTTTTCGAGCTTATCATTATTGCCTAATGCCCGCTCTGCATTTTTGGTCATTCTGTTTTCTGCTGCCCGGGCTTGTGAAGCGGCAATAATAGAATGGGTTAATTCATCGTATGATTTTTTTGCTTTGCCTGCTAAAATTGCTTCGGTTGATAGTTTCCCCAAAATATCCGGGTACATATCTTTCAATTCCATGGCTATTTTTTTGCGGTCCTTTAAAGCCAGTGTATGGTCTTGTGCGGCATTGTATAAAACCTTTAGGCGGGCAAGCTCTTTTTGCGCATCTGCTTCACCCTCGGCCCTGGTACTGTTAAGAGCATCCATAATGATCTTATAGTCTTTCAATGCTTTTGTGTATGCGGTGAGTGCGGTGTTGCTTTTGGTAATATTACTTATCCAATCCAGAATTTGTGGGGCGTATTGAGTCAGGATGGATAGCCCGGCAGCTAAAATACCAACCCAACCTTCAGAGACTTCCTGAATAGCGATAATAGCCTCTTTCCAGGCTTTATAGGAGGAAGTTAAGCCTTCAATATTCGATTTTAGCTTCTCGCCTATGGAAGCGGATGATTGATTCTGGCTGTTAAGTTTGGATATCGTATCAGTAAACTTTGAGATGTCTTTATCCAACGAATCGATGCTGGTTGACAAGTCGGATATTGGCTTACCCAGGTTATTGATGGATGTGCGGAGGCTGTTGAATGATGCCTTGTACTGATCAATCTGTTGTTGTCCATCGGTATTCACCCGGACATCAACGGTAATTTGTTTGTTAATTTCGTCTGCCATAAGATTAGATGGTATTGTGGTTTATGAGATAATCCCGGACGAATGCCGGCGGTTGTAGAGTGGTATACAAATATATGAATAATATGCCAAATGGCATATTGTTTTTAGTATTAATTTGGTTTTGCGAAAATTATTAGCATTTTGGACGGGATGTTTATGTATAATCTAAACCTTAACTTGAATATGAAACTTCAATTCCTTCTCTTTTCATTACTATTTCTGTGTGCATGCCAAAATAATCATGGTGCAAGTAACCCTTATGTTGAAAAAGGCAATGCAAAATGGAAAGCCAAAGATTATAAAGGTGCATTGCAGGAATATGATCAGGCTGTGAAAGCCGAACCTGATTATGCCCTGCTATATCTTAACAGGGCGAAACTTAAATGGGTATTAAAGGATAATAATGCAGCAATAGCGGATTATGAAAAGGCTATCTCGTTAGACCGTAAATTTTCCCTGGCCTATATCCTATTAGCTGATATTAAATTAAATAGCAAAGATACTGCTGGAGCTTTAAAAGTATATAGCCGTATGATAGATGCCGTGCCCGATAACTTTAACGGATATCTTCACAGAGCACAGGTGGAGCATAAAATTAACAACAACAAGGCTGCGTTACAAGATTATAACAAAGCAATTGCCCTGAATGAAAAAGATGGTACATTGTATATTTTAAGAGGATATGCCAAACATGATCTTGGAGATAAGAACGGAGCCTGTATGGATTTCAATAAAGCCAAAGGGTTAGGGGATAATACGGCTGACGATGATATTTCATTACTTTGTCGCTAAGTAAATCTAATTATCCCAGTTTCACCAGCTCTACTTTGCATGGCTGCCCTTTGCGCCAGCTGTCTATTTTGTTGATATAATAATAGGCGTTGTCCTGCTGCAGGTATACCGGTATCAAAAGATCGAGTTCCAGGATATCTCGCGGCGTGAGCAGGAAATAGCGAACCACCTTTTTGGTTTGGGTTAGCACTTTTTGCAGTTCGGGATAGTATTTGGTTTTCAGTCCCGGTAGAGTACTATTGGCAGTTCCAGGCATGTCGCAGAAGCAGAGGTTATATTGTCCCTCAGGTTTATAAAAATAGGGGGTTGAGATAATATCGTTCACTACAATGTTGGTAGTGCCGTCGGTGAAAGTAACAGATTTGCCCGAAGTAAGGTTAGTTTTCTGATCTATCAGAATGCGCGAAGATGCACTGATGGTAAAGTCCGTGCTATCGGATGCGTTATCGATCATTTTTATTTGGGCTATTTGTCCGGTAATGAAGGGCCTGTTGAGCGTTGGTGCAAACTGACTCTGAAACAAATCGGTGGAAGCAGGTAAGGTTGCATCACTGATATTGATCTGCGCGTTGGCAAAGTCTTTGGGTAAAACGTGGTCATCTTCCTTATATTTCAAATAGTTTACCTGCGCATAATTGCCCAGTTTGAATGATACCTGTTTGCCCTGATCAATGCATTTGCTACTCCAGTCTTTTGTAATGGGAATGTTGTTTACAATATCACGCAGCGAATTAAAGCTTACTGTTCGCGAGGAGTTATCTGTTTGACAGATGATACCAAAACGTTGCAGGGTATCTTTCAGCAAATCTTTCTGACTAATGTCGGGAAAGATACGTTCGCATTGAACGGTCTGGCCGAATTGCATTGCTGTATTCTGACTTTCTATAAGGAGGGAGGTTCCCGGATAAATATGCGCATTTGAACCGGACAGCCCCTCCCATGAATACCCGACAAAAATGCCGCCGTTTGCAGGCAGGGTGGTGTCGCAGGAAAGTATCGTGTTTTTAATATCAATGAACCCTTTTATACCGCTTCCGCTGGTGTTTGGGTCCCGTGTCCATCCACCAGGGTTGTTGCCATTTTTGTTTTCACCCACTCCGGTAAACGAAAATTCTGTAGAAGCAAGCGGGGTATCGGGTGTAGATGGGTAGTTGGGGTCGCGATAATAAATTATCGCTGCCAGTTTGCTTGGGTCGTCAGTAGTGATACGGCCATACAGGTGTACATGCGGAAAAGTGACCGTTACTTTTACGGCATTAATCTTTTGCGAAGTAAACAATTCGCCGGAGAATTGCCTGGATGGGTCTGATAGGATATTGTCCCATATCAGAACCCCATCAGGATTGTGCGCATTAGGGTGGTTCAATTGGGTGCCGGTTTGATTGGCTGCGCTCATTCCTCTTACGTCGGGTTGGTTTTGGTAATCGGTACCATGTTCCCACGACCCGTTACTGAATTGACAGATAAGTAATGGATAAAGCGGGTCATCCAGTAATGATCCTTTGCCTTTATAGCCGGCCGATTGCAGCAATAGGTCGATAGCAGATTTAATAAAAAAGCCTGGCCGGATATTGTGAACATCAATAGGTTGTGTAAAATCCTGGCCGTTAATGTATCCATAGTCTACCACCGGATATATCCAGCCGTCGGTTTTAGTTTGGGAGGTAGCAGCGTTTTGCAGATTCCAGGTATGATCGAAAGATTGCCAAACCAGCTTTTTACCGTAATTGGTCCATTGGCTGGTACTATCGCCCATGTCATACAGTTTGCCATCTATCGCATCAAAAAAATCCACATTGCCGGATAGTACGGTGATGTTGACATTGTCCTGCTCCACATTGGTAAGCTCGGCTATGCCATAGGGAATGATCTCTAAACCATCCTGTATCAGTTTTGCTGGGTACTGCTCATAAGGCGCATTGGTGGTAAAGGCAATATCATCCGGAAAACCCAATATCTGCCGGTTACGTTGTGTAAGCGGAAGTTTGAATTGGTTGCTGGTGTTACCCTGCTGATTTTGTACCTCGGCCAGGTTGTTGATCTGGAAGGTAAGGGCAATGGGGCTGTCATCGTTCAGATCAACCAGTTGATCGTTAATGTATAGTTGGAGTTGGTTCATGCTGCGTGTTGGAAAGTTGGAAGGTTGAAAAGTTGCAAGGTTAAAGGCATTATTATGAGGATATTTATTAACTTAGAAGTACCAATTAATCTGAATCTTATGAATAAACTTTGCAGTATATTCCTTTTGATAGTTTTACTGGGTAGCCTGGCTGGTTGTAAGAAGGATGCCAAGCCGCAAATCCCGCCTGCATTAATAGGAACATGGTATGTACGTCAGGTCACAACAACATCGTCTTCAGATGCCTTTTCGGATACACCTTATACCATCAATTATCCCGATACAGCAAAAAATCTTTATTATCTGTTTAAAAACGATGGCACAGGTGTTACACCGTATTCGGTCGATCCTAATTTCGTTTCGGTACCGCCTCTCGGGTTTACTTACCAGGTTTCTGGCAACAAGATTACCTTTTCGCAGATCACGGCTATTATGATGGGGCACACCTATTCGTTTGAAATGCCAACCAGCAATAAGCTGATCCTGCGCATCAATTATAGTTATACCCAGGCTGGTACTGTTATAAATAATGTACAGGAAATAACGCTGGCCAGGTAGGACTTCCGCGCTAGTCAATAGTCAATGGTGAGTAGTGAATGGTCAATAGTCATTAGCCTTATTCAACTTTCAATACTCACTTTTCACCACTCACTACTCACTAAATTATTGCGTTTGAATATTGATCGATGGCATATTAAAGGTGATGCTGAAAGGCGCCTGGCCGTTCATGGTTTCGTATTCGCTGTAGGTGGCGGTGTTAATGACGATGGTTTGCCATTTTACCGGGTTTTTGTTTACCAGCATTTGTACTTTGGGCGAGTATTTGATGGATTGTAACCCTTTGATATCGTTAACGGACAGATCCTCGGCCATTATCTTCATTTTTTGCCCGGCGTCTTTGGAGATCACTTCTTCAATGCTGTCCTGATTTTCCCAGTCGGACACAAAGTTTTTAATGATAGTGGCGTTCTGCACATCAAGCGAAATTTCCTGGTTATAAACGAAACGATAATATTCCCAGCTTCCGCTTAGGCCTATCCAACGCATGTAAACTGAGCGTTCGTCTACTGCGTCATCAACGCGGATGGTTTGCGTTTGGGTGATGGCATGGGTTACATCGTTCGTATCGTCGTATTTTAAGGTTAGGGTGATGTACCGCGCTTCAGCGGGGACAGTGCCGTTGATCAGTAGCCGATTTAAACCCAATTGTACCGGAAGCGGTGTTTGGGAGATGGTTTGCCCCGAAATGATAAGTTTGCTGCTATCCTGGTTAAGTAGCCATGAGCCATCCTCATTTAACAAAAAATTAGCCTGTGCATCACCAGGCAATGGGGTGCGGTTGATATCCAGAAGGGTAAGCTCGCAATAAACGTTGAGGCCGAGCATGTATTCACTGTAAATAAAACCGATATCAAAAGGATAGCCGTTGGAGTAGGCGGGTTCGGCGAAATCGGTAATCCATTTTGCCAACTGCGGGCTATCAGTTACCGAAGCAAAAGGCACATAAGCCGCCAGGTTGCCACCGTGTTTAGTGCCCAATTGTTTAGCCGCATAGACCACATAATAAGGATCGGTTACAGGGATATAAGGCGAGATGTAACCTGGTGCTGTTCCATCATCCCAGCTTTCGGCGTATTGGATCCGGTAGCTGGCGCTGAGGTTGTCGTCGCGAAAGTTGGCTTGTGTATAGTCACTTTCGTCTTTAACACGCAACAGGCTTTGCAGAAAGTTGGAGAAATCACCCCGGATAATACCTTTACCATCGGGTCTGTTGGTTGCGGTAATAGTTTGTTGCTGGCCACTGAGTTTGTCCTGGTAAGTGATCTGCGTAAGTATTTTGTAATAGGGGCGCAGACTATTGATGTTAACGAATCCGCCTGTAGTTGAAGATGATACATAAGGGGTGTCGATAATCAGGGCGTTGTATTGTGCCTGATCGACTTTGTAAGTGCCGTTATAAACGCCTGCGTTGACATAGATCATTTCACCAGTTTTTGCGCTGATCACTGTTGCATTAATATTCAGCTGTGCCTTTTGTGTCAGACTGTCCTGTGTGATGCTGGTCACCTCGAAATCCTTGCGCTGATAGGTAAAAACGACTGGATTGAAAGCCGCGTTCCAGCGGGAAATATTGCCGTTGCCGAGATCGACTGAAGGATCGGATATGAGCAGATTGCGCACCGTGAGCAGAGTAAATTGCTTAACTGAGGTGCAGTTATTGGCATCGCGGATGTAGGCAATGTACGAGCCGCCGGTTAGTCCGGTAAAAGTGGGAGAGGGTTGGTAATGGCTGGCATCCAGGCTGTATTGGATCGGTCCGTAGCTGGATGATGCTTTGATGGTAATTTGCCCATCGGCCGCACCGGGTGCTGATTCCTTTTTTTCGGTGATAATGGCGTTGATAGCTGCATCGCACACCGAGGGAGGGCTTGCTGTGCCTGGTGTTGAACCGACTATCGTAAAATTTCGGATATCGATGATGGTGCCGTCAGACGCATATTTCCGGCTCAGGGTGCCGTTGTAGATTAACAGGCTTTGACCAGGTACGATGAAATCATGGTTATTAATGTTGCCGGTATCGTAAAATGCAACGGCGACGGATAGGTTATCACCATTACCGGGGTTGTTATTCTCATCAGTAATGATGATATAAACATTGCCGGTGGTGTAAACGATGCCGCCCGAGGTGGTGCTTACCTGGTTGGTGATCTGGATTTGGGGGAAGAGGGACATTAATTAGTGAATTAGTGAATGACTGAATTAGTGATTGAGTGAATTAACGCAATTCGATGGAATCAACTATGCTCTGTACTATATCATCAGCCATTGGGTTAGTGTTTTGGCTCAGGCGGAGGTTGATATTGGCATCGCTAAGTGGTTCGGAGAGAATGCCGGGTGTGCCGGGGAAGCCTTTCTTGTCAATCGACTTTTTAATGGCCCAGGCGGCCTTGTCGGGTATGCCTTTGGCCTGGCACCATTGTTTGATGCGGTCTATCATTGGCGGATTTCCGGGTAGAGCGATCTTACCTGTTGGACTCCGCCCCGTTTCCAGCAATTGCAGGTAACCGGGTAGTTGGAGTTGGGCGTTATTGCCGTCAGTACTCACGGTAATCTGTTGGGCGATTTGCCCGGTAGCGTATTTCCCTTGGACCTGCATGGAATGGATGAGGTCGGTTTTGAGGGATTCCAAAAAAGAGATTAAATGGTCATTAGTCATTGGTCATTAGTGAGTAGTCGGTGGGCATTGGTGAAGGTTATTTAGCATGTCGTCTATTCTACTCACCCGGTCTTTGCTGCGCTCGACCACCCTCTCTCCGCTTTGCGGAAAGAGGGATTAAAGACATTCTCTTTTGCCCTCTTTATGGTTTGCCATAGACAGGGCCGACAGGCATAGCGATGGCGAGGTGAGCCGACATGATTTAAAAATTTTCGAAGTACATCGTTGCCAGTGTAATCGTCAAGCTAACACCAGTTGAGTTGACATCAAATTTGTTATAGACGGGCAGGCATTTGGCTTTGTCGCCGGCTTTGATGCGGAAATAGCGGCCGTCGCCTTCGCGGTATTTGGAGGCTTTGACAATAAACTCGTTGGCCATACGGAGTGCCTGGTTTACATAATCCTCGTTGCCCGATGTGTATTGATCGAATTCTGTCTTATACAGGAACTCAAGATAGACTGAAAATGTATTGTCTACAGAACCATTTACCTGCGGCGAAACCTCAATGGGTTGTAATGGGTACATAAAGACGCATGGGAATGAGGCGTCATCAGCAAGCTGATTAATTTCGTTTACAGTGCCGTAAATGAAGGTGGGTTGTTGGGTGAGCAATTGGGTGACTGCTTCGATTTGGTTTCTTATGGGCATTTCTTTGGTGATTAGAGATTTAGTGATCAGAGACTAGGTAAGGCATTCATTTAATTTTAGATTGAAGAAAAATGTAACCCACTGGTTTAAGAGTTCAGCGCAGCGCTCTTAAATCACAAATGATCGGAGGACTCTGTCCGGTGTTCGGGGTAATGAGATTTCACTTAATGCATATATACGTTCAAAGACAGATGTTTGTACTAATTACCGGACAGAATCCTTCATTTCCATTAATGCTTTAAGTCGCCCTTCGGAAGACTTAAACCAGGAAGGAGTAATTCTGTTTCTAAATCGTACATCGTAATTCTAAAATCGTAAATCACCTCTGCACATTCAATAATTCCTGATACCGCCGCTGATATTCAGCTTCGGTCTTATTCAGCAAAAGTTTAGTTAATACCCGATCATAGGGCAAGGCGAGTATTTCGGCCCATTTGGTTATGTCGCCGTTGGCGAGGGAGTTGACGGTATTTATGTATTTAAATTTTTCAAACGCCGCAATACCTGCCTTCTTCTCCAATACAGATGCAGGCGCTGAAAGAACCCGATCTTCTGTTTCAATAAGTCGGGATAGCAGGTAAAAAAATGTTTGGCTATTGGCAGAGCCTCCGTTACCTTTAATTTTTTTACTTCTTCAGTAAATTCATCGGCTTCGTATTCGTTGTATTTTTTGCCCGTTGTCCTGCAAAAGAAGTATTGTGCAAGCAGGCAGCAGCAGGAACGGAGCGAGGGTTGAAAATGTTCCTTCCAATGGTCTTCTCCGTAAAGGTTGATATGGATATTGATCTCATCGGCAATGATATCCCGTGCTGCCAGGAAAGCTCCCGCAGGTTCTACAGATAGATTGTTGATCACATTCACCATTACCTGGCGCTTACCCAACACAAAGGTGATTTTATGCGGAACAAGTTCGCTATTGTACAGGTACTTGATCTGATGAGCCAGCGATTGCACGTATTCACCAAATACCTGGAAATCGTTAAAGTTAATGACGGTGTTCAGTTCTTCTTTTGGGATGCCTGAAAGGATGCTGATGGCTTCGAGATCGTTCAGGTAATGCTTTTCCTGCATCTCTATCATTTGCCCCAGCGTGATCTCGTTGAGGATGGTAGGAATCCTGATTTTTAATTTGCCATCGGTTGTTCTGAATGTCTTTTCTATCATATCGTAACCAGGTTTGACAGCGGTGATTGCCAGTTATTTTCGCGATAGGGGAGCTTGCTTTTTGGCATAACTAATTTATTGATTTTTAATTTATTTAATGCAATATATCTCAGCGGATCGACCAGGTGATTGAAACGGTCTACCGGTTCGTTTATTGTTCGTCCCGAGCGGTCCGTGCGCCATTTGTAACGGTTCAATTCTTCGCGCAGATTGACGCTGTTGCGGGTGATGTTTAGCTTGTAGCGTTTTAAAATGTCGATAGAGTTTTTGATGCTATCGGCACCTTTCTTTACACCGGTAATATGCCAGCCTAAGCGTCTTAATTCCTCGATGGATTTTGGCTCGGCGCTGTCGGCAATAATTTCGGTGCGTTTGCTGATCCGCAAATCAATCAGCTTGTCTGATATGTCCAAATTTGTAAGACCGGTTTCGTAGATCAGTTCGTTTATCCATAGTTCGCCGTTATAGCGGTAAACTTCAATACAGCCGGTTTCATCATTGGTGAAACCGAAATCCAGACCCAATGCTATAAGTCTGGCGTCCTTTGGAATATTATCGCATAGCTGCCAGTTGGTGAGAACCAGGCCACTTACTTTGCCAGTCAGACCGCGGGCGTAAACTTTCCACTGCTCTTCATCCAGTTCCTTTAATGATTCTATCTTGTTGTGCATGCTGTCATCTAAAAACGGGTTATGCCGATGATCGGATATGATAAGTTGGACATCATTGCGACCCAACAAATTATCGTGAACCCAAAAGGCTGCGTTTGGGTTGTAGTCGATGTAAATTCTTATGCGCGTTCGCAGCGCAAGCTCAGCATATATTCTCCAGTCGATGCCATTTGCCTCGTTAATAAACAGATAATCCCTCTTTCCTGATTTCGCATCCTGCGCATCGTCGTAACTTTTAAACTCAATAGCAGAGCCATTATGAAATTCAAATACACGTTCAGATCGATTGTACGACTTAATGCGCGTTGTTATTTGTTCAGATTCTGAATAGATTTTCAGTGCATCGCGTAAAGCGCCGGCTTTCAGGTTAGGTATATCCTGGCCTACGACTGTAATAATCTGATCCGTATGTTCACAAGCTATACAAAACAACACCTGCATAATGGCGTAAGTTTTTCCGGAACTTGTGCCACCCTGGTTGATCACGGTATGGGCAGTAGTGTTATAATTTGCAGTGAAAAGTACAGAAGCTTGTTGATTTTCAGACATTTGATTTGTAGTAATAATTGTATAACTTTATTTTTAGTTTAAACCGGACATTATCAACCTGAAATAACCATGCGCAAGTTTTATGTTCTACTATTCGCAATTGTATTAATCTGCGGTTTCACTGCTTGTCAAAAGGGCAGCAACGGAGGTGTTCCTTTTAATGCCTCTACTCTGATACTTGGTAAATGGAATTTACAAAAGCAAAAGACCGTTATAACTGCTAATGGTGCGCTGCAATTAGATACAACCTGCGAAACATCGTTTACAAATGTTAGCCGCGCCCGGTTTAATAAAGACAACACCTTTAATAGTGTAGGTTTGTGGAGCAGTGTTACCGGTAGCAATAACAATCTTGGGGGTATCAATACCGTAGCAGCCGGGATTGATTCGACCTCGGGGACCTATAGCATTGTTAACTCAAGTCTCAATATTACTGTGGCCCTTGCCGGGCTGCGAAATATGGTAGGTTTTTACGATGCCGCCAGTTCTTCCGGTACTGTTCTTCCACCGGTAAACGTTGTATCCCGCAGTTCGCAAATTACACTGCTTAGTTCATCGCACTTCAATCTGCATTATGAGTTGGTTTATAATACCATCATTAATAATGTGACTACCAATTATAAGGAGGAAGAGGATTATTATTATACCAGGTAATTACACAATCACTTCTTTTTCGGAAGAAGAAAGCGGGGGACCGGATGTGACGATTGTCACTTTAACCACATTACTAAGTTTATGATCAATCGGCTTAGACTCATTCCGTTCGTTCCAGCCCATGCTTTTTAGCGCAAATATGGCACCCGTAGATGAAGTGACATGCAGTTTTTTTTCATAATCGGCTATTACCCTGAGCCGCGCACGGCTGATCCTTTCAGAATATTTTCCTCGTAGCTCATACTCCTCCATTTCCTGTGTGCTTGAAAAACCAAGGTGGAGAGCTAAGCCAGAAATAGTTGGAAAATCGCGGTCCGGCTTTTTACCGGTCTTGGTTTCTTTTACGGGTGAGATCACGTCAAAATATTGACTGATCAGGTCGTCCAGTTTCTGGCCTGATTTAAAATATTTCATGAAGCTTATGATTAAAGTGCCAATTGGCATAAATGAATAATCAAAGATACTAATTTTTTTAGTATGTCGCAAGCTTTATTTTGATTTTAGGTTGATTGGGTTGAATAAGTTAGATTAGGTTGATAAAAAAACATGAAACTTTTACTGGCCTGGTAATTTGATTGAATTAGAAAAAAGTTTTGTTTCAAATAGAAAAATATTATCTTTGTGTATGGGGAAGGAAGGGAAAAAAGTAAAGTACATTTACGAGAGCGGTAAACGACACAAAGTTTACGATACAGAAGATATGCCTGTGAGCCAGGTATCAGATCTGCTTGTGCCCTATACCAATTACTTCCGGTCGCCTATCGCTAAGTTGGACGCCATAAAAAGAGGTCTTCAGCCAGGAGCAATTAATGATTTAATAGAGATAACCGGCGCAACGCAAACCGATGTATCCAGATGGCTTGATATTACTGAGCCAACTTTGCGCAAGCATATCCAAAACACCCGTGAGCTTAACCTGGGCCTCAGTGAGCATATTATTCAATTATTTGAGCTTTTTGATAAAGGCCTGGATACCTTCGGGTCACTTAATGAATTTAAAAATTGGCTGAAACACTACAATACAGGTATCGACGCTATACCTTATGATATTCTGGATACCATTACCGGCATTGGTATCGTCATGAACGAGCTTATCCGCATTGATTACGGAGCGACAGCTTAATTAATTAGTGAATGAGTGAATGAGTTAATCTTATAGAGGATTTATGACACTTCGTAAATCTGGTAATTATATCAACAGGCCGTGATCACTCATTCACTAATTCGCTCACTAAAAATAATTCACTCATTAAAAACAAATGCACATCTACCGTATCGGTCAAGCCAAATATGCCAATGATCTGAAAGGGTCGGGGATTGACGCGCGGTGGAATTCTAATGGTCAATATGTGATCTATACGGATGGTTCGCTGGCTCTTTCGTGTCTTGAGAAACTGGCGCATACATCGGGGACATCCTTATATGCGGGCAATTTTTCAGTGACAATGTACAGGGTGCCCGACACAATGAAGATCAAAGAAATAAAACAGACCGACCTCGTGAAGCATAATCCTGAATGGACAAAGGTGATCAACTATCCTTATACCCAGTGGATAGGGGATAAATGGCTGACTGAACGCGAAACAGCTATCTTAAAAGTACCCTCAGCTATTATAGATCTTGAATATAATTATCTGCTTAATCCAGCTCATTCCGACTTCAGGCAGATCAAAGTGGCTGCTGTTAAGCCGTTTACATTTGATTCGAGGCTGAAATAGAAGTCGGAAGTCGGAAAGAATAACTGATCAAAATGCGAAAAAATAACAAAGCCGGAGTGGTTCTTTTTTCTTGTCCCTGCAGGTTTCTAGTAGAGGACCCTGTAAACTACATATGAGCAAAGCGTAAAGATTACATTTACCCCAATCACGTTTGCCCCAATGCCATTATCAGGAGATCAAAGTTCTCACCACTCACCACTTTAAATATTGCTGTTTAGTAGTCTGTAAATTAGTATATTAGTCATACTATTTCCATTCACAATGAGACGAATATTCCTAAGCTTTGTATTGATTACTTGTATTATTACCGCCTACGGGCAGCAACACCAGATCAGGCAACTGGAACAGCAAATCGCCAACCACCCGCAGCAGGATACTTTTAAGGTAAACCGACTGAATAAACTGGCGCTAATAGTATCAGTAAGTGCCGGAAAGCGTGACACGCTTTCAACAGAAGCGATTGTTATTTCGCGGAAGATAGGTTATACTACCGGCGAAGGATTTGGGTTGATTAACAAAGGTATGGCAGCTTCCGCCCTAGGCAGCAGGGCCCAGATACCTGGACTGTTGAAACAAGTCAGGGCAATAATTGAAAAAAACGGCGACCAGGAACTATTATCAATGTATTGGATACTGCAAGGGAGGGAAATGGCCCAAATTGATAATAGAAAAGCTTTGGCTTATTATCTGAGAGCTGATTCCATTGCCGAAAGGTTGCACAATAAAACGTTAACGGTCCTTTGTCAAAGAATCGTTTCCTCGACTTACGGAACGGTATTGGGCGATTTCCCGAAAGGGATGGAATGGATACTCAAATCCATCAAAACGGCAGAGGAAGGCAATTTATTAAATGACCTGGCAGGTTCATGGGCGGCTTTAGGCAGCTACTATACCACCATAGGTGACAACAAAAATGGTCTGATTTATTATAAGAAAGCGCTTGAGGCCAACAAAACGCTTGATAATACTGATCTCAGCTCAACACTGTATAATAATATTGGTGAACGGTACCGTTTGATGGGTAATTATCCTGAAGCCATAAAAGCATATAAGCAAGAGCTCAGCGTGCCGGGCCTTACGCCTTACTTAATAGAACTTGTTGAAAGCAACATGGCTGATGTGTATGTAAGGTCAGGCAACTTGCCGATGGCTTTCAAATACGGTTTTCATTCGCTTAAACTTGCCAGCCAGATAGATGATAACGATGGTATTGCCTGGATAGATGGCATATTGGGAAGAGCCTACAATAAAGCTAATAAACCTGATAGTGCCCTTTACTACGCCAGCAAAGGACTGAAAGCTGCAAACGGTACAGGTACAATAGAATTTATTCGCGACAACTACGGAGCCTTGTTCAACGCCTATGCGAAAAAGAATGATTTTGCAAATGCCTATAAATACCAGGGCCTGTATGTTGCTTATCGCGACAGCATGGTTAGCAGCGAGGTAAGTAACAAGGCAAGCCTGCTGCAATACAATTATGACCTGGCCAAAAAGCAGGCGCAGATTGCATCCCTGAGCCAGGAAAAACGGATGCAATACTATTTCCTTGCTGGATCGTTTGGAATATTACTTATTATAGGCGCCACAGGTGTTATACTGCTTAAGAATAACCGCCAAAAACAAAAAGCCAATCTGTTACTAAGCAAGCAGAAAAAAGAAATAGAGGAACAGCGCGACCAAACTGATAAAGCGCTAACCGAGTTGCAGCAAACCCAGGCGCAACTGGTACAACGCGAAAAGATGGCTTCATTGGGTGAACTGACGGCGGGCATTGCCCATGAGATACAAAACCCGTTAAACTTCGTGAATAACTTTTCTGAAGTGAGTATTGAATTGCTGACCGAATTAAAAGAAGAGGAGAAAAAAGGCAATAAAGAGGATGTGATTAATATTGCTGATGATCTTACGCAAAATCTGGAGAAAATCCGGCACCATGGCAAGCGCGCCGACTTTATTGTAAAAGGCATGCTGCAGCACTCCCGCACCAGTACCGGCGAGCGGCAACCCACCAATATCAATGTGCTGGCCGATGAGTTTTTCAAGTTATCGTACCACGGACTGCGTGCTAAGGATAAATCATTTAATGCAGAGTTGACCACCAATTTTGACGAGAAGCTGCCCCAAATAAATGTGGTGCAGCAAGACGTGGGCCGCGTGCTGCTCAACCTGTTCAATAATGCCTTTTATGCAGTAAACCAAAAATCCAAAACAGCAGAGAATGGTTATAAGCCTGAAGTTACGGTAAGCACGTCATCAGGTAACGGGCAGATCATCGTAAAAGTGAAAGACAATGGCGTAGGTATTCCGGATCCCATTAAAGAAAAAATACTGCAACCTTTTTTCACCACCAAACCTGCCGGCGAAGGAACCGGGCTTGGGTTGAGCCTGAGCTATGATATCCTGGTAAAAGGGCACAATGGTATTTTGGATATCGTCAGCAAAGAGGGGCAGGGCTCCGAGTTTATTGTGAAGTTGCCGGTGGCGTAGTCAATAGTCAATGGTCATTAGTCAAAGTTCTTCCTATTCGCCACTGACTCCTCGTTATTCATAACATGCCTCTTACCAGCGTCGGGACACGTATTGTCATCCTGAAATAATCTTTGATCTTTTTCGGAACGGTCGTTCCTTTTTTGATTTATCTTTGTGGAACAATCATTCCGATAAGGGGATTTAAATCACAATAAAATTATCATGATGATAGCTTCATCACCACTTAAAAACAAATTACAACGATGAAAAAGTTAGAAAACAAAGTAGCAGTAGTAACAGGGGCATCAAAAGGTATTGGTGCGGGTATTGCAAAAAGCCTTGCGGCAGAAGGTGCAGCAGTTGTAGTAAACTATGCCTCATCTAAAGAAGGTGCCGAAAAGATAGTTGCCGAAATTGTAGCTGATGGCGGTAAAGCTGTTGCGGTACAAGGCGATGTATCAAAAGCAACTGACATAAAACGCGTGTTTGACGAAGCGAAAAACATATATGGTGAGGTAGACATCCTGGTGAATAATGCAGGTGTATACAAATTCAGCCCGGTGGAAGAAATTACTGAGGATGAATTTCACCGCCAGTTTAATACCAACGTGCTTGGTTTATTATTGGCAACTCAGAATGCAGTAGGTCATTTTGGTGATAAAGGTGGCAGCGTGATCAATATTGGTTCGGTAGTGAGCCGTATTACTCCTGCCGGAAGTGCTATTTATACAGCTACTAAAGGTGCAGTAGATTCAATCACTCAGGTGTTATCAAAAGAATTGGGCCCTAAGAAGATCCGTGTAAATTCGATCAACCCGGGTATGATAGAAACTGAAGGTACACATACCGCAGGTTTTATAGGCAGCGATTTCCAGAAATGGGCCGAAACAACTACACCGCTGGGCCGTATCGGTCAGCCGGATGATATTGCTCCTATCGCAGTGTTCCTGGCTTCTGATGATTCAAAAT
>Ga0070676_10000288_pt1 | contig 22314 bp, 20 predicted proteins | sample KBSM53metaG_FD_64667 | JGI IMG/M metagenome (GOLD analysis project Ga0070676, IMG submission 64667) | Miscanthus rhizosphere microbial communities from Kellogg Biological Station, Michigan, USA - KBS M5-3 metaG | ecosystem: Host-associated > Plants > Roots > Rhizosphere > Soil ...
ACCACTGGCAGTCTGGAATGCCGTGCGGAGCCCAACGCGTCGGCGTGACTGATCGAGGCGGGGCAGATCCGCAACTGGCTGAATTGGCTGTGAGTTTCAGGGGTGATCGCCTCAGCCGCGGTATCGGACGCGATTCCGGAGGCCTGCCCCGTGAGTCCGACATCCGGAGCCGATGTGGTCCCCTTCTTGCTATCTCTTCTCTCCGTCATGGGCACGGATCGTCGGTCCCACAGGCAGCCACGGAGCGCGGAGTCCGGGTACTCCTTCGTGGAGCTGGTGATCACGGTTGGGATGATCCTGGTCCTGACCACCTGGGCCATGCCCTCGTTCCTGAACTACTATCGAAGCGCTCGCGTTCGCGCGGGGGCGCAGGCCGTCAGCGCGTACCTGAACGAAGCCCGGCAGCTCGCGATCCGGAACAACTCGCCGGTATGCGTGGTCCGCAGCTCCACCAGCACGATGCAGTTCCGCACCGCGACCGGTACGACCTGCAACGCCACCGTCATCGCCGCGGCCGGCCTCGCCAACTCGTCCAGCAACATCCGGCTTCCCGACAACGTCACGCTGAGCACCACCACCGTGATCTTCGGGAACCTCGGTAACGCCAATACCGCCGGCTCCTATACGGTCACTGACGCGGTCAGCAGCCGAACCCTGACCGTAACCGTCGCCGGTTCCGGTCGGGTCACGGTCGGCCCGTAGGCGGTGCCAGTGTATTCGCTCCTGTCCGGGGAGCGAGGCCTGACGCTCGCGGAGATTCTCCCCGCGCTCGCCTTGCTCTCCCTCGGTCTCGTCGCGATGATCACCCTGCTTCCACCGGCAGCGTCGGGAATTCGTGAAGGCGAGCATCGCTCACGAGCGATCTTCCTCGCCTCGCAGCGGCTCGAGCACGTGCGACACACCGTGGGCCGGTCGACGCCCGACACGGATCCTCTCGTGACCGCCCACATCGCGTTCCCGGACGAGCCCACGCTCGCCGCACCCAATACCGCATTCAACCGCTCGGTTCGCGTCGTGGATTGCGGGCAGCCCCAGGGGTGCTCTGGCGTCAACAGCCCCGGGCTTCGCCAGGTCTCGGTGACCGTGGGTTACCCCGGGACCGCCACCGAAAGCGCGGCGGCACAGCGCGGTGCCGTGATCCTCACTACCTACATCGGCTCTCGGTGACGAACCTCTCCGCGGACTCCAAGAGAGTGCACCGCCAGCGTGGCGCGGTCCTGCCGCTCGCGATGTTGATCCTGCTCGTCCTCTCGGCCGTCCTGCTGGGTCTGGCTTCGCTCACCGGCCAGGAGCCGCTCGCGGCGCGGAATCACATGCTCGTGGCGCAATCTCAAGGGATGGCGGAGGCCGGGCTCGACCGCGCTCTCTGGGCACTCTCGGCTCCGGACGCGGCGGACGGGGTGGCATGGGCGGCACCGGTCCCCGCGCCCTACGATGGCAGCCGTCTGGTCGACGTGATGGTCGATGGCCTCCCGCTGGGAGCTTTCCGCCTCACGATCAGCGGAACCGGCGACCGACAGCGGCACGTCGTCGTCACGGGGTTCGCCCCCGGCACTCCGGGTCAGCTTGGCCAGGCCCGCCAGGACATCAGCGCGACCGCCATCCGTCTTCGCTTCCCCTCGCTGCCGGCCGGGCTCACCGTCCGCGGCGCCCTGCAGGTCGGACCCGGTGTCGTGATCGACGCGGCCGACGATGGGTCGTGTGGGAGTGCGGCCGGGACCTGGTCCAGCGGAGCCACCGCGCTCGGCCCCGGCAGCCAGGTCCGGGGACGCGGGGGCGACCCGATGGCGCCGAACGGCTCGGCGGACCTTCGTCAGGCTCAGGATCCGGGACTCTTCGACGCACTGACGTTCGACGCGGCCGAGATGAGCGCCTTCAAGGCCCTCGCGAGGGCTCGGGGCACCTACTATCAGGGCGCGGTCACCTTCGACTCGACCCGGCCGATCTCCGACGGACTCGTCTTCGTGGACACAGTGAGCGGGCAGCCGGTCTCACCTGCGACACCGGCCGCCGACCTGGCCGCGGTCAGGGTGCGCGACGGCGCGGCCACCGATCCGAACCGAATCGTTCGCGGCTGGATCGTGGTCAACGGAAGCTTGGCGATCGAGGGTGACCTCACCCTCCAAGGGCTCGCGTTCGCCGCGGATCGATTCAGCCAGTCCGGAACCTCCCAGATACGGGGGGCGGCGGTCGCCGGTCATGTTCGGAGCACTACCCCGAGCCTCATCGAGGCTCGACCGGGGGCGGCCCCGGCCCTGACCTGGAGCTGCGAGACAGCCAAAGCCGGTGGCGGGAGCATCCCTCAGCGGTGGATGGTCAAGCCCGGAACCTACCGGGAAGCGGTCAGCTAGGCGGTGCCAAATGGACCCCATCGAGACCGCTACCAACCCATTCCGACCCCCAATAGGTCGGGGCCACAGGAGCGCGAAACCGCATCATCTGGCGCAAGAAGTGTTGACAGTATAAATAAGACCCCGTTATAAACTGTCATCACAACAGGGAGTTTCCTTCCACAATGCACCGGGCTGACAGCTGATTCGCGGCAACGGTAGCGAACTCAGAGTCAGGAGAAGGCCGGGAGCCGAATATGGCGCTGTTTGGACTCGGTAAGAAGCCGACGACGTTCGGGCTCGACATTGGGACCAGCGCGGTCAAGCTCGTCGAGTTGGCACAGAGCAAGGGAGGCCTCGCACTGAAATCTTTTGCGAGTGTACCCCTCCCGCGCGACGTCATCGCGGAAGGCACGATCCGCGAGCCCCAGGTCGTTTCCGACGCCATCAAGGAGTGCATCGAGAAGGCTGGGGTCAGCGGAACCAGCGCGGTCATCTCGGTCTCCGGGCGTGAGGCGATCGTGAAGCGAGTTCCGCTTCCCAAGGTCACCGCAAAAGAGCTTGGTGACGCGATCCAGCTCGAGGCGGAGCACCACATCCCCTTCGCGATCGACGACGTGTTCCTGGACTACCAGGTCGTAAGCCAGTCCGCCAACGCCATGTCGGTGGTTCTCGTGGCCACGAAGAAGGTCAAAGTCCTCGAGTACGTCGCCGCGGTGGAAGCGGCGGGTCTGGATGCGGTGGTGGTGGACCTCGATGCCTTCGCCATTCAGAACCAGTTCGAGCAGAGCAGCCCGGGGGACGGGACCGACGCGGTCGCCCTGATCGACATCGGCGCCAGCGTCATGAAGACCAACGTGATCTATGGGGGAGCCTGCATCTTCGCTCGTGACGTCCCGTTCGGGGGCAACAACTATACCGACGCGATAGCCCAGCGCCTCAGCATCTCCACCGAGATGGCGGAGGCGGCCAAGCAGGGCCGTGAGGTCGGGGTGAACTGGGATGACCTCGTTCCGGCGCTAGAAGCGGTGTCGCGCGAGCTCTCACTCGAGGTCCAACGCACCTTCGACTACTTCGCCTCGACCGCAGAGTCGGAGCGAATCGGCAAGATCGTCCTGTCCGGAGGCTGCTCGAAGCTGACGGGCCTCGACGACTTCCTCGGATCGTCCTGGGGCGTGCCGGTGGAACTGGCCCGTCCCTTCCAGGGCATCGAGCACGATGCCGCCCAGTTCGCCGACGAGGACCCGGAGCAGATCGGCCCCGTCCTGGCGGTGGCGGTCGGGCTCGCCCTCCGTCGTCCGGGAGACAAGCCGGCATGATCAAGGTCAACCTCGCCCCTCCAACGACCAAACGCCCCCGTCGGGCGGCGGCCGCCGGTCCCGAGCTGAACCTCGGGATCCTCTTCGGCGGCATCCTGGCGGTCCTGGTCCTGATCATCGGCGGTTGGTGGCTCGCCATGTCCCTGGAGGACCGCCGCCTGACCGCCGAGATCGAGAACAACCGCCGAGAGCTCGAACGGCTCAAGCCGATCATCGCGGCCGGCCAGCGCTACCGGCGGGAGCGGGACGAGCTGGAGAAACGACTGAACGCCATCGAAACGGTCGCGCGCAACCAGGCCCGACCGGTCTATCTGCTGGATTCGATGGCTGACACCCTTCCTCCGGATCTCTGGCTGACCCGTCTGGAGGAGCGAGGGCCGAGCTTGCGAATCGCGGGCACGACCTACTCCTCGGTAGCACTCTCCGACTTCATGGCCAACCTCAAGGCCTCAGGGCGATTCAAGGACGTCGATCTCGTGGACGCCAAGCAGGACCTCAGCAAATCCCCCCGGACGATCACCTTCGAGGTGACGTGCCGGTTCGAGATCTAGCCCATGGCTCTGCTCGATCCCATCACAAACGCTCCCAAGAACCAGAAGATCGCTCTGGGTGTAATGGCGTGTGTCGTCATCGCCGCGCTCGGGTATTTCCTGCTGCTCTCACCCAAGCAAGCCGAGCGGGACGCGCTCCGGCAGCAGAGTGAGCAGGTTCGGGCGGAGCTCGCTCAGGCCCAGGCCTTGGAGGCCAGCCTACGCGGTTTCCGAGCCCAGGCTGAGGCCCTTCGCAAGAAGCTCGAGGCGGCTCAGGAACGCCTCCCCACCCAGAAGGAAATGCCGGCCCTGTATCGCCAGATATCGGACCTCGCCTTCCAGTCCGGGCTTGCCCTGGCCGTCTTCACGCCAAGGGCTCCGGAAGAGAAGGAGATCTTCTTCGATGTCCCCATCACGGTGAACGCCGAGGGGAACTACCATCAGTTTGGCAATTTTCTCGCTCGCATGGGCCGCATGCCTCGGATCGTAAACCTCACCGACTGGCGGCTACTGGGCATCGACCGGCCCACCGGCACCATCCGAGCCGAGATCACGCTTATGACCTACATCTTCCGGCCCGAGGGCGCGCCGCCGCCGAAGACGACCGGGACGCCGGGACAGCCGGCTGGGGCGAATCGATGAGCGCTATGCCGAAGGCTTCGGGGTGGGCTGTTCTGGTCGGCACGACCGTCGTCCTTCTGGCGGGCTGCGGGGGCGGTGCACCGCCGACTCCGCCTCCGGTCGCGGTTGCGCCCACGACTCCCGCGCCGGTGGTGCGACCCAAGGAGCCAGATGCCGGTAAGACGCTCCAGCCGATCGCTTACGAGCCCAAGGGCCGGCGCGATCCGTTCACGCCCATCTTCCTTGGCAAGGACAACGCGGCTCTCTCGGTCAGCGCGGTCAAGCTGACGGGTATCGTCGGCGGTCCTGGCAGTTTGACGGCCCTCGTCGAGGCGCCGGACGGCATCGGATACATCCTCAAGCCCGGGGACGCCCTGGGCGACGGGCGCGTCACTGGGATCACACCGAACTCGGTCACGTTCGCCGTCTCGGCCCGGGGCTCGCAGAGCGCCTCCAGCCTGACGCTGCGTCTGCCGGAGAACCAGTAAAGGTATGAGGGGGGGGACCGACCTGATGAGAAGCGTGCGGATAGCCGGTCTTGTCGTGGCACTGTCTCTGGCGGTGACTGGGATCGGCTCTAGCCAGACGGCCGATTCCCCGATCCGGCTCACAGACATCAGCATCGAGCGGGCGTCGGATGGCGCTTCCGTCACGGTCAAGACCAGCGGCCCGGCTCAGTACGAGGCCAAGCTCATCGATACGCCCACCCGACTCGTCATCGACGTCGCGGGGGCTACCTACGGCTCCTCGAAGGCTCGCTGGACCTCCGGAGTCGAGCCGGTCAAGGAAGTACGGGCCAGCCAGTTCCGGAAGGGTATCGCGCGGGTCGTGGTCGAGATGACCCAGAAGACCGTCGGCTATCACATCGATGAGACACCGTCCGGCCTCGTGATCGCGGTTGATGGCGGCGGAGCCGCCGCCTCGTCGGAAACCAAGTCCAACGCAAAGATGGCGATCGCTTCGGCCGAACCCCCGAAGGCGGCCCCCAAGCCCGCAGCGGCGTCCAAGCCGGCCCCGGTGACGCCGGTGGAAGTAGCCAAGGTGGCGGACAAGTCGCCCGCGGTTACCGCCAGCGCCACGGATCCGTCGGAGGCCGCCCCGAAGGCACCCAAGCCGGCGGTCCTGGCGGCCGCGAAGCCGGCTGACAAGCCGGCGCCCAGCCCGTCGGTAGCAAAAGAGCCCGCCCCTTCGCCTCGATCGCCCATCGTCACTGCCGCCGCTGCGGTGCCCGTCCCGGTGCCGCCGGTTACACCGCCGACGCCCGTCGCTCCTGCGCGCCTGATGGTCGCGCAGGCGACTCCGACGACGCCCCCGCCGCCTCCGGCCTCCGCTCCGACGTCGGGTGAGAAGCTGATCTCGCTCGACTTCAAGGACGCCGACGTGGTCAACCTGCTCCGGATCCTCGCCGCCGAGAGCGGGAGGAACATCGTCGCCGGCGACGACGTCAAGGGCCGGGTATCCATCTCCCTCAAGAACGTGACGTGGGAACAGGCGCTCGACACGATCCTCGAGGTCAGAGGACTCGCGAAGGTCGAGAAGGACGGCGTCATCCGCATCGTCTCCCTCGAGCAGCTGACGAAGGAGAAGGAGGCGCAGGCGCGGGTCGAGGCCGCCCGGCGCAACGCGGAGATCGAAACCCGTACCAAGCTCGCGGAGGCCCAGCTCAAGGAAACCGAGCTCGCTTCCAAGAAGCTGGCCGCCGATGCGGCGGCGGCGGAGCAGGCCGCGCGGGGTCCCCTCCGGGAGGAAGTCATCCGGCTGTCCTACGCGGATCCCGAGGACGTTGCCCGCACCCTCCAGGGCATCCTGGGTATCCCACCCGAGGGCACGCAGGCCGTGCCGGCCACGATCATCCCCAGTGTCCCGGCCGAGCCGACGGTCGTTCCCTCAATGGGTGGGCCTCCGAATCCGGCCCTGGGCCGCATCCCACCGCCCAACGCTCCATATCCGCCACCCTACGCGCCCGGGAATACCCAGCCGGTCGTATCGGTGAGCCAGGACGTGCTGGCGAAGGGAATCACCGTCCGGGCCAACAAGGCGACGAACAGCATCTTCATCCGGCACTACGAGGCCGACCTCGAGCGGATCAAGAAGCTGATCCGTGAGCAGCTCGACGTCCCGCTTCCTCAGATCAAGATCGAGGCTCGAATGGAGATCCTCGACCGGAACTCGCTCGAGGCCATCGGCGTGCAGTGGGGCGGTGCGGCCGCCAAGAATGTGGGCACCAACACGCTCATCGGCCAGGGATTCGGCTCGGCAGCAGACGCCACGCGCGCCGGCATCGCGCCGTCCAACTTCTCGGCCGTGAACCCGAACCTCGCGCTCGGCTCCCTGCTACCCGTGGCGGCCGGGACGGGTCTTTCTACCGGCGGCAACCTCGTGAATCTGCCGTTCAACGCGCTGCCCAACGCCCTCGGCAATACGCCAGCGGGTGGTATCGCCTTCGGTATCGTCGGTACCCGGCTCAACATCAACCTCGCGCTACAGGCTCTGTCGCAGCTGGGCAAGACCCGGACGCTGGCTCACCCCGAGATCGTGACGGTCGAGAACAACAAGGCCACCTTCAGCCTCGGCGAGGAGATACCGTACGCCACAGTGAGCTCGGCCGGCACCCAGGTGCAGTTCAAGGAAGCCGTCCTGCGGCTCGAGGTGACTCCGACTGTCATTCGTGAGACTATCAACGGCCGGGAGATCCGGAAGGTGAAGATGGCCGTCATCGTGGAGAACAACTCGCGAGGCGACCTGATCGCGTTCGGTACCGATACCGCGGTGCCGATCATCAACAAGCGTAAGGCGGAGACCCAGGTGCTGGTTCGGGAGGGTGACCGACTCGTGATCGGCGGAGTGACCCAGAACGTGCAGCAGAAGACCATCCGCAAGGTACCCCTGATGGGCGACATCCCGGTGCTCGGCTGGCTCTTCAAGCAGCGCGAGGACTTCGAGACCGGGCGCGAGCTGGTGGTGTTCCTGACTCCGACCATTCTGCGGACGGACGGCGCGCAGCCCGTCGCCGGAAGGTAGGTGAGCGGGCGGTTCCGCTTCCTCACCGCCGGAGAGTCTCACGGTGAGGCGCTGACCGCCGTCATCGATGGAACTCCGGCGGGTCTCCCGCTCACGGAGTCGGACGTCAACGGCGATCTCGGCCGTCGCCAGCGCGGCTACGGCCGGGGCGGCCGCATGAAGATCGAGCAGGATCAGGTCCACATCTCGGCCGGCGTCCGGTGGGGCCTCACCCTCGGCAGTCCCATCACACTCACCATCCGCAACCGGGACTGGGAGAACTGGCAGCAGACCATGTCGGTGGGGCCCCCGCCCGCTGGCGCGGCCCCGAAGATGGTCACCCGCCCCCGCCCCGGCCACGCCGATCTGGCCGGGGCCATGAAGTACGGCCATCACGATATCCGAAATGTGCTCGAGCGCTCCAGCGCGCGCGAGACGACCGCGCGGGTCGCGGTGGCGGGCGTCGCGAAGCGGCTCCTCGCCGAGTTCGGCATCACGATCCTGAGCCACGTGACCGAGATCGGCGGCGTCCATATCGGAGCGCTGGAGGCGCCTTGGGAAGCCATCCGTCAGCGCGCCGAGGCGAGCGAGGTGCGCTGTGCGGACCCCCAGGCCGAGACGGCCATGATCGAGGCCATCGACCGGGCCAAGGCCGCGGGCGACACCCTTGGCGGGGTCTTCGAGGTCGTGGCCCTCGGCTGTCCAGTGGGGCTCGGCTCTTACGTGCAATGGGACCGGAAGCTGGACGGCCTGCTTGCCAGGGCGTTCTGCTCGATCCACGCCATCAAGGGCGCCGAGATCGGCATGGGGTTCGAGGCCTCGCGCCGGCCGGGCTCCCAGGTCCACGACGAGATCCTCTTCGACAAGGAAGCGGGCTTCCACCGTGGCTCGAACAGCGCGGGAGGCCTGGAGGGAGGCGTCACCAACGGGCAGCCGGTGGTTGTTCGTGCCGCGATGAAGCCGATCTCGACCCTGCGCAAGCCCCTCCGGTCCGTCGACCTGGACACCCGGGAGGCCGTCGAGGCAGTGGTGGAGCGCAGCGACGTCTGTGCGGTGCCCGCCGCGGGCGTCGTCGGGGAAGCCATGATGGCCATCGTCCTGGCGGAAGCCTTCCTGGAGAAGTTCGGCGGCGACAGCGTAGAGGAAATCCGCCGGAACCATCAGGGATATCTGGAGTACCTCAAAGGCTGGTAGTCTGGGCCGCACAGGCCCGGCCATGATCGAGATCTCCGTCAGCCTCGGCTCCCGCTCGTATCCGATCCTGGTGGGCGCGGGAGCCCTTTCCACGGTCGGGTCCGAGCTCGCGAAGCGGGGCGTCGGCCGACGTGTCGTCCTGATCACCGACGCCGCCATCTCTCGTCTCCACGGAGATCCGGTCCGCCGGAGCCTGATCGAGGCGGGCTTCGACGTGACCCAGGTTGACATCCCCGAGGGAGAGCAAGCCAAGCGGCTGGACGTGGCCAGCGACCTGTGGGATCGCCTCCTCGATCTGGGCTGCGACCGCAGCTCGACGGTGGTCGCGCTCGGCGGGGGCGCGGTCGGAGATCTCGCTGGATTCGTCGCCGCAACCTACATGCGCGGCATGAACTTCGTCCAGGTCCCCACGACCCTTCTGGCCCAGGTCGATGCGTCGATCGGCGGCAAGACCGCGATCGACCATCCCCACGGCAAGAACCTGATCGGAGCCTTCCATCAGCCGCGCATGGTGATCGTGGATCCGCAGACCCTCACGACACTTTCCGAGCGAGAGTTCCGCTCCGGGCTGGCCGAGGTCATCAAGCACGGCATCGTGCTGGACGCCGCCTATTTCCAGGACCTGGAGGCGAGCATTCCCGCGCTGATGGCCCGTGACCTCTCAACTCTGGATCGGGTTGTGGCGGGCTCCTGCCGGCTCAAAGCCGCGGTGGTCGAGCGCGACGAGCAGGAGGCCGAGCTCCGCTGGGTGCTGAACTACGGGCACACCGTCGGCCATGCCCTCGAGGCCGCCACCGGCTTTCGGCGGTGGGCCCACGGAGAGGCGGTCTCACTGGGGATGGTCGCGGAGGCCCGCCTGGCCGAGCGTCTCGGCGTGGGCAGCGCGGCGACGACCGAGCGCCAGCGCCGACTGCTGGACGCAGTGGGCCTTCCGGTCAAGGGCCATGCGACGGACCCTGCCGTGGTGATCGAGGCCCTGTCGCGCGACAAGAAGCGCCGCGACGGTCGTGTCTCCTTCGTCCTCGCCCCGGAGATCGGCGCATTCCGGATCGTCCCCGACGTGCCGCCGGACGCGATCCGGCGGGTCCTCGAAGAGCTCGTCTAGCCGCCGGCCCTACCTGCCCAGCAGGCGGAGCGCCCGCTCGAGGTTCTGACGCGCCTCCCTGAACTCGGGGGCGGCCGCAACCGCCGCCTGGAAGTGGGCGACCGCTTCCGCCGCTTGACCGGTCTGCACTAGGGCCAACCCCAGGTTGTTCTGAGCCTCCGCCGAGCCGGGGTCGAGGCGCACCGCTTCCGCGAACTCGGCCCGGGCCTCCCCGATCCGACCGCTCCTCGCCAGGGCCACGCCCAGGCCGTTGTGAGCGCCCGCCGATCGTGACTCGATCTCGATGGCGGCCCGAAATTCCTGGAGCGCCTCGTCCAGCCGGCCCTGGCCCTCCAGCGTTGCGGCCAGACCGAGATGGGCCGGAGCCGAGCGCGGTCTCAGCTGGAGCGCTCGCCGGAAGTGCTGCTCGGCGTCCGCGCTCCGACCTTGCGCCGCACGGATCAGGGCGAGGTTCAGATGGGCTTCCGGAAAGTCGGGCTTGAGGCGCAGACCGCGCTCCGATGATTGGGCCGCCTCGGCGAGCCGCCCCCTTGCGCGCAACGCCGAGCCGAGGTTCGACGCCGCGGTGGGCGACTCCGGGTCGACGCGCACCGCACGCTGCCACAACCGCAGGTCGTCGTGCCAGATCTGGACCTGGGTCCAGGTGATCGACGCGAACCCCGCGATGGCGAGACCGATCACCAGCCCCGCCCCCGTGGCGAATGCGCGGCGGCCGAGACCCGAGCCACTCCTCACGGTCCGGGCGATCCAGACCACCGCGGCGCCCAGCAGCATCGAAAACGGAAGCGCCGGAAGGTAGCTGTAGCGGTCCGGGGCGAGGTCCGCACCCAGCCGGAGCGCGACGCTCGTCGGCGCCAGCATGATCACGGAGCAGACCCACGTCGCGAGGCCGGCGGGCCAGCGACGACGCGCCAGGATCAGGAGCGCGGTCACGAGCAGACTGGCCACCAGCGCGAGGCCAAAGCGGGGCTCGGAGAGGGAGACCTGGGACGGCATCTCGTAGAGCGGCGAGAGCGACATCGGCCAGAGGGCGCGGAGCGGGTAGATGCAGAAGCTGTAGGCGGCGACCGCGACCCGCGCGACGACCCCGTAGCTGTCCGGACGGGTGAGCTGCGCGCCCTGCCCGAGCGCGATCGCGATGACCATGGCGCCGGCAACCGAGACCAGGAAGAGCGCCACTTTCTCCCGGAGCAGTCGGCCCACCCCCACCCGCGCGAGCCGACGCAGAGGATACACGTCCAGCACCAGCAGGATGGCGGGTAGCGTGACCGCGACCCCTTTGGACAGGATGCCGGCCGCCAGCCCAGCCGCGCTGGCAACGAGCAGGCCCGGACGGGCCGCCGTCCCCTCGCCCTCGACTGCCTTCAGATAGAGCCAGGTGGCCAGCAGGACGAAGGTGCCGCAGAGCACGTCGGCACGCCCCGTGATCCAGGCCACGGACTCGACGCGGAGGGGGTGAAGGCCCCAGAGCAGTGCGGCAGCAGCGGCCCCGATGGACAGATCGGAGGGCCGCTGACCCTCCCATCGGCCGGCCCGGGCTTCCAGGAGGCGCCGCGCCACGAGGTAGACGACCACCGCGTTCCCCGCGTGCAGCAGCACGTTGGCCAGGTGATAACCCCACGGGTTCATCCCGCCCAAGGCGTGGTTGAGGCTCCAGCTGAGCCGCGTCAGGGGGATGTAGTGGCCGAACAGCGTGCTGGTCAGAGCCGCGCGAGCACGCCCCCAAGCCGAACCGCTCCGGAAGCTCGGGTTGTCCTAGAAGTTGACGTTGTCGTCCCAGTTGAGGAAGGCCCCCGACACCGCTGGCAGGAAGCAGACCAGGGTCAGGAAGAACACCAGTGCGGGGAGCCAATGGGGAGCCGCTCGGGGGGTCGACGCCACTGCCACAAATCTCCCACGACGAACGCCCCTGGACCAAGCGGAAAGGGGCCGCAGGCTATCGGAATGATTGACTCTGCAGGGCCTGCCGCGTATAACGAGTGATGGATGGCTAACCCGGTCTCTCCGGTCGGTGGGACCCTGGCGCCCGATGATCCAGCCACCCTCAGCGCCATTCGCCGCTATGAGGAGCGCTTGGCCCGGGATCCAACTTCGCTGGCCTTCGCCCCCCTCGCCGACGCCTATCGCAAGACGGGACGCGTCCGGGACGCGATCCGCCTCTGTCGCGAGGGGCTCGAGCGCTTCCCCCAGTACGTCACCGCGCGGCTGATCCTGGCGAAGGCCCTGCTGGACGAGGGAGACCCGGACGCCGCCCTGAGCGAGGTACAGGGGATCCTCGAGACGAGCCCCCACGAGGCACAGGCCCACCGGCTGGCGGCCGATCTCCACCGGCGGGCGGGCGCTCTCGCCGCCGCGGTCGCCCACCTCGAGCAGGCGGTGCGTCTCGACCCGGGCGACCGGGAATCGCGCGCGCTGCTCGACGTCCTGGGCGCGGGCGGGTCGGTCTCGGACGGCTCCGCGCTCAAGCAGCTGCTCGCCGACGACACGTTCGTCACCATGAGCTTCGGCCGTCTCTGCCTCGAGCAGGGCCTGGTCGACGAGGCGGCCCAGATCTTCCTGCGCCTGCTCGGACGCGATCTCCGGCACGCGGGAGCTCGCGCGGGTCTCGAGGAGGCGCTGCGACTCAAGACGGCTCAACGACGGAAAGGGTCATGACCTCATGCAGGTGTCTACCGCGGATTTCAAGAAGGGGCTGAAGATCCGGTTCGACGGTGAGCCGTACAGCATCGTCGACTTTCAGCACGTCAAGCCCGGCAAAGGCGGCGCGTTCGTGCGGACCAAGCTCAAGCACATGCGCCTCGGACGGGTGATCGACAACACGTTCCGCGCGGGCGAGAAGGTGGAGCTGGTCGACTTCGACGAGAAGCGGATGCAGTACCTCTACCACGACGATCGCTTCCACTTCATGGACCTCGAGACCTACGACCAGATCTCGCTCTCGGCCGAGGAGGTCGGCGACGCCCGCGACTTCCTGAAGGAGAACATCGAGGTGGAGATCCTGTTCATCAACGACAGCCCGGTCACCGTCGAGCTGCCCAACTTCATCGAGCTCCAGATCGTGAAGACCGACCCGGGCATCCGTGGTGACACCGCCTCCGGAGGCTCGAAACCCGCGACGCTCGAGAGCGGGGCGGTGGTGCAGGTGCCGCTCTTCCTGAACGAGGGCGACGTGGTGAAGGTGGACACGCGCAGCGGGGAATACCTCGGGCGCGTGGCGGCGGCCGGCTAGTGGCCGCGCGGCGACCGGTCCGGACGCCGGGCGGCGTGGCGCCCCCGACCGTCGATCAGGTCGTGGATCTGGCCGTGCGCCACAACCTCGCGGAGATCGAGGTCGAGGCGGACGGAACCCGGATCCGCGTCGTGCGGGAGCACGCGCCCGCCGCGGGGGCGGCGCCACGCGTCGAGGCCCCCGCCACCCCCCTCGCCCAGGCCGCGGCCGCGCCCGCCGAGTCCACCGCTCACCTGGTGCCGGTGGAGGCGCCGATGGTGGGGACGTTCTACCGAGCGCCGAAGCCCGACGCGTCTCCCTTCGTGAGCGAAGGGGACGTGGTGAAGGAAGGGCAGGTGCTCTGCATCGTCGAAGCCATGAAGCTGATGAACGAGATCGAGGCCAAGGCCGCGGGGCGCATCGTCAAGATCCTCGTCGACAACGGCCAGCCGGTCGAGTTCGGGCAGTCGTTGTTCCTGATGGAGCCTCTTCGCTGACCCACGGCTGATGTTCCACAAGATTCTCATTGCCAACCGGGGCGAGATCGCGCTCCGGGTCATCCGGGCCTGCCGCGAGATGGGGATCCGCACCGTCATCGCGCACTCCACCGCGGACGCGGCCTCCCTCCCGGTGCGGCTGGCCGACGAGTCGGTGTGCATCGGGCCGCCCGAAGCCCGCTCGAGCTATCTCAACATCCCGAGCATCATCTCCGCCGCCGCCATCACCGACAGCGAGGCCATCCACCCCGGCTACGGACTCCTCTCCGAGAACGCGGCGTTCGCCGAGATCTGTCGGGCCTGCGGCATCACCTTCATCGGCCCCTCTCCCGAGGCGATCCGCCTGATGGGCGACAAGGCCCAGGCGCGCGAGATGGCGAAGCACGCCGGCGCGCCGGTGGTGCCGGGCAGCGAGGGCCCGCTCGCGGGAGTGGACGAGGCCCAGAGCCTCGCCGACTCGATGGGCTATCCGGTCATCGTCAAGGCGGCCGCGGGCGGCGGTGGGCGCGGCATGCGTATCGTGCGAGAGCGCGAGGGCCTCGCCCGCGCCTACGCGACCTGCCAGGCCGAGGCGGGGGCCGCCTTCGGCTCCTCCGAGCTCTACCTGGAGAAGTTCGTGGAGGAGGCGCGCCACGTCGAGGTCCAGGTGCTGGGCGACAAGAACGGCATGCGTCTGCACCTGGGCGAGCGCGACTGCTCGGTGCAGCGTCGTCACCAGAAGCTGCTGGAGGAGTCGCCGGGCCCCAATCTCGCACCCGAGACACGGGCCGGCCTCTACAAGGCGGCGCTCGCGGTGGCCCACTCGGTGAACTACGTCTCGGCCGGCACGGTGGAGTTCCTGGTGGATCGCCAGGAGCAGTTCTACTTCATCGAGATGAATACCCGCATCCAGGTCGAGCACCCGGTCACCGAGATGGTGACCGGTATCGACCTCGTGCGGGAGCAGATCCGCATCGCGAGCGGCGAGCCGCTCGGATATCGGCAGAATGCGGTGCGCTTCACCGGGCACGCGATCGAGTGCCGCATCAACGCGGAGGACCCCGAGCATTTCGTGCCGTCGCCGGGGCGAGTCACCACCTGGATCCCACCGGGCGGGCCCGGCACTCGGGTGGACAGCCACCTGATGGCCGGCTACACGGTACCGCCGCACTACGACTCGTTGATCGCCAAGATCATCGTGCACGCCAACAACCGCGCCGAGGCCATCGCCCGCATGCACCGGGCGCTCTCGGAGACGGTGATCGAGGGCGTGAAGACCACGATTCCGTACCACCTCAAGCTCCTGGCCGACCCGGCGTTCGTGGCGGGCGAGTCCACGCTGGCCCGGCTCGAGCAGAGCCTGTAGGCGCGCCGCGCGTGCGCCTGCCCTCTCCGCTCTACGCGATCCTCGACCGGTCGGTCGCGCGAGGCCGCGAACTGCCCGAGCTGCTGGAGGCGGTCCTCGCGGGAGGCGGCCGCCTGGTGCAGCTGCGCGAGAAGGAGATGCCGCTGTCGGAGCTCCTGCCGCTCACCCAGCGGCTCGTCCGGCGGTGCCGGGAGGTCGGGGCCACCCTCATCGTCAACGATCGCGCCGACCTGGCCCTGGCCGCCGGAGCTCACGGTCTGCACGTCGGCCAGGACGACCTGCCGGCCCCGCACGCGCGGGCGCTGCTGGCCCCGGGCATGCTCCTGGGCGTCTCCACGCACGACCCGGAGCAAGCGCGGCAGGCGGTGCGAGACGGCGCCGACTACGTCGCGGTCGGGAGCATCTTCCCCACCACCACCAAGCCGGGCTTCCAGCTCGTCGGTCCGGACCTGATCCGGCGCGTACGGCCCGAAGTACCGGTGCCCCTGGTCGGCATCGGCGGCATCACCGAGGAGAACGCATCCGCGGTCCTGGCCGCGGGCGCCGACTCCGTGGCAGTCATCTCGGCGCTCTGTGCCGCGCCGGACCCGGAGGCAGCGACCCGGGCCTTCCTCGCCCGGATCGCCCCGGGCGCGGCGGGCCTCGTCCGCTAGCGCGTCCGTGCGCCGGCTGGCTCCCCTGCTGGTCGGGCTGCTCGCCTTCGTCGTCTTCCTGCCCGCCCTCCACGGACAGTTCCTCGCGTGGGACGACGACGTCAACCTGGTCACGAACGAGCACTTCCGCGGGCTCGGGTGGCCACAGGTCCGGTGGGCGTTCAGCAACGTCCGGATGGGCCACTACATCCCGATCACCTGGCTCAGCTTCTCGGCCAACTATGCGGCCGGCGGCATGGATCCCCGCGGCTACCACCTCGTGAGCCAGCTGGTGCACGCGACCAACGCCATCGCCTTCTACTTCGTGGCCCGGCGACTCCTGGCCGCCGCCCGCGACGGGGGACGCCAGGCGGGGCGAGCCGATCCGGCCGTGATCTGGGGCGCGGCGACGGCGGCGCTCGTCTTCGCGGTGCATCCCCTCCGGGTCGAGTCCGTCGCCTGGGTCACCGAGCGACGCGACGTGTTGAGCGGCTTCTTCTTCCTCACCGCGGTGCTCGCCTACCTGCGCGCCGTGGAGGCGCGAGACCGCCCGGCGCCCCCATGGATCGCGGGCTCCCTGGCCCTCTTCGCGGCCGGGTTGCTGTCGAAGGCCTCGATCATGGCCCTGCCCGCGGCGCTCGTCCTCCTCGACGTCTACCCTCTCCGGCGCGGCGCCTTCACCTGGCGGCACCTCGTGGTGGAGAAGGCGGGACATTGGATCGTCGGCGGCGCCGGCGCTCTCGGCGCCCTGGTGGCCCTCGAGGTCTCGGGCCTCCGGATCACGAGCTACGGGGTGTATGGCCCGGCGGCACGGATCGCCATGGTGGCCTACAGCTTCTGGTTCTATCCCGCGGCCTGGGCCTGGCCCGTCCATCTCTCGCCTCTCTACGAGCTGCCGGCCTCGGTGGACCCGCTGGCGTGGCGCTTCCTCGGGCCCGCGGTGGGCGTGGTCGCGCTGACCGTCGCGCTCTGGCTGCTCCGCCGGCGCTGGCCCGCCGGGCTCGCGGCCTGGGTCTACTCCGCCCTCATGATCCTCCCGATCAGCGGGGTGGTGCACTCCGGCTTCCAGCTCGCGCACGATCGCTACAGCTACCTCTCCGGCCTCGGCTTCGCCCTCCTGGGGGGCGGAGCGGTGGCGTGGCTCCTCGACGCCGCGCGCGCTCGCCGCGTGGGTCGGCCGGTGGTCGCCGCCGCCACCGGCGTTGCGGTGCTCGCCCTCATCGCTCTGGGGACCGGCGCCTGGCAGCAGAGTCGGATCTGGGCCAATTCGGAGACCCTGTGGCGCTGGGGGGTCGAGGTGGATCCTCGCTGCGCGGTCTGTGCCAACAACCTGGCGACCGTGCTCCTCAACCGGCCGGCGCGCACACCGGCCCAGCTGATCGAGGCCGAGGGACTTGCGCGGCGGGCCGTCGCGGTGAACCCGGCCTACGACAGCGCCTACACCACGCTGGGCACGATCCTCGTCGCCCGCCAGGACGCTCGGGGCGCGGAGCAGGTCTTCCGCGAAGCCATGCGGCTGGCCCCGGAGCGGCCCGCCGCCGCCGCCAACCTGGGGGCCCTGTACGCGCGCGCCGGACGGTACGAGGAGGCCCTCCCGCTGCTGCGGACGGCATGGGCCAAGCAGCCCGACACCCCATGGGTCCGCGCCAACCTCGGGCAGGCGCTGCGCGATCAGGGCATCGTGCTCGCCGGCCAGCGGCGCCTGGCCGAAGCGGTCGCCCTCTTCGAGGAAGCCCTCCGCGTCACGCCGGACGATGCCGACGTCCATCGCAACCTCGGTCTGGCTCTCTGGCAGCAGGGCCGTCGCGAGGAGGCGGGGCCCCACCTCGAGCGGGCCGCCGCGTTGAAGCCGGACGAGGATACGCGCGGGCTCCTCGCCCAGTATCGCGCGCAGTCCCGGCCGAGCGCGCCGCGATGAGAGCGCGAGCGCTCGTGCCGCTCGGCATCGCCGCCCTGACCTTCGTCTGCTTCCTTCCCGCGCTCTCCGGCACCTTTCTCAACTGGGACGACAACCTGAATTTTCTGGAGAATCCCGATTTCCGGGGATCGGTGCCCGGGGCGATCCACTGGGCCCTGACCAGCACGCTGTTCGGACACTACATCCCCCTCACCCGCCTCACCTGGGCCCTGAACCTTGCCACGGGCGGCATGAATCCGTGGGGATACCACCTCGCGAACCTCCTGGTCCATGCCGCCAATGCGGTGATGCTGTACGTCGTGGCGCGGAGGCTGCTGGCCGCCTCCGGCGCCGACGGCGACCAGACCGGGCGACGGCGTCCGGACATGGTCGCAGGCGCGGCGGTGGCGGCGCTGGTGTTCGGGATGCACCCGCTGCGGGTCGAGCCGGTGAGCTGGATCACCGGTCGAGCGGACCTGCTCTGCACGCTGTTCTCCCTGCTCGCGACGTGGGCTTATCTCCGGAGCGTGGAAGGGGACGGGTCCGCCCGCCCGGGCTGGCTGCTGGCGTCGACGGCGGCGCTCGCCCTGGCGCTCCTGTCCAAGGGCGGCGCGCTCCCGCTCCCGGTGGCGCTCCTGCTCCTGGACATCTATCCGCTGCGCCGGGTCCGGCGCCTCGGCTGGGGTCGGCTCCTGATGGAGAAGATCCCCTTCTTCGTCGTCGCCCTCGCGGGCGCGGTGGTCATCCTCCAGGCAGTCCGGTCCGGCGCGGTGCTGACCCAGATGGCGAGCGTGGGCCCGGTCGCCCGCCTCACCGCGGCCGTGTACAGCTTCACGCTCTCGCTGTTCCGTTTCGTGTGGCCGGTTTCCCTCTCCCCGCTCCACGAGATGCCGCAGCGGATCAGTCTCACCGATGGGCCGTTCGCCCTCGCGGTCGCGGCCGCGGTGGCGATCACTATCGGGCTGGTGGCCCTGTGGCGGAGATGGCCGGGCGGCCTCATCGCGTGGATCTTCTCCGCGCTCATGCTGGTCCCCACGAACCTCGCGCTGCGGCAGGGCGCGGATCTGGCCCCCGATCGCTACAGCTACCTCGCCGGGCTCGGGTACGCGGTCCTGGTCGGGGGCGGGGCCCTGGCCGCCATCCACCTCGTGCGGCGTGAGCGACCGACCCGCGCGGTCACGTGGCTGATGGGCATGTGCGCAGTGGCCGCGGTGGCCGCGCTCGGGGTGGCGTCGTGGAGCTTCAGCGAGGTCTGGACCGAGTCGGAGAGTCTGTGGCGCTGGGCGGTCGATCTCGATCCGGCGTGCAGCGTCTGCCACGGCAAGCTGGGCGAGAGCGTGCTCACCGGGCAGGCCGGGATCACGCACGTGGCGGAGGCGGAGGGGCTGTTCCGTCGAGCCATCGCGCTGCGCCCCGACCTTCCCGACGCGTATTACAACCTGGGCACGGCGCTGGTGCTACAGGGACGGTACCGGGAGGCGGAGGCCCCGCTGCGCGAGTACATGACGCGGGTGCCGGGCGCGGCCAGCGGTCCGGAGCGCCTGGGACTCGTCTACCTGCTCGAGGGGCGGCACGCCGAGGCGGTCCCCCTGCTCCGCACCGCGCTCGGCCGGAAGGCCGCCTCGGCGGTGCTGCGCGGGTACCTGATCCAGGCCCTCGAAGGGGCCTCCCGGCAGATGCGGGCCGAGGGCCGGCTGGAAGAGTCGGAGCGGCTGGTCGCCGAGGCGCGAACCCTCGGCGCGTCACCGGCGAGCCTTCAGGCCCCGCCCGCGATGGTCGGTCCGCCCGGCCCCCGCGGGCCTGCGCGCCCATGATGCGGCGGGTGCTGGTACCGGCGGCGATCGTGGTCATCGTCGTCATCTCGTTCCTGCCCGCACTCGACGGCCAGTTCCTCAACTGGGACGACAGCACCCTGTTCACGAAGAATCACGACTTCCGGGGACTCGGCGCCGCGCAGCTGCGGTGGATGTTCACGACGACCCTCGCCGGCCACTACATGCCCCTCACCTGGCTCACCCTCGGGCTCAACTACCGGCTCGGTGGCATGAGCCCGTGGGGCTATCACCTCGCCGCCATCCTGCTCCACGCGGCCAACGCGGTGCTGTTCTACCTGGTCGCGCGTCGCCTGCTGCGGGTGGCCCTCGGGTCGCCACCGGGCGGCCACGACTCCGCGGACGACGAGCCGCCGGGACTCGCCGCGGGGGCGGCGGTCGCCGCACTGGTCTTCGCGCTCCACCCGCAGCGGGTGGAGTCAGTGGCGTGGGTGACCGAGCGCGGCACGCTCGTCAGCACCGCGCTCTATCTCATGGCCGCGCTCGCATACCTCCGCGCGGTGGCCACCGGACCACTTCGATGGAAGTGGTGGGGCGTGGCCTCGGTGGCGGCATTTGCGGCGGGGCTCCTCGCGAAGGGTCTGGTGATCAGCTTGCCGGTGAGCCTGGTCATCCTCGACGCGTATCCCCTGCGGCGCGCGAGCGGACACTGGTGGGCGGTGATCATGGAGAAGATCCCCTATCTGGCCGTCGCCGGCCTGGGCGCGATCGTCATCCTGTTCGCGCGAAACCAGGGCGCGCAGTGGAGCCCCTTCACCGCCTTCGGGGTCGACGCGCGGCTCGCGCTGGCCGCGTACAGCCTCTGGTTCTACCCGACGAGCATGGTCTGGCCGGTGGGTCTCACGCCGCTCCACGAGGTGCCCATCGGTCCGAGCCTCACCCAGTGGCGGTTCCTGACCCCGCTCGCCCTGCTGGTGGCCGTCACGGCCGTCCTGGTGTGGCGGCGTCGCCAGCTGCCCGGGCTGCTCGCGGCCTGGACGCACGCGGTGGCGGTCGTGGCCCCGGTGAGCGGCATCGCCCACTCCGGGAGCCAGCTGGTGTCGGACCGCTACAGCTATCTGGCCGCGCTCGGCTGGGCCCTCGTCGCCGGCTATGGCGTCGCACGGGTTGCCGGGCTGCGACGCCAGGGCCGGGTGAGCGCGCCGGTGGCCGCGGTCGGCGCCGGAGGCATCGCGCTGCTGGTGGGCTTCCTCGCGCTCGGCACCTGGGGGCAGAGTGGGGTCTGGCACGACTCGGAGACGCTCTGGCGCTGGGCCGTCGAGGAGGATCCGACCTGCGCGATGTGCGAGGCGATCCTCGGCGAGGCCATCGTCTACGAGAGCCCGAGCGGCCCGGCGCGCCTGGACGAGGGCGAGGCTCACGTCCGCCGCGCGATCGGCATGCGGCCCACGATGCCGCTGCCCCACTACAGCCTGGGCACGATGCGGCTGGCCCGGGGGCAGTACGCGGAGGCCGAGGCGAGCCTGCGCACGTACATCCAGCTCGCGCCCGCCCTCGGCCAGGGCCCGGCCCGCCTGGCCCTCATCTACCTGGTGCAGGGCCGGACCGCGGAGGCGATCCCGCTCCTCCGGCGGGCGCGCGAGCTCGACCGGCGGCCCGATCCGGCGCCCCGACCGGCGATGTCGACCGGCGTCGGCGATGACCCCGACCTCGCAGAGGCGGTCCGGCTGATGGACGGGCGCTGGGAGGACCTCGAGTACCTGGGCGAAGCCCTGGTACGGCAGGGCCACGCTGACCGGGCGCTGCTGCCGCTCGAGGCCGCCCGGACCCTCGCACCGGAGGCATCCGGCCCGCGCGTCTGGCTCGTGCGGGCCTACGAGGCGACCGGCCAGCGCGAGCGAGCCCGGGAAGCGCACGAGGCGCTGCGCCGCATCGATCCGGCCGTGGCCGAGCGCCTCTCCGTACATTGACCGCAGTGAAGAAATCGCTATAATGGCCGCGCTCGAACCTACCCCGTTTCGCCTTGGTCAAGGAGGAGGAGCCGATGAGAAACCCGCGACTACGCCTGGTCATCGCCTCGATTGCCGCTCTGGCGCTGGTGCTCTCGTTGGCGCCGGCCAGCGATGCCCAGTCCAAGGGCACGGTCAAAATCGCCTCCCAGAGCCCGCTGTCGGGCGGCCAGGCCGTCCTCGGGGAAGGCATCAAGCTCGGGACGCAGCTGGCGGTCGAGAAGTTGAAGGGCAACCTCGAGAAGATGGGCTACAAGGTCGAGTTCGTGCCCTTCGACGACCAGGCCAAGCCCGACGTGGGGGTGGCGAACGCCAAGAACATCATCGCCGACAAGGACATCATGGTGGTGATCGGTCACCTGAACTCGGGGGTGGCGATCCCGTCCTCCGAGGTCTACAAGGAAACCAACCTCGCCATGATCTCCCCGGCCAACACCAACCCGGTGGTCACCGATCGCAACTACGGCAACGTGAGCCGGGTGTGCGGCCGTGACGACGTCCAGGGCGTGGTGGGCGCCGAGTTCGCACACGGCACCCTGAAGGTCAAGAGCGTCTACATCGTCCACGACAAGACCCAGTACGGGCAGAGCATCGCCGAGTTCTTCAAGGCCGACTCCGAGAAGAAGGGCGTGAAGGTGCTGGGCTTCGAGGGCACCGAGGAGAAGTCGAACTTCGATCCGCTCCTCACCCCCATCAAAGCCAAGAACCCCGACCTGATCTACTTCGGCGGCATCTACGACCAGGGCGCGCCCTTCTTCAAGCAGGCGCGGGAGAAGGGCATCAAGTCCAAGTTCATGGGACCGGACGGCATGGACTCCTCGGACCTGACGAAGATCGCGGGCAAGGCGGTGGTGG
>Ga0070676_10000295_pt1 | contig 22227 bp, 18 predicted proteins | sample KBSM53metaG_FD_64667 | JGI IMG/M metagenome (GOLD analysis project Ga0070676, IMG submission 64667) | Miscanthus rhizosphere microbial communities from Kellogg Biological Station, Michigan, USA - KBS M5-3 metaG | ecosystem: Host-associated > Plants > Roots > Rhizosphere > Soil ...
GCCGTGCCGCGATAGAAGCCGGTGCGATCGATCTCGGCGTAGAGCTTGGCCGCCTTGCGTTCGTTGACCGCCGCAATTGCCGGCAGCCCGCCCTGGCCGATCAGCCACTTCATCACCAGCCCGAGCGCGTAGACGGCGAACACCGGCGGCGTGTTGTACATCGAGCCGTTCTCGGCGTGTACCGCGTAGTTGAGCATCGTCGGCAGCGACTTCTGCGAACGCGCCAGCATGTCGTCGCGAACGATGACAACGGTGACGCCGGCCGGGCCCATGTTCTTCTGCGCGCCCGAGTAGACGAGCGCGTGGCGGCCGATGTCGATCGGGCGGCTGAACATGTCGGAGGAGGTGTCGTTCACCAGCGGCGCACCGCCGACATCCGGCAGGTCTTTGTATTCGGTGCCCTCGATGGTGTTGTTCGAGGTGATGTGCACGTAGGCGGCGCCGGGCGTCAGCTTCAGCTCGGCCTGCTTCGGCACGCGCGAGTAGTTGTCGCCCTTGGTCGTGGCGGCGACGTTCACCGTCCCGACCTTCTTCGCTTCCTTGATCGCCTTCTCGGCCCACGACCCCGAGTCGACGTAGTCGGCGGTGGCGCCGGCGGTCAGCAGGTTCATCGGCACCATCGAGAACTGCGTGCTGGCGCCGCCCTGCAGGAACAGCACCTTGTAGTTGGCCGGGATGTGGCCGAGCGCGCGGATGTCGGCCTCGGCCTTCGCCAGCACCGCCTCGAACGTGTCGGAGCGGTGGCTGATCTCGAGGATCGACATGCCGACACCCGGCAGCGAGACGAGATCGCGCTGAATTTCCTCCAGCACGGGTACCGGCAGCACCGCCGGGCCGGCGGCGAAGTTGAAAATGCGAGTGTGTGTAGCCATCAGATTGTGACCAGGTGGAGATCGAGGATGTCGCTGTTGCCGCCGCTGATCTGGTCGAGCAGCGCTTCCGGCGGCGCGCCGTCGAGGTTGATGCGCGCGACCGCGGCCTGCGCCCCCTCGAAGATCACGTTCTCGGTTTCCTGCACGTTGATGTCGCTCTTGCGCAGGTGATCGAAGACGTGCGCCAGCACGCCCGGCCGGTCGCGATGCCGGACCACCAGCATGTGCGACGCCGGCGTCTTCTTCGCGAGGTTGACGACGTTGGGCACCTTGCCGGTGTCTTTGTAGGACGAGATGATCCGCACCGTCTCGGCGGCAATCGCCTCCTGCGCCTGGTCGGTCGAGGCGCCGATGTGATGTGTGCCGTAGACGTTCTTCAGCGACGCGATCGAGTCCTTGAACTCGCCGGTGCCACCGGCGGGCTCGGCGGCGAACACGTCGAGGCCGACGCGGATGTCGCGCTCGCGCACCACCTTCTCGAGCGCCGCGTAATCCACCACCTCGCCGCGCGCGGTGTTGATGAAATAGGAGCCCGGCTTCAGCTTGTCGAGCACCGACGCGTTGACCAGACCGCGCGTGTCGGCATTGAGCGCGAGGTGGACGCTCAGCACGTCGCAGCGCTCGGCGACCTCGCCGGGCGATTTCGCCAGCTGCATCGGGATCGGCTCGTCGGCGATGTCGTCCTTGCCGGTGGCAAAGCGCCGGCTCCAGACGACGATCGGCATCCCGAACGCATGGGCGCGCTTCGCCATCTCCTGGCCGATGTTGCCGTAGCCGAGCAGGCCGAGCGTCCGCCCGAACAACCCGCGCGCCTTGGAGTACTCCTTCTTGTTCCAGGTGCCGCCGCGCAGCTCGGCGACGTTGTCGGGCACGCGCCGATCGAGCGCGAGCAGCAGCGCGAAGGCGAGCTCCGCCACCGCAACCGCGTTGCGGCCGGGGCAGTTGGAGACGTAGATGCCGCGCTTCGAGGCGGTGGCGACGTCGATCGTGTTGTAGCCCGCCCCCGCGCGCACGACCAGCGACAGGCTGCCGGCTTCGAGCATTGGCGCCGTCACCTCCGTGCTGCGCACCACCAGCACGTCGGCTCCCGTCTCGCGAATCGCCGCCGTCAGTGCATCGTCTTTGAGGTCCGGCTGATAGATCACTTCGCAGCCGGCCGCCTTCAGGCCGTCGATGCCGCTTTTCTCGAACTTGTCCGCGACAAGTACCTTCATCCCGCCCCCAGCCCCTTCGCCGCAGCCTCCACCCCGGCCCCTTCAGATGACGTGAATCAGCAGGCCGTCCCTGAGCTTCGGCTCGAACCACGTCGACTTCGGCGGCATGATCGCCCCGGCGTCCGACACCGCCATCAGGTCGGCCACGCTGACCGGATGCAGCGAGAACGCGACCGCCGCCTTCCCCGAATCGACCAGCTTCTCGAGCTCGCCGGTGCCTCGCGCGCCGCCGACGAAGTCGATGCGCTTGTCGGTGCGCACGTCGGCGATCTTCAGGATCGGCGCGAGCAGCCCGTCCTGCAGCACGCTGACGTCGAGCGATCCGATCGCGTCCGACGGATCGGGCGCTTTTTTGGGCTGGAGCGAATGCCACGCTTTCTGGAAGTACATCGCGATGGTGCCGCGCCGCGGCGGCGTCGCCGGGCCCGGCGCGACGTCGAACCGCTCGCGCACCGCGGCCATGAACTGCTCCGGAGACATTCCGCCGAGATCCTTCACCGTCCGGTTGTAGGGCAGGATCTGCACCTGGTCGTGCGGAAACGCGACCGCCAGCATCGTCGAGGCGTCGGCGCCGTCGCCGAGCGACGGCCGTTTCGCGCCGTTCTGCCTGATCTCGTCGCGCGCCCGCGCGGCGCTGGCCGCGCGGTGATGGCCGTCGGCGATGTAGAGCGTCGGGATTCGGCCGAAGGCGGCGACCAGCGCATCCCGATCGGCGCCGCCGACGCGCCAGAGCGTGTGCTGCACGCCGTCGGGCGCCGTGAAGTCGATGAGCGGCGGCCCTGAGGTGGCGCGCTCCGCGATCCGATCGACCTCGCCGTTGGCGCGATAGGTCAGGAACACCGGGCCGGTCTGCGCGCCGAGCGCCATCATGTGGCGCGTGCGATCGTCTTCCTTGTCGCGCCGCGTCCGCTCGTGCTTCTTGATCACGTCGCGATCGTAGTCGTCGATGCCGAAGCAGGCGGCGAGGCCGGTCTGCACGTGGCCGCCCATGCGCAGGCGGTAGAAATACACGCTCGCCTCGTCCTCGACGACCAGCGCACGCTGCCGCAGCGTGTCGAAGTTCTTCGCCGCGCGGTCGTACACCTCTTTCGAATAGGGATCGGCGTCTGCCGGCAGCTCGAGCTCCGCCCGCGACGCGCGCAGAAAGCTCAGCGGGTTGTCGGCCGCGAGCGCCCGCGCTTCGTCGGTCGACACGACGTCGTAGGGAACGGCAGCGATGCGGGCGGCGTGGTCCGCGTCGGGACGCAGCGCGCGGAACGGGTGGAGCCTCGCCATGGCGCTCGAATTATATGGTAGGCGACGTGGTGTCTCGCCCCTCCTCGCGCTCAACGCGGCGCCGACCGCGCCGGCCACGCGATCGGCTGGTCTGCCTTCGGCGACAACACGGCCTTGAACCAGGCGGCGATCGTCGGCCCGATCTGCGTCATGCGGACGATGCCGAGGCTGCCGGCTTTCGGCACGTCGGGCCCGCTCATCACCAGCGAGGCGTGCAGTTCAGGCCGGTCCGGGCTGAATCCGTGCCCGCCCTTGCCGGACGGCTTCGACAGCAGCGCGGCATGTCCGCCGCCCGAATAGAAACCGTCGCGCATGTCGATGCCGAACGAGGCGCGCGGGTCGGCGCCGGCCTTCGCGAGATCGTCGCGCGTCCAGACCGCGCGGATGCCGTTGGCCGGATCGGCCGCCAGCTTCTGCAAGAGCGCCCACACGCGATCGCGCAGCGCCGCGTCGTCCGGATTGCTGAGCATCACGAAGCCGGCGCCACCCGCGGTGGAGTAGTACGCGTCCCATCGCTGCACGCGGCCGCCATCGTCGACCTCGAGCAGGCCTTCGCGCTTGAAGGCGTTGTTCGGCTGCAGCTGCTGCCCGATCGGCAGGAACCCGTGATCCGAGAGCACGACGATGTCGGTGCGCCCCTGAAGACCGGCCGCTGCAATCGCGTCGACGATCTGCTGCACGCGCGCGTCGGCCTCCTCGATCGCCGCGATCGCCTCCGGCGACTCGGGGCCGTAGTTGTGCGCCGCGTCGTCGGTGTCGTAGATGTGCATCAGCATCAGGTTCGGCCGGTAGGTGCGGAACATCCAGGCCGCGAGCGCCGTGCGATCGGCGTCGCTCATCGGCCACTCGAGCGCGCTGCCGTGCGACTCGTAGTTCTCGAGGACGCCGCGCGGGCTCGACAGCGCGCGCAGGAGATCGAGCGACTTGGGGTGGCTCGTCACGCCGCCGAACTCGGGGAAGAGGTAATCGATGTCGGCGCCGACCGTGGCCGGCCAGCTCACCGCAGCGGTCTTCACGCCTCGTGCCTTGACCACGGTCGTGAGCGTCGGCACCTTGATATCGCGGGCGTACCAATACCACGCGCCGTTCGAGCTGTTCTCCGGATCGAGGATGCGGTTGTTGTAGATGCCGTGAACGGCCGGCAGCACGCCGGTGACGATCGTGGTGTGGGCCGGATACGTGTTCGAGGGCGTCACCGCGACAACGCCATCGGCATACGCGCCGCTCCGCGCCAGGCGGCGCAGCGTGGGCACCTTCGCCGGGCCCGCAGCCGTATAGATGGACGGTTTGAGGCCGTCGATTGAAATCACCACGACATGGCGCGACTCCGCCGGCTGCGCACGAAGCGACGGCCAGGCGGCCAGGACGGCAACGCCGCCGAGGAGGAGAGACCAACGACGGACGCTGTGCCGAATCATGCGCTGATTGTCGCGGGCGGCGGTGTCGGCCGTGTGACGCCCGGCGCTACTGCGCGCGCGCGAGCCCGGCTTGCGCGCACTCGTCGACCACCGTCAGGTAGCGCTGCACGCTCTCCTTGCCGATGACATACGGGTGCGGATCCTCTGGCTTGCGCCGCTCGAGCGCGGGCAGCTTGGTCTTCGATCCATCGAAGATCGTGTGGTTCGAGATCAGCACGTCGACGCCGGCCTTCGACGTGATGTCCTTGAAGCGCCGCGCCGACTTGCTGTAGGTGTCGAACCAGTAACGGATCGGTTTGTCGGGAGCGACGTACGGCGCCGGGTTGTTCATCCAGTTGAAGGCCGTGCCGCCCCAGGTCGCGGCCATGTGCGGCTTGCCATGATCCTTCACCGGGAAGACCACCGAGAGCGTCCCGAGCGTGTGCCCCGGCGTCGCATACAGGGTGACGGTCGTGTCGCCGAGCGTGAGCTGCTGCCCGTCGGTGCCGGTCATGTCTCGGCGCGGGCGCGTGCCGGACGAGCGATCGAGCAGATCCCAGTCGGGGCCGCCGAGAATCACCTTGGCATTGAACCGGTCCTGCAGATACTTCGCGCCGCCGGAGTGATCCGCGTGCCCGTGGCTGAGGATCACGTACTTGATCGCCGCCGGGTCGAGCCCCAGCTTCTTCATCCCGCCGACCACCTCGTCGTCCACCGAGTAGTCGAAGATCGAATCGATCAGGATCACGCCCGCCGATGTGTTGATCGCCCAGACCGAGTACTCCGTCTGCCCCAGGAAGTACAGGTTGTCGAAGACCTTGACCGGCTCGGCGTGCCAGCTCTCGCGCGGCGGCGGGCCGGCGGGACGCGGCGCGGCGCCGCGGGCGGCGCGCGATTCGGCGGTCGCCGGCGCGGCGGTTGCCTCGCTGCAGATGCGCTGGAAGACGCCGGCGAACTCGGTGCCGGCGGCCGCCTTCGCGGCCGCGACATGAGCATCGGCCGCCTGGGTCTGCGCCCGGGTTGCGGCAATGCCGGCGCCTGAGATGAAGATGGCCAGGGTGAGCCCGCGCGCAATCCAGTTCGTCATAGCGCGCTGATTCTGCATCGCCCTGCCCGCTTCCGCAACGAGGAAACCGAACCTCCGGGCGCCGGTACCCGTCTCTATCGAGACATGCGCCTCCAGCACATCGTCCGGCGGCTGCTGCAGCAGCCGGCCTTCACCCTCATCGCCGTCCTGACGCTCGCCATCGGCATCGGCGCCAACTCGGCGATTTTCAGCGTGATCGAGGGCGTGCTGCTGCAGCCGCTGGCGTATCCCCATCCCGACCAACTGGTCGTCCTCGATCATTCCGCGGCCGGCATCGGCCTGAAAAGCGCGGGAGCTGCGCCGTTCCTCTATTACACCTACCGCGAGGACGGTCGCGTGTTCCAGGATGTGGCGCTGTCGACCGGCGACACCGAGAGCGTGACCGGTCTGGCCGAACCCGAAGAGGTGCGCTCGATCGTCGTCACCGAAGGATTGCTGCCGATGCTCGGCGTCACGCCGGCGCTCGGTCGGCTGTTCACGAAGCAGGACGACTCGCCGGGCGCTCCGGACACGATGATCCTGACCGCCGGCTACTGGCGGACGCGGTTCGGGTCCGATCCCGGCGTCGTCGGCCGGCGCATCCTCGTGAACGGCCGCGCGCGCGAGATCATCGGCGTGCTCCCGGATTCGTTCCGGTTCCTGGACGAGAAACCGGCGCTCGTCCTGCCGCTGCGGCTCGACCGCGCGAACGTGCATCTCGGGCAGTTCAACTACAGGGCGATCGCGCGATTGAAGCCGGGGGCGACGCTCGATCAGGCGACACGCGACGTCGCGCGGCTCATCCCGATCAGCCTCAACCGGTTTCCGGCGTTCGAGGGGTACAGCCTGAAGATGTTCGAAGAGGCCAACCTCCAGCCGAACCTGCGTCCGCTCAAGGCGGATGTGATCGGCGACGTCGGGTCGGTGCTGTGGGTGCTGATGGGCACCATCGGCATGGTGCTGCTGATTGCGTGCGCGAACGTCGCGAACCTGCTGCTCGTGCGCGCCGAAGGGCGGCAACAGGAGCTGGCCGTCCGGGCGGCGCTCGGCGCGAGTCGCGGCCGCATCGCCTACGAACTCCTGGCGGAAAGCGTGATCCTCGGCCTGGTCGGCGGCGCCGCCGGGCTGGGCGTCGCCTACGCGGCGATCCGCCTGCTCATCGCGCTGGCACCGGGAAACCTGCCGCGGCTCGACAACATCTCGATCGACGTGCCGGTTCTGCTGTTCACGCTGGCGATCTCGGTCGCCGGCGGTCTTCTGTTCGGCGCGATTCCGGTCTTCAAGTACGCCGGCAGGCACGTGGCCGCCGGGCTGCGCGGCGGCGGGCGCACGTCGAGCTCGAGCCGCGATCGCCATCGCGCGCGCGCCACGCTGGTCGTCGTGCAGATCGCGCTGGCGCTGGTGCTCCTCGTCGGCTCCGGGCTGATGATCCGCACGTTCCAGGCGCTCAAGCACGTCAATCCCGGCTTCACCAGCCCGCACGAGGTGCTGACGCTGCGGCTGACGATTCCAACCGCGCAGGTGAAGGAGCCGGAGTCGGTCATCCGGATGCACCAGGCGATCGCGGACCGGATCGCCGCCATTCCCGGCGTGACCTCGGTTGGCCTCACCTCGATCGTGCCGATGACCGACTCCGACTGGCGCGATCCGATCTTCGCGGCCGACAAGAGCTACGAGCAGGTGCAGCTGCCGCCGCTTCGCACCTTCAAGTTCGTCTCTCCCGGCCTGCTGAAGACGATGGGGAACACGCTCGTCGCGGGACGTGACTTCACCTGGGAGGATGCGTACGACAAGCGGACCGTGGCGTTGGTCTCCGAGAATTTCGCGCGCGAACTGTGGGGGCAACCGTCGAACGCTCTCGGCAAGCAGATCCGGGAGAACAAGAGCTCGGCGTGGCGCGAGATCGTCGGCGTGGTGAACGACGAGCGTGACGAAGGCGTCGACAAGAAAGCGCCGTCGGTCGTGATCTTCCCGATGTTGATGACCAGGTTCGAAGGCGACGACGTCTCGGTGCGCCGCACGATGTCGTACGTGATTCGCAGCCCGCGAGCGGGGTCGACGGCTCTGACCTCCGAGGTCAGCCGAGCCGTGTGGTCGATCAATCCCAACCTGCCGCTGGCCAGCGTGCGGACGTTGGAAGAGGTGGTCAGCCGGTCGATGGCGCGGACGTCGTTCACGCTGGTGATGCTGGCGATTGCCGGGGGAATGGCGCTCCTGCTCGGCGTGGCCGGCATCTACGGCGTGATCTCGTACTCCGTATCGCAGCGCACGCGCGAGGTCGGCATCCGCATGGCGCTTGGCGCCCGGCGCCACGAGGTCACCCGGATGTTCGTCCGCTATGCCCTCGGGCTCGCGGCGATCGGCATCGCGTGCGGCCTCGCGGTCGCCGTCGCGCTGACGCGCCTGATGGGGACGATGCTCTTCGAGGTGAGCCCGATCGATCCGATCACCTACGCCGCGGTGTGCGCCGGCCTCGTCGGCGCGGCCATGCTGGCGAGCTACATCCCGTCGCTTCGAGCGACGTTGGTGAACCCGGTGACGGCGCTGCGAGCCGAATAGCCCGACCCCCCTCGAGAACTCTGCCTCAACCCGACCGCCTGGTTCGTTACTACAATTGGCCATGCCCGGCCGCGAGTGCTACCACTGCAAGCTGTGGGTCGAGGAAGGCGAGCCGCACGACTGCTGGACCACCACCGAATCGGCGCTGACCCGGGATCTTCCGGAGGATCTGCAGGACGCCTACGAACGGCTGCGCGAGACCGCGGTCGAGTTCGGCGATCAGCGCATCTACGCGTCGGGCAAGTGCATCATGTTCTCGCGCGACGTCTGCTACTTCTTCGTCCGACCGAAGCGCAGCTATCTCGAAGTCTGCGTGTTCCTCGGCCGGCCCCTGAAGTCGCCGCTGGTGCGCCGCGCCGAACCGTCGTCGAAGAAGAAGTTCTACAACATCATCAAGATCACGCACCGCGATCAGGTCGAAGCGCCGATCACCGATTGGCTGGGCGAGGCCTACGGCCTGCAGGATCGTCTGGCGGCGCAGCCCGTGGAGGCGCGCGGCGCGGGGCGACGGACATCGACGCCGATCAAGAAGAGGAAGCATCAGAAGAAGAAGGCTCCGGCAAAAAAGAAGGCCGTGAAGGCAAAGAGGCGAACGAGATGAGAACCGCGCTGCTGGCCGCTCTTGCTCTGTCTACGCTGGTGATGGCCGCCGATGGTCCACCGGCGACCTACAAGTCGAACGCCGAGCTGACCGGCGCGCTCAAGGCCGGCCAGGCGTCGCCCGACATGCTGACCTCGCCGGTGTCGCTCGACGACAGGCACCGGATCAACCTGATCAAGCGAACGAAGGCGGCCGGCGCGGTGGCCCACGAGGGCTTTGCCGAGCTGCACCACATCGTCGAGGGGTCGGGCACGTTCGTCACGGGCGGGACGATGGTCCGGCCGACCGGCGGGCAAGGCGGGGCGACGATTCAAGGCGGAGTCAGCCAGCATGTCGCCAAGGGCGACGTGGTGCTGGTGCCGCCGGGCGTGCCGCATTGGTACAAGCAGCTCGACGGCCCGATCACCTACCTCGAAGTGCGCTGGGCGGAGAAGTAGCTGAGCCGACTTCGGCCTGTTTCGCGCCTTCACTGGTGTGAAGGGCCGAATCGAGGGGAACGCGTGAGGTGGGAGTGGATCGCCGTCAGCTACTTCGCGTACCTGGCCGGCGTCTCGCTGACGAGCGCCCGCTATGGAAAAGCACGCGCGCCGCTGCTGACGGCGGCAGCGGTCGGCGGCATTTCGGTCGCGATCGGCCTGCCGTCGACATCGCCTGACACGCTGGCGCTGGCGCGCGATGTCGTCCTACCGTCGCTCGTGCTCCTCGCCGGCTACTGGCTGTCGGGGCTGCTATTCGTCGAACCCAACGGCCGCCTCGAAGCGCGGCTGCTGTCGGTCGACGAGGCGCTCGTCGGCCGCACGGGCCTCGTCGCCCGCTTCAATCGCGCGCCGCAGGCGATCGTCGAATATTTCGAGCTGACCTATCTCCTCGTCTATCCGATTGTCCCCGCCGCCGTGCTGACGCTGGCGCTCGGCGGCCACGAGCGGGAGGTCGGGCGCTTGTGGGCGGTCGTGATGCTCTCCGAGTTCATCTGCTACGGGATGCTGCCGTGGCTGCCGACACGCCCGCCGCGCGCCATTGAACCCGGGCCTACCGGCCCGCCGCGCGGACTCGCCCGGCGGCTCAACCTCCGCATCGCCGCGCGCGCGAGCATCCAGGCGAACACGCTGCCGAGCGGTCATGCAGCCGGCGCGTTCGCGGTGGCGCTGGCGGTGGGATCGGCGATGCCCGCCGCGGGCGCGCTGTTCCTGGTCCTGGCGATCAGCATCAGCATCGCCGCCGTCGCCGGGCGTTATCACTACGCCGTCGATTCGATTCTGGGTGTCTTGCTGGCGTTTATCGTGTGGGCCATCGCCTAGCGGCGGCGCACCGACAGGCTACTCGGTCGACGAATTGATTGGCACGATGACGAATCCCTCTTTCCTGGCCGCAATCGCGAGCCGGTCGTCGAGCGTCACCATTTCCATCGCTGTAGGGCGCCGTTCGGCCGCGATATAAGCAGCGGCTAGCTGCAGGGCATCGGCCGCTCGCAGCGCGTGAACGCGCAGCAGCCGAATCGCTGCCTCTCTGACCGGATCGCTGGGATCGACTTCATGCCAGGCCCGTGCGAGGTGTCTCAAGCGATCGAAGGCCTGGTTCGCGCCATCATCATCGAGAGCGCCATCTCGCTCGAGTCGCGCAATCGCTGAGGCACACTCCACCTCGCTCGCCCACCAGACGAGCATTGACGGATCAGCAGCGACCAGCCGCTGCAATGTTCTGGTTGTCGGCTCGTGCAACACCAGCGGGACGATGGCTGACGCGTCCCAGAACCTCATCGGCCATCGCGCCGCTCGTCGAGCAGCGCTCGCACCGCCGACGCGTTCTTCTTTGCTCTCGGCGGCGGGGAGGCCACAAGAGTCCTGGGCATATCGCCGCGCGACGGCCTGACGACGCCGTCGCGGACGAGCCGCGCCAAGCGACCGTCTGCGTCGCTTTCGGCGCCCCGAACCGGTTCCAGCCGCGCGACCGGCCGGCCGCGATCCACGATCAGGATCGAGGCTCCGCTCTTGACCCGATCAATCAGCGCGCTCAGATTGTTCTTCGCCTCAGTTATACTGGCCCTCTTCATGAGGCTAGAATAGCCACTTTAAAGAGAACGATCAAGCGCTATTGCCGGAACCTACAGCACGAGCAGATCTCTGCCGACGATCACGCGGCCACGGAAATGCTTCCGGGCAGCGTCGCGCCACGCCTGCTCGCTCACCTCCGGGTCATCAGGCGGCACGAGATGCGACAGCACGAGCGTCTTGACGCCGGCGGCCTGCGCGATCCGGCCGGCGTCTCCCGCCGACGTCTGATGCGCGAGGATGCTTGCCTTGAGCGCCGCGGCATTCGGGACGCGGGCCACCAGGCGATCGATCGCCGGGGGATACATCGCGGAGTGCACCAGCACGTCCGCGCCGCGGGCGAGCGTGACCACGCTGTCGGTCGGTGCGGTGTCGCCGGAGATCGCAATCGATCGGTCGCGCGCGTCGAACCGGTAGCCGAATGCGGGCACGACCGGCGGATGATCGACCAGCGCCGAGGTCACCCTCAGGTTGTCATCCGCCATCACCGCGCCGCCCTCACGCAGCTCGTGAACGTGCCACAGCGGCGCGAGCGGCACGCGCCCTTCGTTGGCGATTCGCGTGTCGATGTCGGACGCATTCATCTCGAGAAACAGCGCGGTCATCTTCTGCAGCGGCGGCGGTCCCCAGGCGTCGACCCGCGCCGCGAGGCCCGCGGTCCACGCCAGCAGGATCAAGTTGCCGTAGTCGGCGGTGTGATCCGAATGCTGGTGGGTGATGAAGACGTGCCGCAGCGTCGCCAACGGCACGCCGGCGATCGCCAGCTGGCGCGCCACGCCGTCGCCGCAATCGACGACATACGCCGTGTTGTTGCAGACGATGACCTGCGCGGATCCGGAGCTGGCCTTGCGCGGCCGCGGGCCGCCGCCGGTGCCGAGCAGGATCAGCCGGGTGCCGCCGCCCTGCGCCGCGCGCAGCGCGGCGCGGAGCAGCGCCGTGCCGGTCATCGCGGACGCGAGAAACGTACGGCGCTTCATCTTGTGCACGTTCGCTGGCGTTGTGGACACCATCGGATGTATAAGGCGCCGATTCCGGGTCGAACCCACTCGCACGGTAGTCCGCGCGATTTTTTTGCGGAAGGAGACTCGTTATGTCACAGCGACAGAGTCGTCGTGCAGCCTGGATGGCCCTCCTCGGTGCGTTGTTCGGTGCCGCCCCCGTGTGGGCGCAGACGGTCACCACATTTTCAGTACCTGGTGCGGTTCATACGCGAGCGTTCGGGATCAGCCCGTCAGGCGCCATCGTCGGAATCTACGTACCCGCGGGTCCGGGCTTTCGCGGCTTCCACCGCGGCCCGGAAGGCCTCACGTTGATCGACTACCCCGGCGCGCTCGCGACGGCGCCGATCAAGGTCAATCCTCGCGGCGATGTCGTCGGGTGGTACACGAATACGGGTGTCGCGCCATTGCATGGTTTTCTGCTGCGCGACGGCGAGTACTCGACGCTGGATGTTCCTGGCGCCACGAGCACGCAGCCGTTCGGGATCAACGCGCGCGGCGACGTGGTCGGGGCCTATCAGAACGCCGATGGCGTCTTCCATGCGTTTGTGCTGCGCAAAGGCGTGCTGACGTCGTTCGACGCGCCCGGCGCGAACCTGACACAGGCTGTCGACATCAACTCCAACGGCGATATCGTCGGCGTGTTTCGCGACACGAGCAATGTGTTCCACATGTTCGTGCTCTCGAACGGCACATTCAGCACGGTAGATTACCCGGGTGCCGCGTCCACCGGCGCCATCACGATTGGCGTCGGGATCAACCCGCAGGGCGACGTGGTCGGTCAATACCGGGATGCGCTGCAGGTCGTCCACGGATTCGTGCTCGATGCATCGGGGTATACCACCGTCGATATTCCCGGATATCCGGCGACCGTCCTGACCGGCATCAATCCGCGCGGGGACATCGTCGGTCGGGCTCGCGGAACCGATGGGTTCGACGTTGCCTTCGTGATCCACCGATGATGTTCTGAGCGCTCGGCCTTCACCCACGAAGCCGGTGCCCGCTCACGTCTTTTGCATCCAGACGCGCCACGTGAGCGGCCCGGCTTCGGCATCGGTCATCGGCCGCCCGGCGAGCTTCAGCGCCAGCTTGATCTGGCCGTGATGGTAGCCCTCGTGCCAGATCATGTGCTGCAGAAACAGGATCGGGTGGTCGTAGTGGAGGTTCATCGCCTCGCCTTTCTCGAGCTTGCCCTTGACCGCGTCCCGCACCGCCTTGGCGCTCTCGTTCAACATCTGCGCGATGCGCCGGCGATCAGGCGCGGCGACCCACTCCTCGGGCAGCTCGCGCGCGAACTCGGGCGCGTCCTCGAGCACGAACACCAGCCGCACGTAGTGCATGTGCGTGAACAGCGCCGCGATCGTCGGGCTGTCGTCGCGCGCCCGGATGTCCAGCGCGCTCTCGGGCAGCGCCCGCAGCAGGTTGACCAGGATGGTGTTGTTCCTCTCCCACGAGTCGAGCAGGGCGTCGAGCAGCGCGTCCAACAAGCGGGGGCGTGCAGCGTCTGACATTTGCAGGCATTGTCTCAGGTTCGCCGCGGCGCCGCTCGCCGTCGCCATCCGTGCGTATAATCCGGCTCGCCACTCATCGGAGGCGACATGAGAATCCCAACGCTGCTTGCCATTGCCGTCGCCATCGCGCCTCGCGTTGCCGGCGCCGCCCCGATCGCGTGCGAGTCGATCGGCCAGTTCAAGCTGTCGAACGGCTCGGTGCTGTCCGCCCAGCCGGTGCAGGCCGGCGCGTTCACGCCGCCAAACGCGGGCAACGCGTCTGCCGCAGCGGCGTTCAAGACTCTGCCGGCGTTCTGTCGCGTCATGGTGAAGCTGACGCCATCGACCGACTCGGATATCCGCGTGGAAGTGTGGCTGCCGCTCTCCGGATGGAATCGCAAGATTCAAGCAGCAGGCAACGGCGGCCTGGGCGGAGCCGTTCCGTATCCGGCGATGGCCGGCGCCGTCGCGGCCGGCTACGCGGCGGCAGGCACCGACACCGGCCACGTCGGCGGCAACGCCGATTTCGTGAAGGGACATCCCGAGAAGCTGGTCGACTTCGCGCATCGCGCGATCCACGAGATGACCGTCGCGGCGAAGACGATCGTGGCCGCGCATTACGACGCGCGACCATCGCGCTCCTACTTCAGCTCGTGCTCCACCGGCGGACGGCAGGCGCTGATCGAAGCGCAGCGCTACCCCGACGACTACGACGGCATCGTCGCCGGCGATCCGTCATGGGATCAGATGCGCCTCTACGCGGCGCGCGTGTGGTTGAACACCTACGTCAATCGCTCGCCCGCGGCCGTCATCCCGCCGGCCAAGTACCGGATGATTCACGACGCGGTCGTCGCCAAATGCGATGCGCTCGATGGCGTGAAGGACGCGCTGATCGAGAATCCGCCGCGCTGTTCGTTCGATTTCGCCGCGTTGACGTGCGCGGCCGAGGATCGCCCCGATTGCCTGACGAAGGAGCAGGTCGAAACGGCGAAGGCGATGGCCTCGCCGATCCGGGATCCGAAGAGCGGCGCAGTGTTGCACCCGGGCCGTTACTATCCGGGATCGGAGCTCGGATGGGGAGGCGTGGCCGGACCGGCGCCGTCAGGCGAATCGCACGAAGGGATGCGTAAGATCGTCTTCACGCCGGACTGGGACTACCGCACGATCAAAGTGCCGGACGACGTCGAGCGCGCCGTGAAAGCCGATCAGGGGCTGCTGTACGGCGGCGAGCCGGACCTCTCGCGCTTCTTCAACCGCGGCGGCAAGCTCCTGATGTACCACGGCTGGGCCGATCCGCTGGTCTCCCCCGACACCAGCCTGATCATGTTCAAGCGGATCAACGACACCGTCGGGCGCGCGGCGGCAAATTCGGTGGCGCTGTTCATGGTGCCGGGCATGGGTCACTGCCAGGGCGGGCCGGGCACCGATCAGTTCGACAAGGTTGGCGCGCTCGATCGATGGGTCGAGTCGGGGACCAAACCGCAGTCGATCGTCGCGACGCACATGACCGACGGCGTCGCCGACCGCACCCGCCCGCTGTGCGCCTACCCGGCGAGCGCCCGCTACACCGGCACCGGCAGCACGGACGACGCGAAGAACTTTCGCTGCCAGTAGAGAGGCGTCGCCTGACGCCGGCGAACGGTTCTCCGCTTACACGACTTGCAGCGAGTTCAACCACGTCTCGAGCTGGAGCTCGTCGACGGGATGATGTCCCGCCGCGTTCGCGGCGCGCCAGTCGACCGCCAACTTCAGGGCGCGGCCGACAGCCGGAAGGTCGAACGGCTTCACGAGATAGGACAGCACGCCGAATTTCAACGTGATCGCCGGCTCGAGGTCGGTGACCGACGTGGCCAGCACCACGGGCGTGGCAGGGTAGCGCTTCCGCAGTTCCATCGTCAGCCAGCGGCCGTCGTGGCCTGGCATCTGGATGTCGGTGAACACGATGTCCGCCGCGCGCTCGGCCATGCTCGCGAGCGCGGTATCCGCAGAGTCGGCTTCGACGACGTCGTGCCCGTTTTTCCGGATCACCTGTCCCAGCAGCTGCCGGACCTCGGGTTCGTCGTCGACGACGAGAACGAGCGCCATTGGCGTCCTTTCTTCCGTTGCGCCGGCCGGCCGCGGCCGGTTGGCTATGTGGTCGCGTCCGGCATCCCCGCCGGACGATGGTGCAGCACGTCGTCGATCGTTCGCACGAGCTGGTCGACCGTATACGGCTTGTTCAGGAATGCGTCGGCGCCGGCGGCGGATGCGCGCGCCGGCGCGTTGGCGGTCGAGTGTCCGCTCGACGCGACCACCCGCACCATCGGATTGATCGCCTTGAGCGCCGCGATCGTGGCGAGACCGTCCATCACCGGCATCGCCATGTCGGTGATCACGACGGCGACGTCGCGACACTGGGCGTAGATCGCCACCGCTTCGGCCCCGTGGCGGGCGACGAGCGCCTGGTAGCCATACTTATCGAGAATTTTCTTCGTCAGGTCGCGGACATGCTCCTCGTCGTCGACGATCAGGATCTGTTGCCCCTGCCCGTGGGGCAGCGGCGCCTCGAGTTCTTCCACGCCGGCGGCTTCACCGCCCGCCGGAATGTAGATCTTGAACGTGGTGCCCTGACCGACTTCGCTGTGCACGTCGATGGCGCCGCGATGGCTCTTGACAATCGTCAGCACGGTCGAGAGGCCGAGGCCCGTTCCCTTGCCGATCTCCTTGGTCGTGAAGAACGGCTCGAAGATGCGCTCCTGCGCCGCGGGGCTGATGCCGGTGCCCGTGTCCGACACCGTGACGACGACGTGCGGGCCGGTCGAGGGCGCCCCGACCATCGTCGTATAGACCTCGTCGAGGACGAGGTTCGCGGCCTCGACCTTCAGGAGGCCGCCGTCCGGCATCGCGTCGCGCGCGTTGACGCAGAGGTTCATCAGCACCTGGTGCAGCTGCGTGACGTCGGCGGTCACCGTCCAGAGGTCGACCGGCGACGCGAACTGGACGTCGATGTTCTTCGGAATCGTGTCGCGCATGATTTTCTGGACGTCGCGCAGCAGGTGCCGGATGCTCACCGGGATCCGCTTGCCGTCGACGCCGCGCGCGAACGCCAGCACCTGGCGCACCATGTCGGAGCCGCGCCGGCCGCTGGCCTCGATCGTCTCGAGCAGCGCGAGGCGTTCGGGCGAGTCTTCCTCGAGCTTCAGCAGCCCGACCGACATCAGGATCGGCGACAGGATGTTGTTGAGGTCGTGCGCGATGCCGCCGGCGAGCGTGCCGACGCTTTCCAGACGCTGAGCGCGGAGGAACTGCGCCTCGAGCTTCTTGCGCTCGGTCAGGTCGGTCATGCCGCCGACCATCCGCGTCGGGCTGCCGTCGGGATCGCGGATGATGTAGCCGCGATTGGAGACGTAGGCAAAGCTGCCGTCCGCGCGCTGGTAGCGGTATTCGTCGCTCCACGAGTTGCCGCGGCCTTCGAGCGCCCGGGTGATCCCCTCGACCACCCGCGAGCGGTCCTCGGCGTGGATGTGCGACGGCCAGTCGACCTTCACCGGGCCGTCGTTGGTCGGCACGCCGAACAGCGTCTCGAAGCCCCCGCTGCGCCACATCTCGTTCGTGCGGAGGTCGACGTCCCAGATCGCGTCGCTCGTCGCCTGCGCGAGCAGGCGGAAGCGCTCTTCGCTGATGCGCGCCTGTTCACGCGCCGCGCGCTCGGCGGTGACGTTGTAGAAGTAGACGGCGAGCCCCTGCGGCGACGGATATGCGCGGACCCTGAACCACGAGGCGAGCGGTTCGAACCACGCCTCGAACTCGGTCGTTTCGCCGGTCGCCATCGCATGGCGATAGGAGATCTCGAATATCGTCCCAAGCAGCTCGGGAAAGGCTTCCCACACGACACGCCCAATCAGCGACTCGCGGGGACGTCCGACCTGCCGCTCGGCTTCGCGATTGAAGAACGAAAATCGCCAGTCGCGATCGATGGTGCAGAAGCCGTCGCTGATGTGCTCGAGCGTCTCGCTGACCGAGGCCGAGAGGCGGCGCGCATCGTCCTCGGCGTTGCGCCGAGCCGTGACATCCTGGATCACGCCCTCGATCCGCCGGATCGCACCGGCGTCGTCGCGGACCGCCTCGCCGATGACACGGACCCACAGCTGGCGCGCAGGCGCGGCAAACAGGCGCAGCTCGAGATCGAACGACTTGCCCGACTCGATACACTCGCGCACCGCCGCGCGGACAACCGGACGATCCTCCGGCGCATAGCTGTCGATCGAGCTCTCGAGGATCGGCACGAAGCCCAGCGGCAGCTCGCGAATCGCCCGGACTCCGTCCGACCAGGTCGACGTGAAATCGGGCAGCTCCACCCGCCACGCGCTGAGGCGCGCGACGCGTTCCGCCACCTTCAAGAGGGCTTCAGCCATTAGGTGAGATACTCGGCGCGAGTATACGCCGGAGGGCCCTTCGACCCCGCCCAGCAGGCGCGCGCATTTGCGCGCTGCTACGAGCGGCGCAACGCGTCCATGGGGTTGACGCGCGCCGCCCGCCGCGCCGGCACGTATGCGGAGAGCAGTCCGACGGCGATGGTCACCGCCGCCGCGACGCCGATCGGGAATGCCACCGCGTTGACCGGCAGATCGCCGACCAGGTAGCGCGCAAGCCGCTGGCTCCAGAACGCGAGCGGCGCGCCCACGGCCAGCCCTGCGCCAACCAGCGCAAGCGCGTTCGACAGCACCATCCGTGTGACGTCGCGTTCGGTTGCGCCGAGCGCCATGCGCACGCCGATTTCCGTGGTGCGGCGCGCGACCGCGTACGCCAGCAGCCCGAACAGGCCAATCGCGGCGAGCAGCGTCCCCAGCGCGCCGAAGAAACCGGACAGCGCGGCAATCAACCGCTCCGGGATGATCGACGCATCCACCTGCTCGCTCATCGTCGTCACGTTCGCCACGCGCGCGGTCTCCAGCACCTGGCGAACGACATGCCTCACGTCGGCCGCGACGGCGGCCGGCGGCACGCTGGTGCGAAGCGCAACCTGCGAGACGATGCGTCCGTCCTGGAAGCTGTTGAGATACACCGTCGGCGGCGCCTCCTTGTGCAGGTCGCGGTATTTGGCGTCGCCGGCGACGCCGACGATTTCGTACGGCGCGGCGTCGCCGTCGAAGGTGACGTGCTTGCCGAGCGGGCTGCCGTCGCCGAAGTAGTACCGCGCCATCGCAAGATTGACGATCGCCACCCGGGCGCGGCCCGCGTCGTCGAACCGGAAGTCGCGCCCGGTAATCCGGGGCGTGCCGAGCGTTTCGAAGTACCGCGGACCGACCCAGTTCAACGACAGGTAGCGCCGATCGTCCGGCTTCTGCCGTGACCCTTCGACACGTGCAAAGCTTGCCGCGCCGGGCCCCTGGATCGGCGTCACGGCGCTCACTGTGGCGGAGCGGACACCGGGGATCGATTGCAGCCGCTCGAGCAGATCGCGGTAGCGCGCGACAAGTCGAGCACGGTCGTCGCCGCTGCCTTGCGGATCCAGCGTCACCAGCAGCAGCGACTCGCGCTGGAAGCCCAGGTTCACGTTACGAAGACTCGACAAGTGCGCGACAAACAGCGCGGCCGCGCTCAGCAGCACCACCGACAACGCCACCTGCACGACGACGAGGCTCCTGCCAACGAGCCGACGCGAGCGCGTTTCCGCGGCCGCTCCGCTCTCGCGCATCGATTGCGCGGGCGCGAACGCGAACGCGCTCCAAGCCGGCGCCAGCCCGAACAGCACCCCGGTGACCACGGCGACGATCGCGGTGAAGAGCAGCACCTGCACATCGGGCTGCACCTGAAAGTCGACGCGTTGCGGCAGCCCGATCATCCGCCCGGAGGTCACGATGCGCACGAGCGCGGCGACGCCGAAATAGGCAAGGGCGATGCCCGGCAGGGTTCCCGCCGCCGAGAGCAGCAGCGATTCGGTCAAGACCTGACGGACCAGCCGGAAGCGTCCTGCCCCGAGCGCCACGCGTACCGCCATCTCGCGCTGGTTGGCGGCGCCGCGCGCGAGGAGCAGGCTCGCGATGTTCGTGCAGGCGATGAGCAGCAGGAGCCCGACCACCGTCATCAGCGCCAGCAGCGGTCCGTCGTAGTGATTTCGCAGCGTCGAGAACCCCGCGCCGGCCGGCTCGACGCCCAGCCTGGCCTGCCGCCAGCCCGGATTCGTGCTCATCCGCTCGAGCTCTTCGATCCGCGACCGGTTCAGCACGTCCATCTCCGCCCGCGCCTGATCGATGGACACGTCCGGCTTCAGCCGCGCCATCAGCTTCAGCGCGAACTGGTCGCTGAGCCGGCGACTCGGTTGCGGCGTCCCTTTCATCCCGAAAGGCACCCACACCTCAGGCCGCGTGCCCACCTCGAGCCCGAAAAATTCGCGCGGCGTGACGCCGATCACGGTGACCGGCACGTCATCGAGCACGATGCGCGTGCCGAGCATCGCGGGATCCAGGTTGAACCTGCGCGCCCAGTACGACCAGCTCACGACCGCGACCGCCGCGTCGGGACCGGTCTGGCCGTCTGGCAGATCGATGAGACGGCCGATCGCCGGCTGGATTCCGAGCGCCGGAAAGAACCTCCCCGCGACATAGGCGCCGTCGACCGGTTCCCTGTCGAATCGCTCACCGCTCGCCTGAAACCGGGCATAGGACAGGCCGAACAGGTCGGCGAAGACATGGTTCTGGTCGCGAAAGCGTTCATAGAATGTCGGCGAGAAGCCGTTGAAGTCCGGATCGCCGGGATACCTGCTGAGAAGCTCCACCAGCGTCTGCGGCTCGCGCACCGGCAGCTGGCGCAGCATCACCGTGTTGATCAGGCTGAAGATGGCGGTGTTGGCGCCGATGCCGAGCGCGAGCGACAGCACGGCCACGGCGGCGAACGCCGGCGAGTGGCGAAGCTGGCGGAAGGTGTATTTCAGGTCGGCGCCGACTTCGTCGACGAGGCGCAAGTGCACGGGCGTTTCTCGGCGCGAGTCTTGTTCACCCCTCCCGGCGTGTCAAGGTGTTCTTGTCTGTATACGAAATAATATATATACTCTCCAACATGCCGGACCGCCCTCGAAGCGTCGAACATCTTCTGCCGTTGAAGCCGAAGACCCTGCACATCCTGCTGGCCCTCGCCGACGGCCCGCGCCACGGCTACGGCATCATGCAGGAGGTCGCCGCCCGCACCGACGGCCATGTCCGCGTCTGGCCGGCGGCGATGTACGGCACGCTGCGCGAGCTCGAAGAGCTCGACCTGATCGCGGAGTCGGACAAGCGGCCGAGCGACGATGACGAACGGCGGCGATACTTTGCGCTGACGCCGCTCGGCAAGCGCGTGCTGAGCGCCGAGATCCGCCGCCTCGAAGCGATCGTCGGCCACGCGCGCGCCAGCCGCGCCCTGCGCAGGACGGCGCGCGCATGATTCGCGTCTACGGCCGGCTGCTCGGGCTGCTGCGCGGCCGCGATCCGCACGAGCAGCGTGCGATCAAGGAAGACGCGGAGCTGCTGCTCGACGCCGCCCGCGCGCGCGGCCGAGGCGCAGTCGCGGCGACGTGGATCGCGCTGATGTGGGACCTCCTGATCGTGGGAACGGGCCACGATCTCGCGCGGGCGGTTCGTTCGCTCGTGCGCGCGCCAGGATTCACGCTCACGGTGTCAGTCCTCCTCGGCCTCGGCGTGGCGGCCACGACCACGCTCTTCGCGCTCATCGACGCGGTGATCCTGAAACCCCTCCCGTATGCCGATCCGGAGCGGCTGGTGATGGTGTGGGAGTCGAACGTTGCGCGAAACCGTGTGCGCGAGGGGCCGTCGCCGGGCAACGTCGAGGATTGGGTGGCGCAGAGCGAGGCGTTCGAAGCGCTCACTGGATGGTGGACCGCGTCGGCCACGCTGCGCGGCCGCGACGGCAGCGCCCCGGTCACCGGCGTCCAGGTCACCAACGGCTTCTTCGAGGTCTTTCGCCGCGCGCCGCTCCTGGGCCGCACCTTCGCTGGCGACGAGTACCTGGGCAGGCCGTCGATCGCCTCTGGCCGCACCGGCGGCCAGGAACCGATCCTCGTGTTGAGCCACCGCCTGTGGCAGACGCTCGGCGCCGATCCCGCGCTCGTTGGCGGCACCGTCTATGTCGAGGGGCGCAACTGGCGCGTCCTCGGCGTCATGCCGTCAGACTTTGCCGTGCCGGACGTCGGCGCGGCGTTCTGGACGCCGTGGGATATCCGCGAGGCCTACCGCGGCGCGCGCTTTCCCGACGGCCCGCCCCGCGACTTCCGCTTCCTGCGCGTCGTCGGCCGGCTGAAGCCCGGCCTCTCGCGTGAGGCGGCGACCGAGCGGTTGGAAGTCCTCGCGGCGCGCATCGCTGCCGACCATCCGCGGACCAATGCCGAGTGGAGCGTCCGGCTGGTGCCGCTCAGGGAGGAGCTGGTCCGGTCCAGCCGCGCCGAATTGCTGCTGGTGTTCGGCGCCGTGTTCTGTCTGCTGCTGCTCGTCTGCGCCAACGTGGCGAGCCTGGCGATCGCGCGACGCACGGCGCGCGCACGCGAGCTGGCGATTCGACTCGCGCTCGGCGCCGGCCGCGCCCGCATCGTCAGAGAGCATCTGGCCGAGACGGCGCTGTCCGCACTGCTCACCACGCTCGTCGCAATCGTGCTGACCACGTGGTCGCTGGACGCCGCAATCGCCTTTGCGCCGCCGGATATTCCCCGGCTGCACGAAGTCGAGGTGAATGCCGG